>Ga0070729_10003062_pt1 | contig 20143 bp, 21 predicted proteins | sample tdDd472_FD_66725 | JGI IMG/M metagenome (GOLD analysis project Ga0070729, IMG submission 66725) | Marine sediment microbial communities from the Atlantic coast under amendment with organic carbon and nitrate - tdDd47.2 | ecosystem: Environmental > Aquatic > Marine > Coastal > Sediment | place... | reverse complement strand
TGTTGCATATGCTCGGCGGTCAAGATTGCGCCTGTAGGATTATTCGGGTAGCTCATCAAAATCGCTTTAGTACGCGATGTAACTTTAGATTCTAATTCCGCCCTCGTAACTTGAAAATCATGCTCAACAAATGTTTCCACCATAACAGGGACACCGCCAGCCATCTCAATCGCTGCGGCATTCGCAACAAAACAGGGTTCAACAACCAAGACCTCATCACCGGGGTCGAGAACGGCTTTCATCGCCAGATATAGAGCTTCACTGACACCCACTGTAATCAAAACTTCTGTATCAGCAGAATAGGTTAAGTTATAACGATTTTGGATATGAGACGCTATTGCCGCTCGCAATTCATAGAGTCCTGCATTTGATGTATAACCTGTTTGACCAGTTTCTAAGCTGTTGATTCCTGCATCTACAATGTGTTGTGGGGTAACAAAGTTGGGTTCACCAATGCCGAGTGTTACAACATCTTCCATCGTCGCCGCAATATCAAAATAGCGACGAATACCAGATGGTCGAAGGTTTTGGACACTCTTGGAAAGAAAGCGACTCATTTCTATACATTCTCCTTAATAATTGCAAGCACTATATTTGTATCACGAAACTATAATCTGACTATCGCACATCAGATTCCAATTAAAGCTGAAATTTTCATACATAGTGTACAAAAGTTACAAGAAGAGCCCTGGTTTCTCTGTGTTATCCTAACAATGTTCCTTCATGTTGTCTGATTTGAGATGACTTTCACATATTGGATAGGCGGTTTCAATATTCTGGTAACAAACGGTACAATAGAAAGTGTATCGAATTTATGAGTCCGTAATTGTTGAAACATCACAGGAGAACAAGTAGATGACTTTACCAGCATTATCCAATTGGGAAACAACCCGTGATGCACTTCACCAAGTCTCATTAATTGTTGGGGCGATTCGGGTGGCGAGTAGTGACGCTTTACCGAATGATCTACAGTTTAGTGTTGATGTGACGGATTGCGGAATTTCAACATCCGAGCTGAATATCGGTGGTGAACTCAGATTTGACTTTTCATCATTTTCACTGACTTATCATCGTGCTACTGGGGATGGCTTTACAATTGATGCGACAAGTTATAATCAAAAGTCACTTATGCAAGCTGTACTTGATGAATTTTCTATACTAGGAATTCATATCGAGCCATCGATGAAACACGTTACCCATGAGACCCCATTTTCTGTTGAACTATCCCTATCACAAGATTATGCTATCGTCAGCGATGCAATGTATACTGCATTAGCTCGCTTTCGGGCAAAATTGAGCGGTGGAATGAGCCCTATTGTGATTTGGCCGCATCATTTTGATATGGCATTTATGTGGTTTGCAACAGAAAATATGGATGAACATAAAGCACCACATCTCGCAATTGGTTTTGCACCATTCAGTGACGGAATAAATCGTCCCTATTTCTATGCCTATGCTTGGTCGCAGGCAACAGGTTATGTGCAAGTTGAACTTGATCCGCCTGCACAAGCAATCACTTCATCTTATACAGGATTATATGCAGAATATGATACACTACGAACAGAAGATAATATCAATAACGTTATTGAAGAGATGTTATTAGCGTATCATCGCAAAGCATCAACGATATTGTTACAGGGGTAAATAGATGGCTGATTTTCTACCGAGTTTGCTTCTTGTATTATGTGGTATTGTGGCGGTTATTGCATTAGTTATTGCTTACTTATGGTATTTTATATTTGGTCGTTCATTGCGTGCGGTACTGATGGCGGGCTTGAGTATCATGTTAAATCGAGATTCAACAATTGACCTGAATGCGGATGTTGTATTAGAAAAACGTCCTGAACAAGTTAAAAAAGAAATGACACAAGAAGCTGAAGCCCTTGATTTTAAAGGATCCCTTACGTCGTATGATAAGTATATTCCACAGATGGAGGTTGAGGAGTCCCTTGATTTCAGTGCACAAACGGTTGATGCACAACCAAAAGCGCAAGAATTTGTGAGTTCGTCATTCACTACAGGACGCTTTCGCCGTGTGCAAGAAATATTCGCACGCCCGTTTCTAAAAATGCGTATTGACCCACAGAGCGATGTGCCCGCTCAAAATGTTAAGCGTAAAGCAAATCCCTCTGATAATGAGTAGAAGGAAACATTAAAATGGAAGAATTGGGGACAATCATACGGACAGTATGCCTTGGATTATGTATATGCGGTTTAGGGATTGTTGGACTCGTAGCTGTCTTCTTAGGATTTACTGGAGGTAGTATTATTTCCACGGTTAAAGATATTCTTGGTATTGGTCAACGGGATGAGGATGATGTCATTGACGAAGCAATGTCTTCAATTCAAAGAAATCGCCAAGCACTCAAAATGAAGCGTAAGAATATCGTTGGCGATGGTGGCGTTCCTGATTTTGATGCCGCTGTTGCAAAATATTCACAAACCTCTAATAACTCAATTGATGATTCCTTTTCTGCACAAAGTACCGATAAACCGAGTATAGGGGGATTAGGAAGTGGTAACCGCTTTAATAATCGAACGGGTGGCATTCGTGGCAAGCGACGTTCTAACACTGAGAATGAATACGAAATTGATGATGATGAAGAAGACTTCTTTGAAGGTTAGTATGTAAACTTTAGGAGGTTGATCGCGTCTATATAGTATGGCATTAATGAGACTTTTTAGCTGGAGTTACGTATTATTTAATAACATTCAACCGAATGCTTTAAAAAGTTTATGAGTGTGGTTTTAGTCAATCATAAAACTCCCGTAAAAATGAACGTTCACAACATAAAAATTGTGTTATTGTATATATATGTCGCTTAATGATAAGCGCACGTAATTGAAAGGAGCAGTAGTGACTTCGTATAGAGTCTCTACAAAGGTGACGTATGAGCGAAGAAAATAGAACTCCCAATAATAACCTGAGTGACGATAATCGAAATGATGCGCCACCGGTCAATTTACCGCCATCTTCTTCAGCACCTTCCAACAATCCACAGCAGGATGATTTGGGTGAACGGCTGGAAAGATTGGGTGGTGAGCCTGCGCCAGCAATCACACCAGAAGAATTTGAACGGTTGCAGAAGGCTGGACAAGTTCATATTGACTCCCGTGGGCGGGTGCGAACAGCACGGCGTAGTGGTGCTGAAGCGGGTGTATCGCTTCGTAAGCGTCGAGCATGGTATGGATAAACCAACTCAAGAGCAACTCCACAATACATTGTTGGAACGGCTTCGGCAAAATCATCTATTAGACAATCCAAGCGTGGATATGGCGTTTTCCGCTATACCACGCCATTTATTTTTGCCAGATATCGATCCTGAACAAGCGTATCAAGATCATGCTATTCCTATTAAAGTCGGTTCTGATGGTGAGACCATCAGTTCATCTAGTCAGCCGACTATGATGGCTCTCATGTTCCAACAGATGGGATTAGAGCAAGGCATGAATGTTCTAGAGATTGGGACAGCTACAGGTTATAACGCAGCATTAATGAAGCATATGGTCGGCGCGACAGGGTATGTTACATCCCTTGAAATTGATTATGACTTAGCCAATCAGGCACGTGATAACCTAGCAAATGCTGGATATTCCAATGTCAATGTTGTCAATGCTGATGCTATCAATGGCTATTCACCACGTGCGCAATATGACCGCATTATCTCAACAGTGGGCGTATGGGATATCCCACCAAAATGGACACAACAGCTTCGGAATAAAGGTCGCTTGATTGTGCCAATTTGGCTCGATGGTGTACAAGTTAGTGCTGTATTTATCCCTCAAGCAGACGGTACATTTTTAAGCACCGATAACCGTCCCTGTGCTTTTGTATATCTCCGTGGAATGGCGGCAGGCCCTCGTGTTCGTAAACAAGTCGGCAGCACTTCTATGATGATTCTAGCAGATCAAGTCGGTGAAATTGATACAGCATCCTTGCACCATGTACTATCCGATGATCACGAAATTCATTCGCTGGGTACACATCTAAAACCGGAAGACTTCTGGTATGGTTTTCAATTGTATTTGATGCTCAATGAACCTAAGAATTATGTGTTTGCTATGTATTCAATTCCATCTCGACAGCAAGCATATGGCATGGAAGGTAATGGAATAGTATTATTTACACCAGCTAGTGTTGCATTTGCTGGTTATAATGATGGTGGATCAGTTCATAGCTTCGGCGCGGCAGATGCTTATCTTGAGATGCAATCTCAATTCAAAAAATGGGTTGCATTAGAACGTCCAACCAGTGAGCGTCTTCGGTTGCGATTAACGCCTATTGAAATGAGCGAGCCACAAATCACTCACGGTAAATTATATACTCGAAAGTACCATTATCTTCACGTATGGCAAGATTAATCACAGTTGATCATATTCAACAAGCTGTTGACCTTACAGACTTTAATTTCAATGAGGCGCAACAACGCATGTCCCCTATGCCGCGTGGTTGGACAAAGCGCGACTATCCACCAAAACAAGCTGCTGTTTTAATTTTGCTGTATCCCGAAATTGATGATCGTTTACATATCGTATTAACGTTACGTAATTCTGGGTTACGGGGACATAGTGGACAAGTTAGTTTTCCGGGTGGGAAACAAGACCCCGAGGATGATTCATTTACTAGAACAGCATTACGCGAAACCTGTGAAGAAATTGGCATCTGTGATGATAATATCATAGTGATGGGCGAAATCTCCCAATTTTATATTCCGCCTACTCATTACGATGTGTATCCAACTGTTGCACGCTATGAATCTATCCCTGAATTTAATCCAAATCCCGATGAGGTTGCAGAAGTCTTTAGCTTTGCGGTAGAAGACATGCTTCATCCGAAATTCAAGCATGTTGAACAACGTATCATACAAGGGTATTCGGTGAAAGTGCCTTATTATAATATGAAAGAGTATAAAGTTTGGGGAGCTACTGCGATCATGTTGAGTGAATTTGAAGCTCGATTGAGAATGGTTCTACCTGATGACCTCGTCACACAGATTGAAAGCTAACCTCAATTATCTAATATATATTTATAGCTATTAACACTACTTTTCAAAAATAGAATGTACTGTGTTGTATTGTCAGATATTGTCCTATAATGGGTTCGACAAACAATATTGCAAAGTTGGTATTTGCTATGCGTGACGAACTTCTTTATCCATTAAATCAGGTTTTAGCGTCATCCGATTTTTTGTTGCAAGAAACATTTTTAGATGATTTACAGCGGAAATTTTTGCATAGCATCCATTCCGTAGCACAAGATTTGCAAAATATTATTGTGATGACATCCCCTGAGTTGATGACAATTGAACGAGCTAAAGAAATGTTTAGTTACGAGACCCGTGAATTATTATCATCAATGATTGGTTATGCCGAAGTCTTAGCATCGGAAGAAGATGGTGAATTGACCCAAATACAACAGCAACATGTAGCGAATATCCACGCTTATGCAATAGAGCTACTAGATATCATCACAGAGATTATGGATTAAGATAATATTGTTTAGGAATATCCAAAGCTTTCTCGTTTCATGCGTAAAACAGTCTAGGACAGTAAAATGACGATTGTATCCGTTTCTATTCACTCCAAATTACAATCAGGTATCCGTCAAGTGGCTCATCTTGTAGAGCAATTAGGTGATGAAAGTGTCTATCCGCTCACAAGCGACCAACAAGGTGATATTGCTGCAATGACGGCAGGAGTAGAGCAATTTAAAGCTGAGATGCGAAACTTCCCAGACTTAAGCACTCAATCCCCACAACAACTCACAACCTTGCGTCATGATATGCGGAATCATCTTAATTTGATGAATGGTTTTGCATTTGTGTTTGTTAAAGGACTCGGTGGTGAATTGCCTGCCGAAAAAATCGCCATAGCCCAACAAATCCACAATTTAAGTAAGGGTCTAATCGGTATCGTCAACCGAATTGCATAAACAGACATATAACATCCAACGTTCCCTTACCTACACCTAATTAAAGGTATATTTATGAGTTGGTTCATGGCAGCAATTATTTCAGCAGTGACCCTATCTGGTCAGGGACTGGTATTTCAGCGATTACAAAAACATTATCCTATTAATATATTTATGGCATATACGTGGCTGAGTTCTACAGTAGTCTTGAGTATCTTGTTTTTACGACCTGAAGACTTCAATGCCATTGGGCGGAACATGTTACCGCTTATCCTATCAGGACTATCAAGCCTCGCTGGTAATTATGCTTATAATCGCTCCATTCATCTGCAATCCAATATTGGTTATATCGAAGCTGTGATGTCATGGCGATTGATATTAACCTATATATTTTCAATAGTGGCTTTAAATGCTTCATTTGAAGTAGCGCGATTAGGTGGCGTTGTGTTGATTGGCTGTGGTGTATTAGCTATATCAGGCGCATATCAAATGAATAGGAAAGACATTCGTTTAGATTGGTTGAATTGGGCATTGCTTGGTGGCTTATCTTTTGCCTTGCTCTCTATATTTGTACGTTATGCCAATGATGATGGTGTGCGTGGTGAAGTCTCTCTCATTATCGTTTTGGCAGTTGCCGGTATCGGATTTCTAATTGGCGCATTCCGTGAACAGTCATCATTCAAAATTCAATCGAGGCATATAGGCTTATATCTGGCAGTCATTGTTTTTGCGGTACTTGGGAACGGTGCATTATTTGTTGCCTACGCCAAAACACCTAATCTTGCTTATGCGATTGCTATAGATAATTCACGTATTATTATTCTGTATCTTGTTGGACTCATGCTATTTAAGGATGAGCGTTGGCAATGGGTAAAAGCAATTGGTATCACATGTGCGTTTGTTGGCATTATGCTGTTGAGTTAACATAGGTTAAGATGCCAAATAACGCTAAGATATTGATTTTTATGTGCCATTGTAAGGATTATCTGTTAGAATCAGCATGACTGCTCAATCAAGTAGTAAATTACCTCATGACCAAAATGGCTTTACCGACGGCTAGCGACTATCAACAGAATCTCTATAATTTCCGTGTGATGTATCCTCTACGTTCGATTCCGATCCAAAATAATCAATGGACAATATATGATACAGGCGGAACAGGATTTCCGTTGTTATTATTGCATGGAGGCGGTGGTCATGCCGAAGCAATGTTCCCTCAAATTAATCGACTTGCAAAGATTTTCCGCGTTATTGCTCCTAATATCCCTTCACAAGTTAAAACAATGGAAGCCGCGATCGATGGATTATCAGAATTGCTTGATATCCTAAATATCGAAAAAGCCCATATTTTTGGGGTCTCATTAGGTGGACACATCGCACAGATATTTATTCGCAAAAATTATGGTCGGGTGAGTGATATGGTGTTATCACATACTGCTATCCCGTGTGAGCATCTTGCCCAAAAAGCTGGTATGCAATATCGCATGTTACAACTATATCCAGCTCCACTATTATCACGAATGTTTAAAACGATAACATGCAACAATATCACCAGATGCCCTGTAAATATATCGTATGGTGAGCGTGATTTCTGGAAATGTTACTTTGACAAATATTACAGCTCTAAAAATAACAAAACACATATCTTATCATGTGCGGCATTGATGCAGGATTTCTTTCGTAATTTTACATTTCACTCGTCAGACTTGAATTACTGGGACGGACGTTTACTCATTATCGATTCTAGTTATGATGACGTTTATGAAGAAGGTGATAGAGGCGCACTAATGGCAATGTATCCTCGTGCATGGTTACATACATTTGAGGGCTATACGCATCTTGCAACCTTATTGGCACATCAACAATCAGCTGAGTTAGTCGTAGACTTCTTGAAAGGGGATGGATATGACGGAATTTGATCAATATTACGTCAAAGCAGAACCACTACTACGTGACGCGCTAAAGGTGTTTCGAGATACTCATACCGAAAAAACACTAACCCATAAGCAACATCAATGGGCATATTATGATATTGGCAGCCATAACGATCATGTCATTCTGTGGTTGGTTGGCGGGTTACGGTTGGCAGATTCGGCATTTCGATCTATACCAATGATGATGACTGATTTTCGTATTATTGCTCCGAGCTATCCGCCACTCAACACAATGGATGATCTTGCTGATGGTTTGAATGCGATTTTGAGGGCGGAAGGTATTAAAAAATGCTCGGTATTGGCGGGATCATTTGGTGGTATGGTTGCACAGGTATTTGTGCGACGACATGCCGCACAAATTGATAAAGTCATCCTTTCGACAACAACCACACCGGATCCTATACAAGCAGAACGTTATCAGCAGTTGTTGGATATGATGATGACTGCACCAGATGAATTGATATTGGAAACTGCAAAAACACAGATGTATGGCATGATTAACCCTCCTTCAACCGAAGCAGATTTCTGGAAAGCCTATCTTGATGAATTATATACCGATCGCCTGACTAAGAATGACCTCATCAGCACATATCGTTGTTTAATCGACTTTATGGTAAATCATCATTTTCAGCCTAATGATCTAAATACATGGCATGGTGAAATCTTAATTTTAGATTCAGATAATGATAATGTGTTTGAACCATCAGCACGAGAAAATGTAAACGCTTTATATCCACAAGCACATTCTCATACGTTTACTAATGCGGGGCATTCACCTGCAAGTTCACAACGCGATGTTTATTTTGAGATTGTCCGTAAATTCTTGCATGAGTGACTTGTGCAGATATCTGTTGATTGCTATTCTTGAATCATCAAAAAACTGTCAACTCGTTCGTTATTGTTTGTTTATCCTTAACGAGCAATTGTCTAATAATCAAAGAAAGTGAAAAGAACAATACCCTATGGATACAACATTGTTAGGAATCCCAATCTTAGCCGCCGGGCCAGCTGGTGCAGAAGGTGCTGGTTTATGGAGTGCTTTGATTTTTTACATCGTCATCGCCCTTGGAATTTCCTTTTTGTGTTCAGTCTGGGAAGCCGTGATGTTATCTATACCTGTCTCGCATATCGAATTACTCGTTGAGGAAGGTAATACAGCAGGTTTGATTATGCAGAAACTTCGCCAAAATGTTGAACGTCCTATTTCTGCTATCCTTACGTTAAATACCATTGCACATACGGTTGGCGCGGCAGGTGCAGGTGCAGAAGCTACAGCGATCTTTGGTAGTGAATTTTTTGGAGTCATATCTGCCGTATTAACTTTGCTGATATTGGTGTTTTCTGAGATTATCCCGAAGACACTTGGAGCAGTTTATTCCAAGCAATTGACCACATTTACTGCCTATTCTTTACGTATTTTGCTGTTTGTACTTGCTCCTGCTGTGTATCTGTTTGAGTTTGTTACCCGTGCCATGCGCCCCGATGGAGATGCTCCGACTGTTACCCGTTCCGAATTGCAAGTGATGGCACGTATTAGTGCACAAGAGGGGGGTATTCAAGAGCGTGAAAATCGTATTGTATCGAATTTACTACAATTGGCAGATGTTCAAATCGAAACGATTATGACCCCTCGGACGGTTGTATTGATGCTTCAAAAAGATTTAACAGTTGATGAGGTCATTGAACAGCATAAAATCTTGCCTTATTCACGGATACCTATTTATAGTGAGACGGCCGATGACATTCAAGGTTATGTTCTACGCCATGAGATTTATAAACGAGTAGCGGCAGATGAACATCATATTCAGTTATCTGCTATCGCACGTCCAGTACATGTTGTGCCAGAAACCAATAGTGTTGCACAAGTTCTTAACGATTTCATTATCAAACAAGATCATATTTTTGTTGTCATCGATGAATATGGTGGTACAGCAGGGTTAATTACATTGGAAGATACTGTTGAGACCTTGCTGGGGATCGAAATCTTAGACGAGTCTGATCGTGTTGCAGACCTGCGTCAACTCGCGCGCCGTCGTTATCAGGGTCAATTAGAACTCATTGAACAAATGAATAAAACGCAAGAAGGAAAAAAATCTTCACAAGACGATATTCCGACTGAAGAAGTGCCATAAATCAAGATTTTAGATGTTGAGGCTTACAATACTGAAACAATTAATCTCGAATTAAGAATTGTGTGTATACTAAAGACTAACCTCAATCAAACTTAACTTAAATTGGAGTGCGGTGATGAGCCAATCCAACCCTGTTACAATCAGCAAACGTCGCTTGATGTTATATAAGGCAATACAAGAATTTCCTGATAATCAACGCATTCGTAATGCATTGTTGCGCACTTACGCCTCAGAACATATCAAGGTTTCCGCGCAAGATGGTGTATATATCAATTATAGTCGGGTTGATGAATTATTTGCCTTAGAATTAGATACAAAGCTACGTAAAGCTGGTGTGAATGTTTGGCTCGATCAAATCGATATTGATCCCGATGAAGACTGGGAGTATGCCATCTCAAATACGATCAATCGTTCTGGTGTCATGATTCTGGTATTATCGCCTCACGCTGTAGACGATATCCAACTCCAACAGGAAGCTACCACCTTTTTAGAATTGGGCAAGGTTGTCATTCCTGTTGTTCATGAAACGTGTGACTTAGATGCACTTGATTTAATCTTACCGCCGATTGATTTTTCACAGAATTTTGACAAGGGCTTACAACTACTCCTGCAAGGATTAATCGTAAAATCTGCAGTAAATGTCTAATTTAGAGCTACAGTTACCAGCATTTCCCTATCGCTTTGATTTATTATTAGAGGTCATCAAAAGATTTGCTCATCCTGCCCGGCAAATCATTCACCAAAACAACCTATGGCGCATTACACAGGGTAAATTGGTCTCTTATACACTTATTGATAACGCAATTGCTGTAAACACCTCATTTGGGAGTGATGAAGCCACATTAGCCAGGACATCGTGCCAACTTTTTGGCATAGATAATGATCTCACAGAATTCTATCGTTATGCAAAGCAAGACTCTCAGTTATGGGGGGTGATTGAGCCCTTAGTCGGTTTGCCAATATTCTGTACAGAAACTGTTTTTGAAGCACTTATCACGCTGATTATTGAACAACATATTTCGTGGAAGAATGCCTTACAGTCTCAGCAAACATTAATGGCCATTTTTGATACGGCTCAATCCAATGGTGATGTGACAGTTTACGATTTTCCGACTCCGCAACAGTTGGCACATGCCACACAAGAACAACTCAAACCGCTGAAAATCACTCATCGACGCATTGATCTGATTATTCAAATTGCGCAAGATGTGGTTAGTGGGGATCTTGATTTAGAAGCAATCCGTAATGAGGAAACTGCGACAATCTATCAAACCTTGTTAAAAATCAAAGGGATTGGACATTGGACAGCAGGAAATGTTATCGGACGGGCGCTCGGTAAATTCCCATACATCAGCCACAATGATGTCGCGTTACAAGCCGCTGTTCTATGCTATTTTCATAATAATGAGGGTAAAAAGAGCGCACAACAAGTGATTGATACACTTGAACCTTATGACACATATGCTGGTTTAGTAGGGCATTTTACGTTATTACGATGGGTACTTGATCGTTACCCGATTGCCACTTAAACACCTTCTGCTGGTACAATCTGAACTGTCAATTCAATCCGGCCATTCCACCCGCCACGAGCATGACCAATCCACAACGTATATGTCCCATCATCCGGTAACGCAAAATCGATGATAAACGCATTCAAGCCTTGTCCACCATCATCATCTGCCATAATCGGTTTGCCGTTAGGGTCAAGTAAAACCACTAAGCTATCGACTCCTGTACTTTTGGCAACTACACCGAGTCGATCACCACTATTCGCATTAAATGAGACATGATGAACAGTACCATAGCTCATAGTAAGGTCAAGTTCAGCAGTTTTATCAACCAGTAAATCTTGCTCGACGATATTCACATTAATAATCTGCATCCAATTTGAGTAATCAACTGCTGCTGCTGCGACCTGTTTATTCTGTAAGTTTATGCTTCCTCGGAAGATATATAATTCGGGGTCGTAAGGGTTAATTTCAATGGCAGAATTCAATGCTTCAATAGTTGCGTTGAGGTCATCTAGTACTAGATAGACACGTGCGATATTTAAGTAAGCTTCGCTATCATCAGGTCGTAACATCGCATACTGTTGATAATCAGCGAGTGCATTATCCCAATCTCGCGCTACCTGATACCATGTAGCACGATTTAGCCAATAATCAGGAGTTCCCGAGTCTAATTCAATCGCGCGTGAAAAGTCTTGCAGTGATAATTCTGCACTGCCCTCCATGAAATAGACTTGACCGCGACCATCATAAATAACAGCTTGCTTGATGGCAGAAAATCCTGCCAGATCAAATGCTGTATTAATATCATCGAATGCACTTGGAAAGTCATCTATCGACGCATAAACAACAGCCCGTTGTACTAAAGCATCAATATTATCGGGATTGAGTCGTAAAAAGCCTGAATAAAGCCGAAGTGCCTTGTCATATTCGCCAGCTTGCACATAAAATTTGGCACGATTTAAAACGATCGAACCTGCTTCATCTTGTGCAAGCCCGATTCCCGTACCTACCAGCATCAGTAGACTAAGAATCGAGAGTATAAGTAACCGCCACATCAGACCAATAAACCGTCATATAGCAATTCTTGGGTGAGTGTTGGTAGCACAGTTTCTACACTTGCTAATGTCAAAGATGCCGCTGCAATACCAAGGCGCATGGCTTCATCAACAGGGACATCGTTTATTAATCCGAATATGACACCACCTGAAAACGCATCCCCTGCACCTGATGTATCAATAACTTCTGTATGAATGGCGCGGATATACCCACCGCCACTATGATCAGCATAAGCTAGCCCTTGATCGCCGAGCGTCACAACAGCAATTTCTGCACCCTTATTGACTAAGCGCTGTGCTGTTTTTATGGCAGAATCACGATCTCTTGCGGGTTCTTCCAAAGCGCATAACGCTACTGTTTCACTAGCATTGGGTACAATGAGATAAAGGTTTGGAATATAATTACACAATCGTTCTGCCAATAAAGGTGAGGTTGGGTCGGCACATACTTTAACCTTATAGCGCGAGGCAAGTTCAAATAAGGTATCCATCGTCTCTTCGGTCAAGGTTGCATCAATCACTATTAACGAAGCGTGTTCAAACAGCGATTCATGTTCCAGTAGATAATCGGAATCGAGATATTCCATAATACTGTAATCATCAATCATCGAAATTATTTCACCATTTTCAGATGTAATGGTGAGGGTGGTTGCAGTTCTTGCACCATCAACACGTAAAACATGACTAGAATCAATGCCGGAATTTTCCGATTGGGTAATCAGCAGTTGTCCCATATCATCATCAGCAATTGCAGAAAGCAACACCGTTTCAACTTCGAGACGGGCGAGATTTTCTGCGATATTACGTGCAACACCACTCACACTACTATGTACATGTCCGAATTGACGTGTCCCGATCTTAAGCGGTTCTTCAGCTTTGCCTTTAACCTCTAAGACAGCTGAACCCACAACAAGTACATAATCACCATCCATCTCATTATCCCTTCAACTTCGAATGATATATTAATTGTAATGCACATAACTCAGACTTCCAAACATTTTAAGAAATTCTGTAATGTTTTTCAGGTGCTTTATGTCATTGTGATATTTATGCTTGCCCAGCGTTTTTATTTTTAATCTGCTTTTTCAACGATATAGCTGGTCTAAAATCAGGTTTTAATCCCAAACATCGGTCGATAAACTCTAAGGCTATATCGGACTGATGCAGCGCATCATAACACATTGCTAAATTGCAGAAAACCGTCGCATCGGAGCCATATAAACGTAATGAGTGATGGAAGTATTCAATTGCTTCTGTGTAATAATCCAGCCCATATAATAACCGCCCCAATGCAAATGGTAAGTCTTGATCCTCGCCAATATGAAAATACATCTCCCATATTTGTATCACTGCTTGATATAGTCCCTTGCGTATATTCGGTGTAAAGTTATCAAAATTCTGTGACAGAATAGGGAAATACTCTAGAAAGACAGTACTTTCCCATCCACAGAGGCGTAAGAATGCAAGAAATTGATTGACATCAAATGCTTCATCTTGTTGATCGATGGCACTCTTAACGGTTTGAAAATCATCGGGATTATTCCATATGATTTCATGTTGATAGGCTTGCTGTGTTTCGAGATAGTCATTGGGATGCGAGCCCAGTAATCCAACACAAATATCGATATAGTTATGATAGTGAGGGGTGGTCAAAAATTGTCCGTCACACAATTCGATATATTTACCCAGCGCATGATAATTTGTCTTCATCGAAAAACTGCCATGTGCTGTAATCTTTGGGTCATCGCGATTCATTAATTCTGATTCATGATGATACCCCTTATCGCCGGTCAACAAGACTAAACGCCCATTACTCAAATGACGCAACCGCTTCAAACACCTTAATGACCCGATTGGAAATAATAAAGTTGTGTCGGTCAATGTGGATTGGTACAGCTCCAACAGAGCGTTAAAGTTGGCATCGTCATAATAATCGGATGTCATGGGATAAGAGTGGAAAGACAAATCAATATGTTCAATCAAACGAGTATCATTCAGATTAGGGTTGGCGTATGGCACCGTTAATGTAACACGACTTTCCTGTATTGTGCCGTTTTCGATCTTAAATACATCTTGTGTTAAGCCATCAAAGAAATAATTAGCAATGAAAACTAACGGATTTTTGAGTGTGTCAGCTGATAAAGTCGCGCCCAAATTTTCAAGAGCGAGTGTATCATCTATTTCTGCATCAAATTTTGCGAAGTCCAACCGCCCAGACTCGACCCACGGTATTAATTGCTGTTGTTTTTTCCAAAATTGTCGTGTTGTCCAACTATAATCTGTCAATACATAGGTAATTCGTATATCTCGAAAAACAGACTGATCGAGTATATTGAAGAATAGCTTCAAAAAATGATACCCTAAGCGACCTGACCCAGCGCCTAATTCCACAATATATAGGGGTTGTGATGCATCTAATGTATGAGCTACATCCCTTAACCAACCAAAGATCAACCTTGCATATGCAAGCGCAATATATGGATTACTCGTAATATAATGTGGGATAATTGCCTTGCTCCAAGATTTAATCCCCTGTTGGCTGAAAAACTTCCATTGCAATTTCCAAAGCATGGATTCGGAGAAGCGTTTATTGTCTTCAATAACAGAATTTACATGATTCTCGTCTACCATCTTTTCCCCTAAATCTATTTTAACGAATAACATTATTTATGAGATATTAACCAAAAGTTATCGGCTATTATATTATGCTCAGAATTGATAACTATCTAATGATGAAAGATTATGCTGGTTCAATATATCTGACCTAAAATTCAGATAATGCTACCGAGTCTGGTATAATGCGGATATAAATTGATAATAATATGTATGTTTTAGGACACTTGAATGGTTGCTCAACCCAAACCCATAACAGATTTCGTGCCAGCTGATGAATTTGTAGTCGATAATCTTGATACGCTCAAGGTGCTAGCAGATCCGCTGCGTATCCGTATGTTAGATCTGATGCGCGACCCATGTACTGTGAAACAAGTTGCAACAGAGCTCAAGATTCCGCCTACTAAACTCTATTATCACATCACACAACTTGAAAAACATGGCTTAATTGTGCTGGTTGATACACGTATCGTATCAGGTATTATCGAAAAACACTATCAAACGGTTGCCCATACCTTGCGCGTCAAGCGACATTTGCTATCACCATCGCCTGATAATAGTGACGTGAGCGGGCTTGAGATAACAATGTCGTCTTTATGGCAAGATGTTATCGAAAATTTACGCGAAAGTGCCTTACTGGGCATTATTGATACATCAGGAGACGATAACACATTAAACCCTGCAAGTTTGAATCTACGGAGTATGGATATTGCTTTAACACCTGAACAAGCTACCGAATTCCTGACCCGTTATCGTGCTTTAGTATCGGAATTCCGTGAACTTTCTGATCAGCAAATCAATCAACCCGACATCAATATGTATCGTCTCTTTACAGTATTATTCCCTTCAGCTCGTAAACCTTATCCGCATTCAAAGCTTGATTCTGACGAATAATCGGGTCAACAGCATAATCCAAAACGAAAAAGCATCCATATGAGATGCTTTTTCTGCTTTGATTAGATACTGATTTTAACCTGCTGATGTTGATTCTTCGGTGTCAGCACCTTGACCTGCTTCTGGGGGGGGAGCAAGGGTGGGTTGTGCATTCTGAGCGCTATTATCAGCTGCTGGCGCATCAGGGACATTTCCACCAAGCGTCTGTGGATCCAACCCAGCTGATCCAATTGCTGACGCATCCTCAGGGTCGGCAGCACATCGGAAGCCAATCCATCGTTGACTATCGGCTGGATCCCATGATTGACGATGGACAGTACGTGTGAAGAACGGCACTGTATTCCAAGATCCACCGCGTAACACTTTTTGCAATCCAGAGACAGGTCCAGTTGGGTTAACCGCAGTACCTTGTGATGCCTGTTGAGCGTAGTATTGTTCACCATACCAATCACTAACCCATTCTGCGACGTTACCTGCCATATCAAAGATTCCGTAAGGGCTTGTGCCTAATGGATAACTACCTACTGGAAAAGAGCCTGGAGGCGCATCTGCGGGTCGGTTCGTTTTGGCATATGCGTTATCCCAAAGATTGCCCCATGGGTAAATCCGTCCATCGTCACCACGCGCGGCACGTTCCCATTCTGCTTCTGTTGGCAAGCGGCGACCTACTGTTTCACAATATTCTCGAGCACCATACCATGTTACACCATAAACAGGATGTTCGGCTAAGGTGTCGACAATACTATAATTAGCACTATCAAATGTAACAACTGCATCAGGGTTCTCGTTACGAGTTTCGATACATGGGAAACCAGCACAACCATTCAAATGACTCGATGCGCCTTTTACATTTAAGAATGTAACAAATTGGCTAAATGTAACTTCGGTTGTCTCCATCAGGTATGGATTCAGTGTAATAGGATGCGCAGGGTAAGAGTCTTCACCGTAGGAAGCCAGACATGTTCCTGCATCACGGGTTGTACATTCTTCAACTGCTTGTACCACTTCACTCGGTGATGTTCCCATGGTAAATGTTCCACCAGGAATCGACACTGTTAAACTACGAATCGATTGCAGTACCTCTGGCACTTGGTTAACTGGTGCCTCGGTAGGCACAGCTACTGTCGGAGGGACAATGGTTGGCGTTGGTGATGACTCCACTGCAACTGAATCTACTGTGGTAGGTTGTTCTGCGGCAACAGATTCGGTCGGAGCGGTTGTTGGTTCATCGGCGGTTTGGGCAACAGCATTAGGATCAGGCGTTGCTGTCACGACAAATGGTGTAATGGTAGGCGCATTGGAATCAACTGTTGGCGAAAGGACGATTTTGACGACTGTAGTGAGGATTTGCGGAGTTGCTGGTGGGGATAGATATTCCAATACAGATCCCTGAAGGATCACACCCACCATGATAATAAATCCACACAGCAAACCGGGAATAAATCCAATCAATCCCCATTGCCAAGCTGCACTTCGATTTCGTCGCCCGCCTATTGGTCTATACGACATATTTTTCTCCTTGAATCCAGTTAAAGACTGGTTTGGTATTCACAATTCTAATTGCATACTGTTCTAATCGAAAATGAGATAAATCACAAGAGACGTTTAGAGATCGTTGGGGAATCGCATTATAAAAAAACAAAACCCAGTTGAACTGGGTCTGTTTATAATGACGGATATGATTCAATGATTCTATGTATTACCTGCTTCTGCACCTTGGATGTGGAATATGATATTTTTAAAGATATTCTGTATATTCGGTCCCATAACTGCTAATAAAACGACCATCACTACAGATACCATTACCAGAATCATCGCATACTCAACTAATCCTTGTCCGATTTCTATATCATCGGACGGTAGATTGAAGTACACTTTTGCATATCTTAGCCATCCAGCAACAAGTTGCCATAACATGATGACCTCCAAAAGATGAAAACAAACAAAATACAATAACACCAGATGGTACATTTGTACCTATAATCATAGTCAGTGTACCATAAAAGATAATTTCCATTCAATTAATATCTTAATATTCACTTTATATTAACAAAATCCTTCCAATCTATGGGTATACCAATTCAAATATAAATATTGCTTGACATCCTGCCAGCCTAAGGTTAGGCTTATGGCACATATTTGTAAGGAACTCCATCGGTGACCAGTTTAAGTGCTAGATCCTCATCTGAAAAATACCCCGCAAATCAGTTACGTCCTGTTAATTTGCGAACCGATTTAAGCCCTCTTGCAGACTTAATTGAATTGGTGTTTGCAGATTCAATGGAGGACGGTGGACGTGCCGCTATTCGTGAAATGCGATACCTCAGTCGGATGGGATATGGTCTCAATCTTATTTCGCGCCTTAACGAACTTGCTCTCGGCATAAGTCTTGGACATGTTTACATAGCTGATGGGAAATTAGTCGGGAATGTTTCTATTTATCCTGCTGGATATCCTAAAGAGATGGGAGAATCTTGGATTATTGCGAATGTTGGTGTGCATCCAGACTATCAACGTCGGGGCATCGCTCATCAATTGGTAGATGCCAGCCTCAATATGATCCGAGAGCGTGGAGGCAAATATGCTATTTTGCAGGTAAATTATGATAATGAGGTTGCACAACGTTTGTATGAGCGGTTGGGGTTTATCTATGAACGCGCTTGGACAACATGGCGACGTAGCAGTTTTATAAAATCGCCTCCACCTCTCCAGCATGATTTTCATATCACACGCCTACGTCCAAATGAATGGCAATCCGAATTTGCTTTAGCCCAAAAGGTTCGCTCAAATCAACAGGGTGGGTTGGGATGGTTAATGCCACTCCATCAAAAGTACTTCCGTATCCCACTTTGGAAACAATTCCTTGATTTCTTTTCACTAAACAATACAGAAAAATTGATAATCCGCGATGAAAAAACGCAAGAGATTTTGGCATCACTCTGGATTGAGAACTCGATCAGTCTAATGAGCGTGCGTATTCGCGTGATGTCTGCCCCTCATATTGATACTCAACGCTATACGGATGCTCTTCTGAATAATGTTTTACAACGTTTTAGTCGGGCAACGATCATACTAGAACATCCTCATGATGATGCTGATGTAAATGAATTACTGAGCCGTTATCAGTTTCATGCTAAACGTGACCTATGGCATATGCGCTTAGACTTTTAATAGAATACTTAAAGTGTCGATAGATGGTTTCTAAACAGTTGCACGTTACGATTGGGTATCCTTCGGACGAAAACGAGGTACACGATTGGCTGGTGGTGAATCCGGATTATAAGGAACACCTGGGGTTAGTGAAGGTTTAGATGGGAATTGTTTACGCGGAATCCCCGGTGGACGATTACGATCACTATTGCCGAATGCCCTTACCTGTACATCAGGTTGTGCCGGTCTACCCGGAATAGTGTTTGTTGGTGGGGTTGTTGTCGTTCCTGGATGACTATTGCTAAATTGACCTTCAATAGATGCTGTATAAGGCTGTGATTGGTTAGGCGATGGATTGCCATGCCCTTGATCTTGTAGACGTTCATTAAATACATTTAGATATTCGCCAATAATCTCGCGTTGTTGACGTGCTTCGTCGGTTGATTTACTTTGCTTAACCCGTTGTTGCCGCCGTGATATTTCTTGTTGGATCTCTTGGGGTTTCGATACATTACGAAATAACTTGCTTTCGTCTGCACCAATTAACGATACACGGACATTGCCATAAGAAAATAATGTTGCCAGGATACCAGATGATTCGGATACAACATTATCAACCCGTTCCATCAAGATTTGGTCGCGTAAATTTTCTAGAAAAAAAGGACGTTGATGAATTAGCGTAATAGTATCATCAGACACAACATAATAATCGTTACGCCAATCCCAATCTGTCCAGAAATATGCAATTGCACCAATCATAAACAGAACAATACCTAGTCCAACCCCCACAATACCGAGGTTATTACTGATGATCAAGCTTATCAATAATAATCCCGCAGAAGCAATCATAACCAATATCGGAACTATCGTTTGCTGTAACCAGAACAAAACATGCTTACGATAAATAATATCACCGTTAGTCATTTCGATGCGGTTACTCAAA
>Ga0070729_10003059_pt1 | contig 20165 bp, 14 predicted proteins | sample tdDd472_FD_66725 | JGI IMG/M metagenome (GOLD analysis project Ga0070729, IMG submission 66725) | Marine sediment microbial communities from the Atlantic coast under amendment with organic carbon and nitrate - tdDd47.2 | ecosystem: Environmental > Aquatic > Marine > Coastal > Sediment | place... | reverse complement strand
CCGCTGAGCTCGTGGCCGTACCGCTGGGCCATGCAGCCGGTGACGACGAGGCGCTCGGCGGACCCGTTGGCCTTGAAGTCGGCCATCTCGAGGATCGTGTCGATCGACTCTTCTTTGGCGGACTCGATGAACGCGCAGGTGTTGACGACGATCACGTCGGCTTCGGCCGGGTCGTCGACGAGCACGTGCCCCTCGCCCCGCATCGACCCGATCATCAGCTCGGCGTCCACACGGTTCTTGGGGCAGCCAAGGCTGACGACGTGCACCCGCTTGCGGGTGAGCTGTTCGACGACGTCGAAGCGGTCGGTGGGATCGGTCGGCACAGGCGAGTCGGGGCTCGAGGTGAGATCGAGCTAGCGAGCGCCGGGCGCGGGTTCAAGCGGAGAATGGTCGGGGGCGGGCGCAGGGTGGCCTCTGGAGGTCGTTCGGCCGCCCTCACTGGTCCGGCGTTCGCCGGACCGGTCTCTCCCGCGGGAGAGACGGGGTGACGTGGGAGATTGAACAACCGCCACCGGTGGTCCGCCCGCAAGCCACCCTCACCGGCAGTTCATCCACCGCAGCCACCCCGTCCCTCCCTCAGGGAGGGACCGGCTCGCGCGGCAGCGCGAGGCAGGGAGGGCGAGGACACAACCACTGCAGGTTCAATGGACGCGTTCTGCACCGTGGAGGTCGTTCGCCCCCCCTCAGCTCACCCGCCCCCCACTGTCCCGCTTCTCGTTCGACAGGCCGTTGAACACGATGTCCATCGTCGTGAGCATCAGCGGCATGGCGTCGAACTGGTAGCCGATGGCCATGCCCTGCTCGACGCCGTCGATGAGGACCTTGAGGAACATCGCGGTCTGGTGGGCGTCGACCGCGCGGAACTCGCCGGCGTCGATGCCCGCCTGGATGTGCGCGGCGAGGGCGTCCACGTAGGCGTCGTGGGCGTCGACGATGTTCTGGTGGATCTCCGGATCGCGCATGCCCATCTCGGCGAGCACGATCAGGAATTTGCGGCGGTCGTCGGCCGAGAGCAGGTGGTTGACCATCGTCGCGGCGAGGGTCGACAGCGCCTCGGACGCCGAGCCCTCGACCGAACGCGCCTGCTCGACGAGGGCCTTCGTCTGGGCCTGCTGGTCGCCGTGCAGGGCGTCGAAGATCTCCCGCTTCGACTTGAAGTGGAAGTAGATGCCGCCCTTCGAAAGGCCGGCCTCCTTCGCGATGTCGTCCACGCGGGTGTGCGCGTAGCCGGCGCGGATGAAGCACGTGCGCGCGGCGCCGAGGATCTGGGCGCGGCGTTCGTCGTGGGACTTGTGGCGAGTCATCGTGCCTTCGGGGGGGCATCGGTAGAGCGACGGCGAAGCGCCCGGATCCTGCGCACGGGCCCCACTGCTGTCGAGGGCCGTCGTCAGAGATCGCCGGGGACCCGCAGACCGCAGAACGGTCGAACGGAGGCGCGGGCACCCCCGGGCGTCGCTTCACCATATACGGCACGGCCCGCGCGCGGTACCACCTGAGCCGTCCACACAGCCACAGCGCGGGTGCGGCCCGCGCAACCAGCAGGGAGCGAGCACCATGATCCAGGGCGGACACTACGTCGCGAAGGCGCTCAAGGCCGAAGGCGTCACCCACCTTTTCACGTTGTGCGGCGGGCACATCCAGGCGATCTACGACGGCTGCCTCACCGAGGGCATCCGCGTCGTCGACACCCGTCACGAACAGTCCGCCGGTCACGCGGCGGACGGCTGGGCGCGGGCCACGGGGCAGCCCGGTGTCTGCGCGGTGACGGCCGGCCCCGGCGTGACCGACGCGGTGACTGCTGCCGCGAACGCTCTGCGCGCCGGCGTGCCACTGGTCATGATCGGCGGCGCCGGCCCGACGGTGTTTCGCCACATGGGCTCGCTGCAGGACATGGATCACATCGAGCTGATGAAGCCGGTGACGAAGTGGGCGGCGACCTGCACCGAGACCCGCCGGCTCGCCGAGTACATCTCGATCGCGTTCCGGAAGGCGACGACCGGCGTGCCCGGCCCCGTGTTTCTCGAGCTGCCCCTCGACCTGCTCATGGAGTACGTCGACGACAGCGCGCACCCGCTGCCGACGAACTACCGGACGTCGTCGCGGATCGCGCCGGATCCCGTGACAATGGCGGAGGCGGCGGAGCTGCTGCGCGCCGCCGAGCGCCCGATGGCCATCGTCGGTTCGCAGATCCGCTGGTCGTCGGACCCGCAGTCCACGCTCGAGCGCTTTCTCGACACGTTCAAGATGCCGACGTTCGTCAACGGCATGGCGCGCGGGCTCGTCGACCCGAACTCCGAGCACTTCTTCAACCGGTCGCGCAAGGCGGCGCTCAAGGGCGCAGACCTCGTGATCATCTGCGGCACGCCCTTCGACTTCCGCCTCGGTTACGGCGTCGCGTCGCCGCCGACCCCGGGCTCGCAGTCCGGCACGGTCGGCTCGATGCTGCTGCAGATGACGCAGCCGGTGATCAATCCGGACGCGAAGGTCATCCAGATCGACCTCGACCCCGAAGAGATCGGTCGCAACCGTGGCGTCGACGTCGGCCTGATCGCCGACACCGGGCTCGCCCTCGACGGGCTGGTGGACGCTTGCGGCGCCGACGCGAAGGACCTCACGGAGTGGGTCGCGAAGATCCGTGTCGCCGAAGAGAAGAAGTGGGCGACGATGCGCGCCGAGATGGCCTCGCACACCGACCCGCCGAACCCGCTGCACCTGTGCAACGAGGTGAACCGCTTTCTGCGCCCCGGCGACATCGTCATCGGTGACGGCGGCGATTTCGTGGCGACCGCGGCGTACACGCTCAAGGTGCACGGCGTCGGTACGTGGATGGACCCGGGCCCGCTCGGCACCCTCGGCGTCGGCCCCGGCTACGCGATGGCCGCGGCCCTCGCCCACCCCGACCGCCGCGTGATCCTCATGCTCGGCGACGGCTCGTTCGGCCTCAACGGCATGGAGTTCGAGGCCATGGCCCGCCAGGGCATCAAGGTCGTCGGCATCGTCGGCAACGATGCCTGCTGGATGCAGATCTTCCGCGGTCAGGAGGAGATGTACGGCGAGGACCGCTGCGTCGCCACGAAGCTCGAGTACACCCGCTACGACAAGGTCGTCGAAGCCCTCGGCGGCCACGGCGAGTGGGTCGAACGCGCCGAAGACATCGTGCCCGCGCTGGAGCGCGCCTTCGCAAGCGACAAGCCCGCGCTGGTGAACGTGAAGATCGCGAGGAGCGACTTCCGCAAGGGGTCGATTTCGGTGTGATCTGAGGGGGTGAGAGCCACCGTCGGTGGTTCTCACCCGGCTGTCCCCCCGTCCCTCCCTCGGGGAGGGACCGGCTCGGGCGTGAGCCCGAGGCAGGGCGGGGGCATGCCACAGCTCCCTGGTGCATCAAGGCGCACGGTCGGGACTGCACCGATGGCCCGCTCTCCCTCCCTGCCGCTCGCCTGGGCTCGCGGCTGTCCCTCCCGTTGGGAGGGACGGGGCGGCAGGGGAGGTCGGACGTGCATCCGGGGGGGTCCCGCTAGAACGCCACCCCAACCCCACCGCCGAGGTAGTCCCCACGGCGGAGCTGGCGTTCGCGCAGGATCTCGTCCTGGCCCGAGAACGTCCACCGGTCGAAGAAGAGCTGCAGGCCGGGGGTGAGGTCGTCGGCGTATTGCGGGTCCTGGAAATGCACGAAGGCGGACACGCGGATGCGCTGGAATCCGATGCCGGCGTCCTCGATCCCGTTCTTCTGGTTCGGGATGTGACTGGCCCGCGGGTGCACGTAGTAGAAGCTCGCTTCGACGTCGAACTGGCTGCCCAGGCGCAGGGCGACCCGCGGCAGCAGGTACCCGTGGATGTCGCGTCCGTTCACCGCGGCGCCGACACCGATGCGCACCGTGAGCGGCCCGGGGATGTTGAGCCCGGCGTGGGGTCCGAGGCGCAGGTGCAGGAGCCCCGGATACGCGGCGGCCGGGAAGTTCACGCCCGCAGCGGCGTCGAACCCGAGCGTGCCGCCAAAGAGTGACGGCGCGGTGGCGCCCGAGACTTCGATGTCGAGGCCCGTGGCGTTGCGCGACTGGCCCCGCTCTTCGTTGCGGAACGTCACGTGCCGCATGTGCCACAGCTGCAGCGCCATGAACTGGTCGGCGCCGAGCCCGCCGATCGTGCCGAGGATGCCGTTGTCGTCGACCCGGCGTCCCATCCGGTCGTAGAGCTCGGCGAGTCCGGCGGCGCTCGCTTCGACGGCGTCGTCGTTCGCGGCATGCGCGGGCCGCACGACGCACCCGAGCAGGGCGAAGGACAGGGCGACGGTGAGAATGGTGCTGGTCTTCATGATCAGAACCGCAGCCCGAGAGACAGCTCGTACCCCAGGTCGTCCAACGAGTAGTCGTCGGTCACGACCTGCGTGCGCAGCTGAAACATCCACAGGTTCGTCGTCAGCCCCACCGTGAGCGGCCAACGGCGGCTCTGGCGGATGCCGTACGTCACGTCGTTGATCTCGGTCGTCGAGAACTGCTTCTCGGGATCGTCGAAGAAGAGGCTCGACCAGTTCATGTCGATCCCGATCGTCGCGTACGACCAGCCGAACGGGATGTGGGCGAAGAGGGGCGTGCCGCGTACGACCGACTTGCGGCCTCGCCCGGTGTTCTCGTCGAGGGTCAGCGTCGACGAGAACCCGACGCCGCCCTCGAGCCAGAAGTGCCGCCCCGCCACGATGGGGAAGAGCAGCCGTGTGCGGTACCCGTACCCGTCGCCGTACCCGGTGCCGAGCAGGTCCCGGCGAAAGAACTCGATCTGCAGCGTCTGGTGCCGCACGAGCGCACCGGCGCCGACGAGCCCCGGCGCCGCGTCGATCATCTGCTGCCGCTCGGCGAGGTTGTTGTACGTCGCCGTCGAGTACGTCGTCGTCGTGACCGTCGCGGTCCCGTCGCCGTGGTAGTTCGTCGAGGTGGTGCTCGTCGACGTGACGCTGTCCGGCATGCCGGCCACGACGTACGACGAGAACATCGCCGACACACCGAGCAGCAGTCCGGCGATGATGCCGCCGTGGTCCTCGTAGCGGAAGCCGGCGAGCTGATCGACGCGCCCGGTCACCGCGTCGTTCGTCGGTCCGCCCGAGTAGAGCACCGGGCTGATCGCGACGTGCGGGCCCATCAGCGTCGACAGGCCCTGGTTGCGCCACCAGCCGAGCCCGCGGCGAGGGCGATCGTCGACGGACGCGTCGGCCGTCACGACTCCACTCGGGCCACCCCCGGTGGGCTTCTGCGCGGTGGCTGTCATCGGCGCCATGAAGAGCGCCGTGATCACCGCGGTTGCGATCCAGTGTGTGCTGCGCACGGACGACCCCCAACCAATGCGATCGATGGGCCGAACCTGACACAACCTCGGGATCGGCTCAAGATTCAGCGGTCATCGGGATCGTCGTCCGCCAGGCCCGATGCGTCGTCGGCCCGGCGCGTCCGGATGGGGGCGCGGTCGAGGTTGCGCACACCCGCCGGCAGAGGTTGCGTCTCGGCCAGGGCGGTCTGCTCGTTCGTGTCGATGGGCTCGTCGACCGCGGTCGGGCTCGTCACGCCCCCATGACGCGCGAGGCGTGCGCGCAGCTCGGCGTCCTGGATGGCGTCCAGGTCCGTGGTGGTCATCACGCGGAGCCGACGGGGAGCGTCGTCTACGGATTCGGCGCTCGGAGCTTCGGCTTCGGCGTTGGACTCGGACGGGCCGTCCGCCAGCGCTGCATCGACGGACCACGTCCGGTCTTCGGACGCGTCGTCGCCGAACGCCTCGAAGTCGACCGGCTCGGGGGGCCCACGGCGCGGGCGCCGGGGGCGCGCGCTCGGCGGGCGGGGCATCTCGAGCGTGATCGGCTTCAGGGCCGGGATCGCGGGCGGCGGCGGCGTGGGCCCGTCGTCCATGAACCGGTAGGGATCGTCCGCCTTCTTCTTCTTCGGCGGGTCGCCGCGGCGGCGGTCGAGCGTGAACCCGAAGAGCAGCGGCAGCGGCACGAGGAACCAGAGCGCGCGCGACCACCACGGCCACCGAAAGCGTGCCTCGATGCGGTGCTCGCCCGAGGGCAGCTCGACGCCGAGCAGGCAGGGATACGCGTACACCGTGTCGACCGGTTCGCCGTTCACGGTGACCGACCAGAACGGGTGCCAGCCGACCTCGAGCGCCGCGAGCCCGGGCTCGTCGAGGCGCACGATCGCGTCGACCCGCGGCCCGTCGGTGTGGCTGGTGATCACCTCGCCGACCGGCGGCCGATCGTCGTCGTAGATCGTGGCGTCGTCGACGCGAACGGGGGCGCCGACGAGGGCCTCGGACGACGACCGCGGCTGCACGTCGACCACGACGCCGAGGCCCCGATCCGGGCCGTTGCCGTTCATCCACGCACGGATCGACGCGCGGAGGTCACGGGGCGTGCCCTGGATGCGATCGACGACCCGAAAGAGCGTCACCGCGTCCGTCGAGCCGGGGATCTCGACGAGGCGATACTGCTCGTTCTCGGCCAGCGTGCGCGCCGTCACGAGACCCGGGTGCAGGCCCTCGGGGCGCAGGACGGCATAGCGGAAGTCGAAGAGATCGAGCCGCGCCAGCACACGGTCGGACGGCTCGTCGAGGTCGAGGAACTCGAGGTGGTAGAACCCGAGCGAGTCGTGCAGCCCGACGCCATAGCTCTGGCCGGCCGGCCGATCGCCGCCCCACGCCAGCAGGCCGCCGTGGTAGTGGCCGCGCACTTCGGTCTTCGGCCCCACCATGACGCGCCCGCCCATCGGCTGCGCGCGAAGCCAGCCGGCGAGCTCCATCCACTCGGCTTCGGGCCAGCGGTCCGTGTCGTCGAGGGTGCGGAACCCGGTCGCCAGCTGGTCGGCGCCGTTGCGTACCGGCGAGACGAGGCAGCCGAGGATCACCACCAGCCCGGCGACGAACCCGAACCGCCGCGTCGCCATGCGCGCGCCCTCGGCGAGGGCCATCCCGCACGCGCAGAGCAGCCCGAACTGCAGCAGGGCGCCGTACCGAAAGAGCTGCACGCTGTGGTGCAGCGGCCAGATGTCGACGATCGGGCCGAAGCCAGCGCGACCGATCGCGCCGAACATCGCCCACGCGCAGAGCACGAGGATCAGCGCGGCGTACCGGTCGCGTCCGCGGCGCCCGATCGCGAGCCCGACGCCGAGGACGGCCATGAGCGTCAGCACCGGCAGCGTCACCACGTCGGGGGTGGTGACCTCGATCTCGGCGGTCGACACCCAGCGCACCACCGCGGGCCAACCGTACGCCGCCCACGTGTTCGGGCCGTCGAGCAGCGAGCCGTCGACGACGCGCTCGACGACGCCGAAGCCGTAGCCATCGACCCGCGACGGGCGCCCGAACGGCCAGCCGCCGAACGCGGAGCGGGTCGTGGCGAGGGCCGCGAGCCACGGCGCGAGCATCACGCCCGCACCGGCGCCGGCGATGGCGAGGCGGCCGAACGCGCCGCGCGCGCGGCGCGCCCAACCGGCGACGTCCAGCCCTTCGGTCCAGCCATCGCCCGGCTCGCGGGTGGCAGCGCCGATCAGCACGAAGAGCCCGACGATCGGCACGAGGGCGATCGCATAGAACATGTGGCAGGCGGCGAGGGCGGCGGACGCGACGATCGTCGTCAGGTACCGCCCGTGGCCCCGGCGGAACGCCAGCGCGGTGATCTCGCCCAGCGCGAGGGGCAGCATCACGTTGCCCCAGCCCTGCGTGTACAACCCGATCTTGAGCGTCGCCCAGCTCGTGTAGCCGAAGGGGATGCCTTCCATCACGAGGGGGGCGCAGGCGCCGGCGAGCGCGGCGTCGAGGTGACGAGCGCCAGCGCGTCGCAGCCCGACGTAGATCGCCCACGGCCACAGCATCATGAGGCCGGTGGACGTCGCCTCGAACACGAACTCCGCTGCGCCGTGCCCGCCGAGGACGATGCACAGGAGCGCGCCGACGAGGTGCGGCAGGGGCTGGTAGTACAGCCCCATCGGGAACCCGAGGTTGTAGTCGTCCGACCACCATCCGGCGCCGGTCGACAGGCGCTCGGCGAACGTCGCAATCGTCGTGATGTGGCTCGACGCGTCGTCGCCGAGTGGGGTCGGCCCGGCGAACCAGTTCGCGGCGTAGACCGCGACCAGCGCGCTGCTCAACGCGAGCAGGGGCCACGCGATGCCACGCGTACCGAGCTCGCTGGGACGGTGAAGGTCGGCCATGGGTGCCGTCGACGGGGCGGGTCGGCGAGATGTACCGCGGTTCGGGCGGGCCTGTCGACCCGGCATCGTCGGTCGCGCGGCGGGCGCGCGATGGCCCAGCGCGTCAGTGAATCAGCCAGAGGGCGAGCACCACGAGCAGCGGGCGGTCGAGCCAGGTCGCGCGGTCGATGCCGTCGGCCACGGCGAGCACGACGATCGGCGCCGCCACCAGTGCGACCGGGGCCGCGACGATGCCGGCGGCGACCGCGAGGGCGAGGGCGACGCCGTGGATGCGCGCGGCGAGCCAGCGGCGGGGGCCGATGGCGAGGGCGGCGGCCGCGACCAGCGCGACGAGCTCGGGCACGGCCACGGTACCAGAAAGCGCGTCGACGGCGGGCTGCCAGGGCACCTGCGGCGTGCCGGGGCCCAGCGCGATGGCGGCGAGGCTGCGGTGGGGCGTCGCGGCGGTGAAGTGGACGTCGGCGGCGACGAGCGCGGCGAGCGTGACGAGGGGCAGTCCGGCGGCGGCTGCGGCGCGGACGGATCGCAGGTTCGGGCCTCGCGGTCGAGCCAGGGCGACCGCCGCGAACACGAGCGCGGCGCCGGCCGGGGCGGCGAGGGCCACGGCGCCGGCGCACGCGAGCCCGGCAGCGACCGGGCGGTCCCGATGCAGCGCCAGCGCGCCGTAGAGTGTCGCAGCGATCCCGGCGACGAGCGCCGGGTCGGCCCAGGCTGCGCCGGGGACGGTGGCGAGCGCAGCCAGCCAGGTGGCGCGATCGGCGACCGCGGGCAGCGCCTCGGTGCGGGCGAGCCGGTGCACGAGGACGAGCGCGACGAAGCCCACCACGACCGCCACGCCGACCGATGCCGCGGTCGGTAGGCTCGGCACGAGCGGGGCGAGGGCGTCGACCACGGGGCGCGGACCGCTGGCAGACACCGGCGCCGGGCGTGCGCCGGTCGCCCAGAGCGCGCCGGCGACGGTCGCGACGGCGAGTCCGGCGGTGCGCACCTCGGCGGGTATGCGGTACCACCACGCGGGCGACGCCGCGCCTGGGGTCGAGATGTCTGCGCTCATGACGGCCTCCGAGCATCCGGGACGGTAATGTAGCACGATGTAGGATATAGCGCACATTCGCGCCGCAATCGGCGCTTGCCCGTTGCCTCGCGCCGAGCGACGATGGGCGGCCCCCCGATCGGACCGCTGCCATGCCCATCGTTCGTTGCCTCCCCGTCTTCGCCCTCGTCGTGTTCGCGGCCGCCTGCAGCGGCAACGCGCCCACGTCGACCCCGGTCGTGATCCCGTTCGCGATGGCCGAAGGGGGCCCGGGCAGCGCGTGCGCGAGCAACGCCGACTGCGCCGACGGGATGTGCGACCGCACCGTGCCCGGCGGGTACTGCACGGCGGCGTGCGATCCGGCGGACCCGACGGCGTGCGGCACCGACGGGTACTGCGACAACGGCTTCTGCCTGCAGCGCTGCCAGGGCCAGCGCGAGTGTCGCTCGGCGGAGTTCGACTGCTACGAGATCCCGGACGCGGACTTCGGCGTCTGCGGCTTCATCGTCTCCGACGCGATCCCGGGCGCGCCGAACATCGGGGCGCCGTGTCGCGCCGATCTCGAGTGCATGGCCCCCGACGGGCTGACGGCGGTGTGCATCCCCGAGCTCGACTTCGACGGCGAGCCGACCGGATACGTCGGTGGTCAGTGTGTGGCGATGCCGTGCACGACGGACGCCGACTGCGGTGAAGCCGCGGTCTGCATCGGCGACGCACCGGCAACGTACTGCGCGCCGATGTGCCGAGCGGCCTGCGACACCGACGACTGCGGATGCCGCGACGGCTACGTGTGCGACGGCGACGCCTGTGTGCCCCAGGGTGGGTGAATCACATTCACGTAGGTGAGCGGGTGCAGGTGTGGTGATTTGTAGGGTGTTGATTCTTTTCCACTTTTCTACCGGGCCCGTGTTGACGGGTTCACGAGGTCCGTGCACAGTAGGGATCCGACGATGCCTCGTCGGGCCCGCATGGATCGAGACAGGGGACGGACGATGACGAGACGCATCGCGACAGGCTTCGTGACCGCGGTCGCAGCAATCGCGCTGGCGGCCGGGTGTGCGGAGCCGGATGACGGCGCCGGCACGGCGGACACCGGCGTGCTGCCCGACGGCGGCGGCGGCGGCGGCACCGATGGCGGTGGCGGCGGAGGCGGCGGCGGAGGCGGCGGAGGCGGTGGTACCGACTGCGTCGACGACGAGGCGTTCTTCGAGACCGAGGTCCAGACCCGGGTCGTCGACGCCCTCTGCATGGGCTGCCACACCGCGAACGGCGTGGCCCGCGACAGCGACCTCGTGTTCGTCGGCACCGCGGTGCCCAACTACCTCGAGCAGAACCGCGCGGTGATGGCCGACGTGGCCCAGCTCGAGCGCGACGGTCGCTCGATCCTGCTGCTCAAGCCTGCCGGCGACGTCGAGCACGGCGGCGGCGCCATCGCCCCGGCCGGCAGCGACGAGCTCGCTATCCTCGAGGAGTTCGTCACCCGCCTCGACGATCCGGTCGTCTGCGAAGGCGGCGGCGGCGGCGGGGCCCTCGACGCCGACCTCGATCTGCTGACCCCCGGCGAGACCCTGCGCAAGGCGTCGCTCCTTCTCGTCGGTCGGCTCCCCACCGACGACGAGGTCGAGACCGTGCGGTTCGGCGGCGAGGCGTCCCTCGACGCGGCCATCGACGCGCTCCTCGCCGAGGACGCGTTCATCGAGCGCATCGTCGAGATCTACAACGACTCGCTGCTCACGGACCGGTACCTGTCCGGCACCCGTGGCGTGCAGCTGCTCGACGAGGACCGGTTCCCGTCGCGGTACTGGTACGAGGCCTACGACGACGGGCGCGAGCGGCCCTACCGCGACGCGATCAACGATGCCGTCGCCCGCGAGCCGCTCGAGCTCGTCGCGCACATCGTCCGCAACGATCGGCCGTTCACCGAGCTCCTCACCGCCGACTACGTGATGGTGAACGACTACTCGGCGGTCAGCTACGGCCTGACCCGCGACGAGCCCGACCTCGAGGACCCGTCGACGTACGTGTTCCGCGAGGCGCGTGTCGACGGGCAGTCGCACGCCGGCGTCCTCACAACCGTCGCCTTCCTCAACCGCTATCCGACGACGCCGACGAATCGCAACCGGCACCGGTCGCGGGTGTTCTTCGACCGGTTCCTCGCGACGGACATCCTCGCCCTCGCCGACCGGCCGATCGACCCGACGATCAGCGAGTACCACAACCCGACGCTCAACGACCCGACGTGCACCGTGTGTCACGCGATGCTCGATCCGGTCGCCGGCGCGTTCCAGAACTGGGACGACAACGGGCACTGGGGCCCGCCCGAAGAGACCTGGTATCCCGAGATGGAGATCCCGGGCTTCGGCGAGGTGGACCTGCCGTCCGGTGACCGCAGCGTCGCGCTCGAGTGGCTCGCGGAGCAGACCGTCGCCGACTCCCGGTTCGCGCTCGCGACCGTCCACACCGTCTGGGAGGGCCTGATGGGCGAAGAGCCCCTCGCCAACCCCGGGGACGGCGCCGACGAGACCGCGCGGCTCGCGTGGCAGGCCCAGCGGGACTTCTTCGACCGCGTCGCCGACGACTTCGTCGCCGATGACCACAACCTCAAGACGGTGGTGCGCGAGATCGTGCTGTCCGACGCGTTCCGCGCTCGCGGCGCCGGCGACGACGTGCCCGCGTGGGCGCTCGTCACGGCCGGTTCGGCCCGCCTGCTCACCCCCGAAGAGCTGTCGCGCAAGATCGAGGCGGTCACCGGGTACCCGTGGCGCAACCGCCCGCAGGACGTCGACTACCTGCTCGACCGGTACCGCATGCTCTACGGCGGCATCGACTCCGACGCGGTCGTGGATCGCCTGCGCGACCCGAACGGCATCATGATCGCCATCGCCGAACGCATGTCGTTCGACGTGGCCTGCCGTGTCGCCGTGCGCGACTGGAGCCTCGCCGCCGAGGACCGCCGCCTCTACCCGTACGTCGAGCGGACCTTCGTCCCCGAGACGTCCGAGGGCTTCGCGATCCCCGAGGCCGAAGCCCTCATCCGCGACAACCTCGTGCACCTGCACGCACGCCTGCTCGGCGAGCACCTCGCCCCTGACAGCGCCGAGATCGATGCGTCGTACCAGCTCTTCTACGACACCTGGTCCGAGGGCGTCGAAGCGTACGAGCTGGGCGAAGTGCCGCGGGACCTGCCGTGGCAGTGCCGCTCGCGCCAGAACTTCTGGACGGGCGAGGACCTGCCGTCCGACCGGCAGGTGCAGAACGACGAGAACTACGTGGTCCGCGCATGGATGGCCGTCACGGCCTACCTGCTCGGCGATTACCGATTCCTCTACGAGTGAGGCGACCCATGGGCATCGATCGACGAGACTTTCTGAAGCTCGCGGCGGCCGCCGGGTTCGTCGTGGCCGGCCCCACCGCGCTGCCGCGCCCCGCGCGCGCCGATGGGCCGTACGCCGGACCGTTCTGGGTGACCATCCACGCTGGCGGCGGGTGGGACCCGACGTTGCTCTGCGACCCGAAGGGCCGCGACGGCGAGGACGACCTCGAGCCGATCAACACGTTCGACCGCGGCGACATCGAGAGCGTCGGGCCGTTCGAGTTCGCGCCCGTCGAGGGGCACCGCGCGTTCTTCGAGCGGTTCCGTGACGAGCTGCTCGTGATCAACGGCGTCGACACCGGGACGAACTCCCACGACACCGGCACGCGGCACATCTGGTCCGGCGGCTTCGACGCGAACATGCCGTCGATCGCGGCCCTCATGGCTGCGGCTCAGGGGCAGACGCCGGCGCTCGGCTACCTGACCTTCGGCGGCTACGACCACACCGATCAGCTGGTCGCGCCGACCCGGATCCCCACGGTGTCGGCGATCAACGAGATCGCCTTCCCGCACCGGATGGATCCGGGCAGCGCCGAGTCGCTCGCGCTGCGTCCCGAGGACTACGACCGCATCGCCGCCGCCCGCGCGGCTCGGCTCGACCGCCTCGGCGGGCACAGCAGCCTGCCTCGGGAGCAGCGCTCGATGAGCGTGCTCTTCGAAGCGCGTGGGGCCGACAACGAGCTCGCGCGGCTCACGGATGCGCTGCCGTCCGACCTCGACGACTCGAACAACCCGTTGCGCCGCCAGGCCGAGCTCGCCTGCGCGAGCTTCGCCTCGGGGCTGACGATCAGCGCCAACCTGACCGTCGGCGGCTTCGACACCCACGGCGACCACGACAACCGGCACACGCCTCGGATCCAGCAGGTGCTCGAGGGCATCGCCCACCTGTGGGACGAGGCCGAGCGGCAGGGCATCGCCGACCAGCTCGTGGTCATGGTGGGCTCGGACTTCGCGCGGACGCCCTGGTACAACGACACGAACGGCAAGGACCACTGGTCGATCACGTCGATGATGCTGATGGGCCGCGGGATCCGTGGCGGTCGCGTCATCGGCGCGACCGACGAGAACCAGCTGCCGCGCACGATCAACCCGAACACGCTCGCGCTGGACGACAGCGGCGTGCGCATCACGCCGGGCCATATCCACGCCGCGATTCGCCGCCTCGGCGGCATCGAGGACCACCCCCTCGCTGCGCCATACGGCCTCGAGGGCGACTTCATCGATCTCCTGGGCTGAGACCGTGCGACATTCATGCAGCGTGGCGCGCGCGCTGGTGCTCGGCGCCGCGCTGGGTCTGATCGCCTGCTCCGGCGCGGATGACGCGGACGGTGGCGGCAGCGACGTCGCCGTCGACAGCGGCAGCGACACGACCGGCGGTACCGATGGTGGCTTCGACGCCGGGCCGGACGTGTACGTTGACCCATCCGAGACCTGTGGCGACGGGGTCGTGCAGGGCATCGAGCAGTGCGACGACGGCGACGCGAACAGCGACACCGACCCGGACGCGTGCCGCACCGACTGCCGCACCCCCCGGTGTGGCGACGGCGTCGTCGACTCCGACGAGAGCTGCGACGACGGCGGGCGCTTCGGCGGCGATGGCTGCAGCCCGACGTGCCAGGACGAGTCCGGTCGCCTCGAATCCGAGCCCAACGACACGCCGGCCACGGCGGAGTTCATCGAGTCCGGCGTCGTCGTGACCGGCGGCCTGCCGTCCGGCGACGTGGACTGCTTCGCCTTCGACGTGGCCGAGCTCGGCTGGGTACGCGCCACGACCGGCGCTGGCCAGGGCTGCGACGGCGACACCTACATGCGGCTCCACGATCCGTCGGGTCAGGTGATCGCCCGCGCCGACGGTGGCGCCGGTGAGGGCTGCTCGCTCTTCGAGGCCGCCATCGACCGCGGTCTGCGGTACCTGCCCGCCGGGCGGTATGCGATCTGCGTCGACGGCTTCCTTGGCGCAGAGGTCGGTACATACGGGTTCCAGGTGTTCAACGAGGGCTCGTCATGTGACCCCGGTCGCTTCGTCGTCGAGGCGTCCGAGGACCGCGACCTCGATGGCGACGCGAACGCCTGTGACGACGACGATGACGACGATGGCGTGCTCGACGGCGAAGACAACTGCCCGTTCGAGCCGAACGCCCCCGGCGGCTTCGAGGCCTACGTCGCCGAGGGCGGCGACATCCGCGACTGGCTCGTCGCGGCCTGGGTCGAGGCCGACTGGACGGCGCCCGAAGAAGACAGCTGCCTGCCGTCCGAAGGGTCGCCGTTCGGCGATCCGGCGACGCTGCAGCCGCGTCCCGGCGACGCCGAGGGCGAGACCGTGTTCTTCACGCGGCGCACGCAGGGCAACGTCCTGAGCATCACCGACGTCACCTCGCTCGCGACGCCCCGCGCCGCGCTCGTGGTGGCCTACGTCGACAGCATGGACGCCCGCTCGGCTCAGCTGCGGATGGGGTCCGACGACGGTGTGATCGTCTGGCTGAACGGCGAGCGCATCCACGAGAACCCGGCCTGTCGCGGCGCAAACCGGGACCAGGACACGATCGACGTCGAGCTGCTCGCCGGTGTGAACACGCTGATGATGAAGGTGCACGACAACGGCGGCGGGTGGGGCGCAGCCGCCCGGTTCACCGACCTCGAAGGCGTGCCGTTCGAAGACCTGATCGTCCGACGTGCTCCCGACGCGGGCTGGTCCGGCGGGCAGCAGGACGTCGATGGCGACGGCGTCGGCGACGCCTGCGACCCGGTGTTCGACCTCCCCGCCGACGATGTTGGCCCCGACGCCGGCATGGACGCGGGCATGGACGCCGACGTCATGGACGACACCGACGCGATGGATGACGTCGACGCGATGGATGACGCCGACAGCGACGTGATGGACGACGCCGAGAGCGACGCGATGGACGACGCGATGTCCGACGCGGACACGGCGGACGACGCGGACGGCGACGCGATGTCGGATGCGGACACCGCGGATGACGCCGACACGGCCGACGACGCGGACGCGATGCCGTAGCATCCGAGCCCGCGCGACGCCCGGCGCGTGTGCACGACGCCGGTCGCGAAGAGCCGGCGCGAGACCTCGTCCGAGGACGCGTGCGGAGGCGGTTCACCATTTTTTCGGTGCATGGATCGGTTCTTGCTGCGTCCAAAGGGGTGAACGCCTCGTGCCGCGCCGTTGCTGGCTTCTGCCTCGGACGCGCCCGGCAAACCGCGACATCCGTGTCGCGGTGAGGCCCGCCCCGGAGCTGCCATGCATACCGATCGTGCCCTGGTCATCGCCCTCGAGCCCTTCATCGCGCTCGACGACGTCCCGACCCGCCTGCCGCACGACGTCGCCCGCGTCGTCGCCGACCATGCGGCGGTGGGGTATCGCCTGCTCCCGATTGCGCGGATCCCGCACGCTGTCGTCAACGCCCTGAACGACAACGGCGACGTGACGAGCCTCGGCGACCACATCCGCCGCGCCGTGCGCACGCAGGTCGGTGCCCGGGTCCTCGACCCGGTCTGGCTCGCCGACAGCCACGACCCGCGTCCGCTCTGGGACGCCGCGCGTCGGTACGAGCTGCGCCTGCACCGCTCGATCCTGCTGACCGACGGCGCCGCCCACGCCGGTGTCTGCCGCACGGCGGGCATCGGACGCGTCGCCGGTCTGCGCGAGCTGCAGCACGTGCTGGTCGCAGCATGAGCCCGCGCCGTTGACACCCCCGCGCCAGGCCCCGAACATCCAGCTGCCTCCTCGCTCGGACGCTCGCATGCTTCGCCGCATCCTGACCACTGTCGCTCTCGCCGCCCTCGTCCTCGTCGCCGCCTGCGGCGGCAAGCAGGACACCCTCGGCGGCGAGGACCTCATCGCCGAGGCGCTGCCGTCGATGATGTCCGAGGTCGAAGAGCAGGGGCGCAACTACCTGTTCGATCTCTCGTCGGTCATCGACGCGCACATGGACGATCCGGACCAGCTCGTCACCCGCGTCGAGGCGTTCCTGCGCGTGAATCAGGCCGCGATGCTCGACAACGCGACCGAGATCGAGGCGCGCTACCTCGCCTTCGAGGGCAGCGAGCGACGGGTCTACGAGGCCCAGTACTCCGCGTTCATGCACGAGGCGTGGGTCGAGTGGCGCGATGTGCGCCGTCGCCTCACGACGCGGCACCCGCAGGCCTGGGCCCGCGTCCGTGACATGATCGAGCGCGTCGACGGCCGGACCCACGCCGGCTGACCGACGCAGGTGGATCGGTCTCACCGGGTGGCGAACCAGACGTCCCACGGCGTCGCGTCCATCGCTGCATCCAGCCGCGCCAGCGCGTCCCGCCACGTCGCGTGACGCGCCTGCAGCGCCTGCCACGCCTCGACCCGCACCTCGACGGTCGCCCCGGGCCAGGCGTCCATCAGGGCATCGGCCGCGTCGAGCACGTCGACCGATGCCGTCGCCGCGCCCTGCACGAGCGGGTCGGCGCCGTCGGTCGTCAGGGCAGCCACTGCGCCTCGCGCCTCGTCGATCGCCGCGTGGACGGCCGGGTCGTCGAACCCATCGGCGTCGAACGGCGGGCACGCGTCCCGCTGCACGCGCAGCGCCGTGACCACCGCATCGGTCATCGCATTCGTCTGCGCGATCCGCGCTGCCACCGCGACGTCCAGGGCCGTCGCACGCGCGTCCGTCGCGGCCTGGACCGCGTCGCCGACCCGTGCCGCCGCTTCGCGCAGCGCGGGGGTCGGATCGACGACGACGGGCGCCGGCGCGGGCGCCGAACGGCACGCGCCAAGCGCGAGCGCCGCGCCGACTGCGATGGCGAGCGTACGGCTCACGCGGCCGATGGGGCGCGCCGCGCCTCGAGGAACGCGTCGAGGTCGAGGGTGTTCAGCACCCGGTCCGCCGTCGCGCCGCCGCGCCGCGCCATCCCGACCCCGAACTTCATCTGCTCGAGCATCGACGTCGAGTGGGCGTCGGTGTTGATCGTCAGCCACAGGGACGGGCGCGCGAGGACCTGCCGGATCATCTTGTCGTTCAGGTCGAGGCGCTCGGGCGACGCGTTGATCTCGAGCGCCACCCCGTGCGCCTCGCACGCGTCGAGCACCGTCTCCAGGTCGAAACTGTACGGGTCGCGGGTACCGATCAGCCGCCCGGTCGGGTGGCCGATCGCCGAGATGAGCCCCGACTCCACCGCCGCCACGAGGCGCTTCGTCATCGTGTCGGCGTCCTGCCGCATCCGCGAGTGCACCGAGCCGACGACCCAGTCGAGCCGCTCGAGCACGTCGGTATCCATGTCGATCACGCCCTCGTCGAGGATGTCGACCTCGAGCCCCTTCAGCACGCGAAACCCGTCGTTCTCGGCGTTCCACGCGTCGATCTCGTCGATCTGTGCGAGCAGGCGATCCCGGTCGAGGCCGTTGGCGACGGTGAGCGCCCGCGAGTGATCGGTGATCGCGATGAACGACAGCCCGCGGCCCCGGGCGGCTTCGGCCATCTCGGCGACCGAGTGGCGTCCGTCCGACCAGGTCGTGTGCATGTGCAGGTCGCCGCGGATCTGCGACAGTTCGATCAGAGCGGGCAGGCCCCCCGACTCCGCCGCTTCGATCTCACCCCGGTCCTCCCGCAGCTCCGGCGGGATCCACGGCAGCCCGGCCGCCTCGTATACCGCCTCTTCGGTGCCGCTGGCGACGAGCTCGTCGTCGCCGTCTTCGACCACGCGAAACACGCCCCACTCGCTGATGCGCAGGCCGCGCTTCAGCGCCCGTGAGCGCATCGCGACGTTGTGATCCTTCGACCCGGTGAAGTGGTGCAGGGTCGCGCCGAACACCTCGGGCGGCACGACGCGCAGGTCGGCCGAGAAGTCGCCTTCGAGCCACACCGACGTCTTCGTCTCGCCGGATCCGATCACCTCGGTGACGTCGTCCATGGTCGAGAACGCCTCCATGATCGGGCCCGGCTCCGTCGACGCGACGACGAAGTCGAGGTCGCCGACGGTCTCGCGGTTGCGCCGCAGGCTGCCGGCGATCTCGGCCCGCTCGACGCCGTCGAGCTCGCGCAGGCGATCGAGGATGCGGTGCGCGATCGGCCACGCGCGGTGAAACGGCGTACGCCCGGCCATCCGCCGCAGGCGCTCGATCTCGGTGAGGATCCGCGCCTGGCTCTTCTCGCCGAAGCCCGCGAGGCTGGCGATGCGCCCGTCGTTCGCCGCGGCTTCGAGGGCGTCGAGGTCGCCGATGCCGAGCTCCTCGTACACCTTCTTCACCTTCTTCGGCCCCAGCCCCTGCACTTCGAGCAGGTCCGTGATGCCGTCCGGCAGCGACGCGCGCAGGTCGTCGAGCAGCCCGGTCGAGCCGCGCTCGCGCATCTCGGCGAGGTCGCTGGCGAGGGATTTTCCGATGCCGTCGAGGTCGCGGATCGTGCCGGCCTCGAGGCGCGCGTCGATGGACTCGGCGAGCCCGGACACGACCCGCGCCGCCTTCTGCATCGCGCGGATCTTGAACGGGTTGTCGCCGCGCACCTGCATCAGGGCGGCGGTCTCTTCGAGCAGCTCGGCGTATCGGGCGTTGTCCACGCGGGATCCGGGGCGACGGGGCGGGGCGACGGGGCGAGGCGGGGCGACAGTAGGGCGCGAGTGCCGGCCGCTCAAGCCACGCCGTGTGCCGGTGACGTCTCGGTCCCGCCCGCCGCCGAAACGACCCCCACCCGCGGTGCGCGCTTGTCACCCGGCCCGCGACGCGGCACGGTGTCGACCCCTTGTCCGCGACCAGACCGCCCAGGGACGCCGACCATGCAGAAGCGCTACTTCGACCCGTGGACCCCGAACACGCACCTCGTGTTCGACGTGATCGAGTTCTACGAATCGTTCGAGACGGACATCCAGCGGATCGACGTCTTCGAGGCGAAGGACTGGGGCACGGTGCTCGCCCTCGGCGGCGTGACGAACGTCACGGACCGCGACGAGAGCAGCTACCACGAGATGCTTGCCCATGTGCCGCTGCTGGCGCACCCGAACCCGAAGCGCGTGCTCGTGATCGGCGGCGGCGACGGCGGCACCCTTCGCGAGGTGCTCAAGCACCCGTCGGTCGAAGAAGCCGTGCTCGTCGACATCGACGGCGAGGTCATCCGCTGCGCCCGGCAGTACTTCCCCCACCTGGCGGTCGCGCTCGACCACCCGAAGGCCGAAGTCATTGTCGGCGACGGGCTCGCGTACGTGCAGGACGCCGCCGATCGGGGCGATTCGTTCGACGTCATCCTCGTCGACTCGACGGACCCGGTGGACGGCGCCGTGGAGCTCTTCACCGAGGGGTTCTATCGGTCGTGCGCGGCGCTGCTCGGCGAGCGAGGGATCCTCGTGCCCCAGAGCGACAGCCCGACGTTCTGCCTGCACCGCGTGAAGCGCATCGTCGACATCCTCGGCTCGATCTTCGCGAACGCGTCGCTCTACGTCGGCCAGACCGTCGCGTACCCCGGCGGCTTCTGGGCGTTCTGCGCCGCGACGAACGGCCCGGATCCCCGCACGGTCGTGCCGACCCCGGACCGCGTGGCCGCCCTCGGCGACGACCTGCGGTACTTCACCGGGCCGCTGTACCCGGCGTCCTTCG
>Ga0070729_10003057_pt1 | contig 20171 bp, 12 predicted proteins | sample tdDd472_FD_66725 | JGI IMG/M metagenome (GOLD analysis project Ga0070729, IMG submission 66725) | Marine sediment microbial communities from the Atlantic coast under amendment with organic carbon and nitrate - tdDd47.2 | ecosystem: Environmental > Aquatic > Marine > Coastal > Sediment | place... | reverse complement strand
ATCTTTAAGGTCGCCGGGAACGCAGGCTCCGGCTTCGCATATATCCTCAAGAGTGCAGGCGTTGCCGTCGTCGCAGGCAGTGCCGGTCAGAGGTGTATGCACGCAGGCTTCCTGTGCCAGAGGATCGCACGTGTCGTCGGTGCAGGGATTGTCGTCGTTGCAGTCAACCGGGTTGCCGGGTTCGCACACGCCGTTTTGGCACAGGCCGTTGACATAACAGGGGTTGCCGATATCGCAGACCGTATCGTTGTCCAGTATTGGGTTTTCGCAGGCTCCGGTATCCGGGTTGCAGACGCCGATGTCGTGGCAGTCGTCGGGAGGTTCACAGGTTTTAGCCACGCCGATGCATTCTCCCAATGCGCAGGTGTCGCCGGTGGTGCAGAGGTCGCCGTCGTCGCAGAGGCTTCCCTCGGGTTTCAGCGGGGTTGTGCACTGACCCGTGGCGGGATCGCAGACACCGGCATCATAACAGATGCCCACGGGATCGCAGGTGACCGGCTCCGCTCCCATGCAGGTTCCCGCCTGACAGGTGTCGGTGGCGGTGCAGGCATTGCCGTCGTCACAGGACGCGCCATCGGATGCATCGGTCCAGGCGTCGGTGGCCTGTGCAGGGTCGCAGAGCTGGCAGGAGTTCAGCGGGTTAACCGCGTCGGCGTCCAGGCATTCTCCGGCGATAAGACAGCTGGTGTCCGCAAGCTGGTGAGTACACTGACCGCCGCCGCAGACATCGGAGGTGCAGCTAAGGCCGTCATCGGCGCAGGCTCCGCCTTCGTTGATAATGGCGCAGCCGTCGCAGCAGTCGTTGACGCCGCTGCATTCGCAACCCTCGCCAAGGCATACGCCGTCAGCGCAGGCGTCGTTCATGGTTTGATCGTTTTCGTCATCGCAGGCCGTGCCGTTGGGCGCATTGGCAAAACTGCACAGACCCGTGGCGGGATCGCATTCCCCCGCAAGGCTGCACTGCTCCGGCTCGGCGCAGTTCACCGCGGTTCCGGCTTCGCAGAATCCCGCCTGACAACTGTCGCTGGTGGTGCAGAGATCGCCATCGTCGCAGGGTGTGTCATTGTCAATGGCGGACCAGATATCCGTCGCCACATCCACCAGGCACTGCTGGCAAGGGTTGTCCGGATTGTCCGCGCCGTTGACGTAACAGGTTTCATCGATACGGCAGAAGCCGTTGGTGAGTGTATGCTCGCACAGGCCCGCGTTGCAGGCGTCGGTGGTGCAGCTGATACCGTCCTCATCGCAGGCTCCGCCGTTGTTGATGGCAAAGCAGCCGTCGCAGCAGGCGTCCACGGTGTTGCATTCACAGCCCTCGCCCAGGCATACGCCTTCAACACAGCGGTCGCCGCCGGTCTGGTCGTTGCCGTCATCGCAGGATGTGCCGTCGGGAAGGTTTCCGTATTCGCAGATGCCGGTATCCGGCATACACTCTGCTGTACGCTGGCACTGACCGGGATCTTCGCAGATCACCGCGTCTCCGGCGCTGCACAGACCCGCCACGCAGGCGTCATCGCTGGTGCAGAGGTTGCCGTCTTCGCAGACAGCGCCGTCTTCCACCGGGCTGTAGGCATAAATGTTTGCCCCGGGGTTACAGCTTTCGCAGATGTTTTCCGGGTTGCCCTCGCCGGGGTCTACACAGGCGTTGTCGATCAGGCAGAAGTTTTCCAGCAGGCTGTGCAGGCATTCTCCCATTTCACAGACATCGCTGGTGCAGTGCAGGCCATCGGCGGCGCAGGCTCCTCCTTCGTTTACAATATTGCAGCCGTCGCAGCATGCGTTGATGCCGCTGCATTCACAGCCGGAACCAAGGCAGCGGCCATCGGTGCAGGCGTCATCGGTGGTCTGATCGTTGCCGTCGTCGCAGGCCGTGCCGTTTTCCGCCGGGTCGTAGCTGCATTGTCCCGTGGTTTCGTCGCAGACGCCGGGCTGGTGACAGACTTCCGGGTCGGCGCAGGTCACGGCGTCACCGGATTCGCAGACACCGCTTTGGCAGGCATCGGCTTCGGTGCAGAGATTGCCGTCCTCGCAGGGGCTGTCGTCGGGCAGTGCAGACCAGTCGGCGGGAGCCATGCTGTCGCAGGCCTCGCAGGGGTTGTCCGGGTTGGGATCGTTTTGTGCATAGCAGGTGTCGTCAAACAGGCAGTGGTTTTCCGCCAGGGTATGGACGCAGAAGCCGCTGTTACACAGATCATCAGTGCAGTACAGGCCGTCGGGATCGCAGTCCAGGCCTTCGTTGATAAAGTAGCAGCCGTCGCAGCAGGAGTCTTCTCCGGCGCACTGGCAGTTGGGATCAACACCGGCGCACACGCCGCTGCGGCAGGCGTCGTCAGTGGTTTCCTCGTCGCCGTCATCGCAGGAAAGCCCGTCGTCAACCGGGCTCCAGCTTTGGGCGTCCCGGATAGTGTTGCACTCTTCGCATTCGTTTTCCGGGTTTTGGGCGTCATGCTCAAAGCAGGCGTCAGCGATCAGGCAGTAGCCAATCGCAAGGGTGTGTTCGCACTGTCCCGCAGTGCAGGCGTCAATGGTGCAGTCAAGACCATCGGCGGCGCAGCTGCCACCTTCATTAATAGGATTGCAGCCGTCGCAGCAGTCGTTCTCTTCATCGCAGAGGCATTGCGGTTCTTCCTCGGCGGGTTCGGCTTCCTCGCCGGGATCATCGTCAGTGCCTTCCACCGGCTCAATATCCGGCAGTTCCACGTCGCCGTCGGCATCAGGCTCTTTGTCCGGCTCAAGATCGCCGTCGATTTCCGTGCCCTCGGGATCAGTGTCGCTGTCGTCCCCATCCGGGGCCGTGACATCGCCGTCGGTCAACTCTCCGGGCAGGCCCGTGGAGGCTTCGGAACATCCAAAGGCGATAATAAGAAGAACGCACAGGGAAAGAAACCACGATAACTTCAAATGTCCGGTAGGCATTACGGCTACTCCTCAATACGGCACAGGTTTACAATTGCGTCCGTTGAATGTACATGATGCACTGATTATATATCATACCATGAAACCGCTTTTCTTACAAACTTCAAAATCACGAAATACTCACAGGCATATTAAATGAAAACGAAATTGCATAGCGGGCAATCATGGAGTAGCATGTATCTGTGTAATTATGTTGTATGCGGTCATACAGCCATGGAGGTATTCCAATGACCCGATCTCTAAGGATAAGCAGTTGTGTTGTGTTGATTCTGTGCGCCTTTGCGGTAACGGCCCTTGCGGCGGACCCTCCAAAGCATGTCAACAAGAACCCCACCTTTAAGCCGGTTCCCCCGGATCAGATCAAGTCTCTTGGGCGAAAAAAACTGGGCAAGGCTCCCAAACTGTCCAAAGACGAAATGAAGCAACTGGTTAAAGGCGAGGTGATTGTCAGGGAAGTGGCCGGTGACGCCAGCCCCGACGCCAAGCGGTTTGAGGCCATCGCCACCATCGACGCGCCTCCGGCAAAGGTGGCGGCGTTTTTGAAAAATTATGATCTCTACACCAAGTACATGCCCCATATGGAAGCCATTGATTACAAGTGGAACGGCAACATGGCCACCGTGGAGCAAACCCTGAAAATCGCTTTCTCCACCATCAAGTACAAGCTGCAACTGCGGCACTATGCGCCGTATTACATCGAGTGGGAATACCTGGAAGGCGACATCAAAACCACCAACGGTTCCTACAAATTCTTCCCCTATAAAAAGGGGACCAAAACCCTGGTGCATTACAGCGTGTACACCAACCCCGGCCTGCCGGTGCCCCAGTTTGTACTGGATATGCTCACTAAAAACTCTTTGCCCGACGTGTTGCGGGCGGTGCGTAAGGGCGTAAAGGAAACCGGCTGACCGTTGGCGGATTTCGGCGTTGGCGGCGCAGAAGAAAATGTTGACTTTTTCGTAGTGCTTATCGCTGACAATTGCCCGAAAAAACTGGAAAAAATTCGCTTTCTGTGGAATTATTCCTCCTGCCTGCCTGTTTGTATACAGCGGGTTCGGCAAGGCTAACTCGGTTTGGCAGCCTGAAGCTTCGCGGCGATATTCGGTTGTAAGGAGTAATGATATGAACAAAGAACGTCTGGGAATTAAACTAGTTACCGCCATACTTATGCTCATTGGCCTCATAAGCTCAATATACCTTACGGATTTGTTTATTAAGGTTCATGACGCCACCGGGCCGGTGGAAAGTTTCTGCGCGGTCAGCGACGGCGTGAACTGTATTTCGGTATCCGCAAGTCAGTACAGCCGCCTGTTCGGCATTCCCATTTCCGTATACGGCCTTGAGTATTTCATCCTTACCCTGGCGATTCTGGCCATTTCTTTGTTCCGGCGTATCAAGTGGGAATCCTACATTTTCTGGCTGATGACCCTGGCGTTGCCCGGCTGTCTGGCCCTGGGCCTGGTTTCCGCATTTCTTATCAAGTCTATGTGTCTTTTGTGCATGACGGTGTACGCCGTGTGCCTTGGCAGCTCTTTAATGCTTGCCATTGCCAACCGCAAATCCTTTAAGGAACTGCTGGTGGATGGCCCCTGGGAGCTGTACGACGCCATTGTCACCCACATGCCCACCCGGGCCACCGTGGTGGTGGTTGCCCTGTTTTTGCTGTCGGAATTCATCTGGGTGCCGCCCTTGTTCCACTGTTCCTGTGATGATCCCGGCGCGGCTCCTCATGGTGATTATAACGGCCTTCCGGTGTCCGGCATGGCCATGGGTAACCCCGATGCGCCCTTGAAAATCGAGGAATACACCGACATGCAGTGCCCCTTCTGCGGCAAGGGCCACGATTCAATCATGCAGCTTATGCAGAAGTACCCGGACAAAGTCTATGTGGTGCATCGCGATTTTCCCCTGGACAACGCCTGCAACCGCACCATCAAACGGGCCTTCCATCCCAATGCCTGCGATGCTGCGGTATGGGGTCGCTGCGCAGCGCAGCAGAACAAGTTCCCCCAGCTTGTGGACAAGATGTTTGAACACCGGCAGAAGCTCAGCCCGGTCAACATCGAGAGCTACGCCAAAAACATTGAAGGTCTTGATTTGGAAAAACTCAAGGCCTGTGTGCAGGACGGCGCAGTGATGAAAGACATCAAGGCGGATATTGAAGCCGGTGTCAAACTTGGGATCCGGGGCACCCCGGTGTTTATGGTCAACGGCAAGCAGGTTATGGGCTACAAACCCCTGGAATTCTGGGAACAAACCTACAGCGATATTCTTAAGGGGAAGTAAGTAGCGACGTCTGAAAAGACACCAAAAGATACAGGCCGGAATCCTTCAGGGTTCCGGCTTTTTTGTGAAGGGGGCAGGGGATATTCCCAGTGTTGTTTTACAGGAATATGCATTCTGTTGAAGCTCACTCCTTTGGTGGTGTAGGGGCGGTCCCCCCGTGGCCGCCCTGTACGGGAGAAGGGCAGGCACTGGGGCCTGCCCCTACGGTTCGGGGATGTTCTTAGTATCGTGTAACTTGCTGAAAATAAATCGGTTATGCAGTGTTTCTGGCCCCCCCAAAAATCTTCCAAAAAAAATTACGTTCCGCTTACATAAAATCCGGTCATGTGTTAGGGGTAATGTGTGGCCAAAGGGTCACATATTATGTTCTTTGACAACTGAATATCCATCACACACAACAGGGGAGATTTATAGTTACACATCATAAGATATGCATACCAAATAGACCCCCGGATAATTGATCCCGCGCAGGGATATTTTTTACATCTCCGCCGGGATAATTCCGTGGTAGCGCCCCAACCAGTAAGCGATGAGGAAGTCCTCGGGGCTGAAAATCTGGCGGCGGTTTTCTGCGTGTTCTTCCGGCTGAATTTCAAAGGGGTCCAGCCGCCACAGGTAGTTGTCAAAGGCGTAGTTGGAAAGGGGAATGGGCTCTGCGGCAGTGGCCTTGTCCATGCGGTTGATGCATACCCCTTGTTGGGGGTCTGCGGGGATATAGCGGTCATACTTCAACGGCGGGAACTCCTTGAGGGTGCAGATGCCGTTGTCCACCGCCTTTGCCACGATGGGATCGTCGGCGTTATCGCCGCTAAGGCCCACATAGGCAAAGGTGAAAAAGCTGTGTCCCAGTTCCGCCATGCTTTGGAAGGTGCCTTTTTCCGTGTGGAACATGCTGCTGCGCAGCACATCCAAAAGCCGCTGCCGAAGTTCCGGGTCCTGCTCACGCCGCAGCAGGGGATACATGGCCTGATAACACATGTCAAAGTTGTCGTAATTCTGCTTGCAGTTGGGCAAAAACAGGTTCAGGGCAGTTTCCATGCTCTCGATATAGGTGCCCATGTCCATGGTGTCAAAGACCGGGCAGGTGACATCACGCATACCCATCAGGCAGCCGTAGTAAAAATCGTCCAGGTCGGCCCGGGCGCCCGGGGCGTCGGCCATGACCTTGATCCAGCTTGAGGCCAAAAGCGCATTGAAGCCCGGGAAATCGTCCAGAGCACTGTGGTACAGCCGCCCGTGTTCCGTGACCGCGCCGTGGTAATCGATAATTTGCAGGCCGTTGTCCACCAGATGATCGGCGATTTCCCCTAAAAGAGCCGAAACCTCCTGCACAATAAAGGGATCGTCGAAATGTTCCAGGGCCACGGCATAGCCAAAGACCAGGCCGTCGTAGCCGTCCTTGCTTACATCATTGCGAAAATACCAGCCCTCGTAGCCTTGGGCCGGGGAGGCGGTCCAGCCGGGGTTGTCTTTTCCGTCAAAATTGTAATCCACCCCGGGCTTGACCATGGAGCGTCCGTACAAACCCTTGCTGCCGGTGACTTCCGTCAGCTGCCGCAGAGCTTTGACCACCACGGTGGCGTTGGCCACGGCTTCGGTATTGCCGGTCACTGCATAGCGCAGCGCCTGACTGCCCAGGTACATACCGCTCCATAAAATGGTGTTTTCCGTGTGCTGATGCAGCTCCACCGCTGACAAATCTTCGGTCAGGTAGACATTGCGCAGCAGGCCGTCGCCGGAAAGATGCCAGTCCTTTGCAATGCGGTCATACTCTGCGGCCTTGTCCGCCAGGCTGCCTTCCATGGCTACCGACTCGCAGACCGGCCAGGAGGTGACCGCCGGGCTGTCTTCAGAGCTGCAGGCAGTGATAAGTAGAATGATAATGCTTGCAATAACAGTTAGATACGGTTTCATAACGCGCCTCTTTGCAATGGGACCGAATAATTTTATCGGAAGTGCTGTATGTTCGTGATGCGGCCTCAGTGTAGCACAGCCGCCCGGGGATGCAAGAACGAAAAAAGGAGAATATTATGGGAAATAAGATAACATGTGATTTAAAAACCAGTTTCGGAGAGCCGGGACGTTCTCATGGGCGTCATATAATTCCCGGTCATTTGTTCAATCGTAAAAATCGGGGTCGGCATACGCCGTTTCCATATACTATATATAGGGAGAATAATTCTTGACTCCCCAAAAAGTGTCGAGTAGTCTGCTTATTCCTGAAAAGGATGAAATGAAATACAGTGCTGCGTTGTTAGTGGTAACAGCGGATGCATTTCCCCCAGAACCAGTGGAATCGTATTATGAGTGAATCAAGCAATCTGGAAGCCGCCCGGCGGGCACGCCTGCAGTGGTGGCAGGAGCAGGGTGTAAACCCTTACGACAATACCTTCAGGGTCACCTCCTCGGTGTCGGAACTGCGTGGTCTGTACGACGACAAAACCGCCGAAGAGCTGGAAACCATTGAAGAAACATACTCCATCGCCGGCCGGCTTATCGGTCATCGGGTTATGGGCAAACTGGCCTTTGGCCGGCTGCGCACCCGGGACGGCGACATGCAGGTGGCCTTTAACAAGGCAACCCTGGGCGACACCTTCAAGCTGGTGAAAAAATTCGATGTTGGTGATATCATTGGCGTTACCGGTGATATGATTCGCACCCGCACCGGCGAGCTGACCATCAACGCCCACACCACCCAGCTGATGACCAAAAACATGCGTCCCCTGCCGGAAAAATATCACGGCCTCAAGGACGTGGAAATCCGTTATCGCCAGCGCTACGTTGATTTGTTCATGAACCCCGAGGTTCTGGAGATTTTCAAGGTACGCAGCCGCATTGTCAGCTATATCCGCCGCTATCTGGAGGACCGGGGCTTCATCGAGGTGGAAACCCCCATGATGCATCCCCAGGCCGGTGGCGCGGCGGCAAAGCCCTTTATGACCCATCACAACGCCCTTGATATCGATCTTTTCCTCCGCATCGCCCCGGAGCTGTACCTGAAACGGCTTTTGGTGGGCGGTATGGAGAAGGTCTTTGAGGTGAACCGGAACTTCCGTAACGAAGGCATCGACACCACCCATAACCCGGAATTCACCATGCTTGAATTCTACTGGGCCTTTGCCAATTACAACGACCTGATGGATCTGACGGAGCATATGGTGTCCAGTCTGGTGCAGGAGTTGCACGGCGACACCAAGCTGACCTACGGCGACCACGAAGTCGATTTCGCCATGCCCTGGCGGCGTCTGCCGGTGCGGGACGCGGTGCTGGAATACGGCGCAGCCAAAGGCATCACCGAGGCGGATCTGGCGGACAAGGACAGCCTGGCTGCCTGCGCCACCCGGTTGGGGGTCAAGCTTGGAGGCTTTGAAGGTCCGGGCCGGATTCTGATGGAACTTTTTGATGAAGTGGCGGAAGAACACATCATCAACCCCACGTTTATTGTTGATTACCCCCTTGAAGTGAGCCCCTTGTCCCGCCGTCGCGACGGCGAACCGGAGATGGTGGACCGCTTCGAGCTTATGGTGGCAGGCATGGAGCTTGCAAACGCCTTTAGCGAGCTGAATGATCCCGCGGATCAGGCTCAGCGGTTCCGTGACCAGCTTGACGCCAAGGCCGCCGGTGACGCCGAAGCCCACGGCATGGATGAAGATTACATCCGCGCTTTGGAATACGGCATGCCGCCCGCCGCCGGCGAAGGCGTGGGCATCGACCGTCTGGCCATGCTGCTGACGGGCAACACCTCCATCCGCGAGGTGGTGCTGTTCCCGCTGCTGCGCCCGGAGGTATAGGAAGTCTTTTTGGGCAGAAAGCTGTTACAGGTCGAATCTTTTGTGGGGCTGCGTTATTTGCGTTCGCGTAAATCCAGCAATTTTCTGTCCAAAATCACCCTGATCTCCATCGCCGGTGTGGTGGTGGGTGTCTGGGCGCTGATCGTGGTGCTGTCGGTGATGGAAGGCTTTGAAGAGGACCTGCGGGAAAAAATTATTGGCACCAACGCCCACGGCAATGTGGTTAAAATCATGGGCACCTTTCCCGAGTATCGGGAAGTGGTGAAAACCATTCAGGAAAATGCTCCCGAGGTGGAGGGCGTCAGTCCCTTTATCATGCGGGAGGTTATGATTACCTCCGACGCCAACGTCACCGGCGCGATTCTCAAGGGCCTTGATCTGGATACCACGGTTTCGGTAACGGATCTGCAGCAGTATCTGGATGACGCCCTGTGCTATCCCAACTGCGCCGACCCTGATGCGCCGCACCCGAAAAGCAATGCCATGGAGCTTCTGCGCAGCGAGAAAAAGCTGCTGGAAACCACCAGTTACGGCGGCTATTATGTGCCCCCGGCCATGCGGGATAAAAAAGACAAGAAAAAAGCGGAACCCAAACCTAAAGCCACCGCCACAGCCAAAGACGATACTGCATCGGATACCGGCAGCGGCAGCGGGGCGGTGCGGGAGATGCAGAAAACCCTGGATCAGGAAATCGACGAGCTTACCAAAGCCGTGGACGCCCGGATTAAGGAACGGCAAAAAGAAGCCGAGGCCGCCAATAATCTGGATGACGGGAAAACGGTTGAGGATGAGGAAGAGAACGGGAATGAGCTTAAATACGTCCCGGCCTTTAAGCGCCGCAAGGAACTTTTGAAAAAGAAAAAACTGCCGGGGATTATCATTGGTCATGAAATGGCCAAGTACCTTTCGGTGTTTACCGGCGATGTCATTACCGTGGTAGATCCTTTGGGCGGCGGTGTCGGTCCCACGGGGCCAGTTCCCTCCCGGCAGAGCTTCCGCATTGCGGGGCTGATTTACTCCGGCATGTTCGAGTATGACCTCAAGTTCGCCTATGCCACCATGAAGGCGGTGCAGGATACCAGCGATACCGATGACGTGGCCACGGCGGTGGAATACCGGCTTAAGCCCGAGTACATCAATGACAGCGATGTTGTGGCCCGGCAGCTTGAAACCCGGCTGGGGGGCTTTCCCTACGAGGTTCGGGACTGGAAAGCCATGAACCGCAACCTGCTGGCGGCGCTGAAACTTGAGCGCATCGTTATGGCCATTATTTTGACCTTTATCGTTATGGTGGCGGCCTTTAATATTCTTTCCTCCCTCATTATGACGGTGATGGAAAAGAACAAGGAAATCGCCATTCTGAAATCCATTGGCGCAAGCAACGGCACCATCATGAAGATATTCATGCTGCAGGGCACGGTTATCGGCAGCCTGGGTATTGTGATTGGTCTTGCCCTTGGCATAGTGACCTGTCTGCTGGTCAAGGAGATCGGCATTCCGCTGGATCAGAATGTGTATTACATGCCCACCATTCCGGTGAAAATGAAGATCGAGGTGCTGCTGGCAGTGCCTTTGACCGCTGTGGCGATATGTTTTATTTCAACTATCTATCCATCCTGGAAGGCGGCGCGTATGTCTCCGGTGGATGGATTGCGCAATGATTAAGGCCCAGGCATGAACAGTCCTTTGATACCGGACCCAGCAACCATTACCCCGGCCCCGGACCCCGGTCCGCCCCGGGATATGGGCAGTGATGCAACGCCGTTGCTGCATATGGAACGTCTGGAAAAGGATTATTTCCATGAGGGCAAGGAAATCAATGTGTTGCGTGGTATAGACCGTACCCTGTGGCAGGGCGAGATGGTTTCCCTTATCGGCAGTTCCGGTGCGGGCAAATCAACCCTGTTGCATGTGGTGGGCACCCTGGACCGGCCCACCGGCGGTTCGGTATCGTACATGGGCGAGGATGTCTTTCGTTTCAACGAAAAATCCCTTGCCGCCTTCCGCAACCGCACCATCGGTTTTGTGTTCCAGTTCCATCATCTGCTGCCGGATTTCAATGCCCTTGAAAACGTCATGATGCCTGCCCTGATGGCGGGCATGGGACGGCCGGAAGCCGCCGCAGCAGCAAAAAACATACTCGACAGTGTTAGTTTAACTCATCGTCTGGATCATCGTCCCGGCGAACTTTCCGGCGGCGAACAGCAGCGGGTGGCTATTGCCAGGGCTTTGGTGATGCGTCCCCGGATCATGCTGGCGGATGAACCCACCGGAAATCTTGACGAAGAAACATCGGAAGAAATTCACAGGTTGCTTTTTGACCTGAACTCCGAGTATAACATGACACTGTTATTGGTTACGCACCACCATGTCCTTGCCAGACGTATGAAACGTCAATGGGAAATACAGGGAGGTCGTATAGTAAAGGATCAACGTGAGGCCTGATCGCAACACGAGCAGCAATATGTATAAAAACGTCCCTACAACATCGGATCAAAGCACACAGCGTCGCCGCTTTTCGCGGCCCGTAACGCTGATGGTTGCGGTGACCGTGGCCTTACTGACCCTGCTGGTTCCCCTGAGCCAGGCAGCCAGTGACACCTTTAAAATCACCACTATCGATGTGCGGGGAAACTGGCGCACCGAAAAGGATCTGGTGCTGGTGCATCTGCAGAAACTGGGAGTGCATCCCGGAACGTTTCTGACTCCGAAAATGTCTCACGATATTGTGCAGGCGGTATACGACCTCAAGGCCTTTACCGATGTACAGCTGTTTGTGCAGCGCAACGATGAATGCAGCTCCTGCGTGAAGCTGGTGGTTGCGGTGCAGGAATTCCCCACTATTCGCAGTATCAGCTACGAAGGTCTGGACACCCTTGACGAAGACGATGTCAACGAGGTGATGGACCTGAAGGCCAACGAGGTGGTGGACCTTGCCCGGATTCGCCGGGTGGAAGAAAAGATCGAAAACCTGTACATGGAAAAGGGCTACAACCGCGCCAGCGTGACCCATCGCATGGAAAAAGCCCCCAAAAACATGGTGGACCTGGTGTTCGTCATGAACGAGCGCGGCAAGATTTACATCAAGGAAATCGTGCTGATCGGCAACGAGCAGGTGCCGGACCGTGAACTGCGGAAGATTATGGCTCTCAAGCCCGGTGATATCCTCACCTGGCTGACGGATTTCGGTATTCTGCGGGAACAGTATCTTGAGCATGATGTGTTCATGATCGAAAAATACTATCAGGACCACGGCTTTGCAAAGGCAAAGGTGCAGCGTCCCAAAATTTACCTTTCCGGTGATGAGCGTTTTATCACCGTGGTGTTTAACATCACCGAAGGCCGTCCCTACAACTTTGACCAGTTGTACTTTAAAGGTGATATGGTCTGCCGCGACTGGTGGCCGGAAAACCTGCCCTGTACCACTGATGTGGCTCCGCAGGATCAGGTGTTCACTGAAAAGCATTTGCAGAGACGCTCCCGGCTGGAGCACGGCGAACCCTTTAACCGTACCGTCTTCATGGAAGACCTGCAGCGCATGACTGATCTGTTTATGGATCAGGGCTATGCCTATGCCAACGTGATGCCCATTCCCATTTTCGATGAGGAGCGGGGCACGATTTCCCTGTTCATGAACATGGAGCGGGGCCAGAAGGTGTATGTCGAGCGTATCGACATTGTGGGCAATACCAAAACCCGGGACAAGGTTATCCGCCGGGAAATGGTTATTTCCGAAGGCGATCTGTTCAGCAGCACCGCCGTGCGGGTCAGCAAAGCCCGTATCTTCCGGCTGGGCTTTTTCGAGACAGCGGAAATCCGGCAGGAACGGGGCAACAAGGCAGACCGCATTGTGTTGCGGGTGGAAATCAAGGAACGTCCCACCGGCACCTTCCAGCTTGGTTTTGGTTTCTCCAGTCTTGAAAGTTTCCTGTTCCAGGCTCAGGTCAGCCAGAACAACTTCCTTGGCCGCGGGCAGTCATTGTCCCTTAACGCCATGATTTCCGGACAGCGGCAGCAGTTCCAGGTGCGTTTCTTTGAACCGTACTTCCTGGATTCCCGCTGGACCCTGTCGGCCTCCATGTACAGTCAGCAGGTGTATTATCCCTCACAGGGCAGCTTTGGCAGCTACGATAAACTCAGCCAGGGTGGTGAGTTGAAATTCGGGTATCCGGTTATCAACGACCTGTATCTGGTGGCGGGCTGGCGGCTTTCCAACGAGCAGGTGGATGTGGACAACAAATTCCATGCCCATTTGTTCCGCGATGGCTTTACCTCCAGTTTCCTTGCCAATGTCATTTACGACACACGAAACAACCGGCTGTATCCCAGTGCCGGTCAGTATCACACCTTCAGCTTTGAGTACGCCGATGATTACACCGGCTCACAGCTTGAGTTTGTGCGCCTTGGCATGAACAATCAGGTGTATGTGCCCCTGTGGTGGAAGCTGGTGCTGAAGTTCAATTTTGACTGGGGCTGGGTATTTTCCACAGAGGAAAATCCTGATGTCAACAGCGCCTCCGGTGACCGGGATGTGAATCTGGTGCCTATTTCCCAGCGCTATCTGCTGGGTGGCATTTACTCTATTCGTGGCTACGACTTCAGCTCCATTTCGCCGAAGATCGACGTGATGCAGCAGGATGATCCTGCCCGTTACGGTTCCACCTATCGCGCCGGCGGCACCAAAAAATTCGTCACCAACATTGAACTGGAATTCCCGATTCTGGAGCAGGCGGGCCTCAAGTGGATCTTCTTCCTTGACGCCGGTAATACCTGGAGCGAAACGGAACAGTGGTTCTATATCAACCAGTGGCATAAAAACGAGTACGAACTGCCGCTGGGTATGTACTACAGTGTGGGCTTTGGATTCCGCTGGTACAGTCCCATGGGACCGTTGCGCTTTGAGTGGGGTATTCCCCTCACGCCCAGGCCTGAGGACACGGGAATCGCCTTCCAGTTCTCCATTGGCAATCCCTTCTGATACCGTATAACATGACCGGGGCGCGGGACAGTTTTGCCGGGTAACTGTATCTTTTCTAAACGTTTGTCCGGTATTGGTGATTAGTTCAAAAAAGTTCCCTAAAAATTTTGGGTTGGCCCGAAGTTCTGCTATGATGCAGTCTGTTTGAAATCTGGAGATGATTGTATGAGTGACGGCGTACATATGGAACGTGAGGAGTTACGGACGTGGGTTTTGGAGGAGTTGGACCAGAACCTCCGTTTGTTGACCGCCATAGAGGCATTTCGCTTTAAGAGCGAATTGTTGCCCAGCGCCCGCCTGCATCGTATTACGGTTCATCACCAGTATCTTTTGCGCCTGCTTCACCGCACGGAAAACCCCGTACATTCCGCAGAATCCGCCGCCATGGTCGAGGCCATGCAGGATGTCACGGTGCAGCTGGAACGGGATCGCCTGCATCTGCTGGACGCTATGCCCGACAGCGGCAACGTGGCGGAACTGTATTACGATCCCGCCTGGAATCACCATAATATTCATGTGCAGCTTTCCTTTGCCCCCGATGATCTGCTGGCGGAACAGCAGGACATGAAAGACCGCATAGAACACCGGAAGCTGTCGGCCAACGTACGGCTGCGCACCGGGTTGCAGGGTCTGCCGGTGGCCTGGCTGAAGGTGATTTGCCACAACCTTGGCATAAGCAATGCCGAACAATACACCAAACCGCGGCTCATTGCCGCCATCGCTACAAAGCTCAACAATCCCGCCGAAGCCGGAAACATCTATGCAGGCCTTAGCGACGTACAGCGCGCCCTGTTCGCCACCGTGGTGGACAACGGCGGCTGGATGCCGCTTTCCGAGGTCAGGGACATCTTTGGAGACGATTATATCGACGGCTATTTCTGGGATGTTCATCCGCCCCAGACAACTCTTGGATCTTTACGCGCCATGGCCTTCGTATTTGTGGGCGAACTCGCCAGTATCGGCGAGCGGGGCGTGGTGATTCCTGCAGAGCTTCGCCCCCTTGGGGAAGGGGACAGCCTGCCTGACAACGTCGTCGTATTTCCTGGAAAGCATGTGGATAAAAAACGACGGTGACAACCTGATCCTCATAACCCGGAGTCTTCGCCATGCGATTTGCAATCGTGACCGATATTCATGCCAATCGTGAAGCCCTTGAAGCAGTACTGGCCTCACTGGAGCGTCTACGCATTGACCGGTATATCTGCCTGGGCGATGTGGTGGGCTACGGCGCAGACCCCAAGTGGTGTCTGCAAACCATCCGCGATACCTGCGAGCTGACCATCATGGGAAACCACGATGCCGCCATCAGCGGCAAGATGGATTTCAGCTATTATTACGATGCCGCCCGGCAGGTGCTGGAGTGGACCCGTCAGCAGCTTGATCCCGATGAACTGGAATGGCTTGCCAACCTGCCCTACAGCCAGGTGGATGAGGACACGGGACAGTGCTTTACCCACGGCGATCCCATCATGCCGGAGAATTACAATTACATCTATACGTTGCAACATGCCCAGGATTTGCTGCATTTCCACGAGGAATTGAAGTATCTCACCTGGGTGGGGCACAGTCACCTGCGCCGGATTTTCCGCTTTGAAAGCGAGGAAATGGTCCGGGAAGTAGTGCCGGAAAACATTGTGCTGGACCCCCAGTACAAGTACCTTATCGCCGCCGGTGGCGTGGGTCAGCCCCGGGATAACGATCCCCGGACCGGCTTTGTGGTGTACGATTCCGACACCCAAAAAGCCACCTTCCACCGGCTGGAATACGACATTGCCAAGGCTGCCCAGAAAATTATCGATGCCGGGCTGCCCCACGGATTTGCCTATCGACTCTACAATGGAGTATGAGCCCATGAAACGTTCCCTCTCCCTTTTTGCCCTGTCTTTGGTCTGCGCCCTGATGATGGCGGGTTGTGCCCATTCATCTAAAAATGCCGTGCCCCGGGGCGTGGCTATCACCCCGCAGCAGGCACAGCAGGCTCATACCTATTATCCTCTGGCCGTGGGCATGAAGTGGAGCTACAAGGTCAACCGTATGGGCACCCCCCTGACCTGGAACCGGGAAATCTTACAGGAAACCAACGGCGTGTTTGTGGATTCCGATGGCGCACGGCTGGTGCGTGACACCATGGGCGTCAAGGATCAATACCGCTATTTCATCCGCTCCGGCAAGGGCGCGGGCTTCACCTGGTGGGCACAGTTGTCTCCCAAACGCCGGCAGGATCTCAAAATCGTCGAAATGGGCGTATCCGTTAAAACAGAAAAAAAGACCTATACAAACTGCATGGTCATCGACGCCATCAACGGCATGCCCGGCGGCATGGTGATGGTGGAGCGCAGCTACTACGCTCCGGAAGTTGGCATGGTCAAGCGCCTGCTGTTCACCCGGATGCCCAACGGAAAATCCTCTGTGCAGGAAAAAGCTGAGCTGGTCTCTTTTACCGGGCCATGAGCGATAAGGATGTGAAGCGGGACGGTACGGCGGGCGGCGGCGACACTTCAACATCCGATTCGGTCCCCAAAGACTCACAAAAAAACGATACAAAGGGGAGGCCCACGGTTACCATCAACCCTGCGGAACTGTTAAAACTGCAGGAGGCGGTGGGTGATCTCAACGCCACGGTGGCGGATGCCAAACGGGAGCAGGAAGAACCCCGCAGCCGCATGGCCACCGCCAGGGTAATGCGCTCCAAAAGCATGAGCCGCGCAGTTCCCTATGCCTGGCGCTTTTTGTTTGATTCCCGCTACCGCATGGGCCGCAAGATCGGCGAAGGCGGTATGGGCGTGGTCCACGAAGCCTTTGACCGCTCCATCGGTCGCATGGTGGCGGTAAAGCTGCTGCGGGAAAACCTCGATTTGTCTTCGGAACAGGCCAACAAGCTGATCCGGGAGATACAGGTCACCGGCCAGCTTGAACACCCCAACATCATGCCCATTTACGATGTGGGCGTGTTTGAGGACAACCGCCTCTTTTTTGCCATGAAGCTCATCCGTGGCCGGGACATGAAGGAGATCATCGACGATCTGGCCTTTGGGGTGGACAAAACCATTGAACGCTTCAGCCTGTATCGTCTGCTGACCATATTCCGGCAGGTGTGTCAGGCCGTGGAATTCGCCCACAACCTGGGTGTGCTGCACCGTGATCTCAAACCGGAAAACGTCATGATCGGCGACTTTGGCGAGGTGCTGGTGCTGGACTGGGGTCTGGCCCACATCCGTGATTTCGATGAACCCATGGAAGGCGTCATCCGCTCGCCGAAAAAACTTGTGCAGGCGGTAACGGTGCGCAAGACCATGGAAGGCAGCATCATGGGCACCCCCTGCTATATGTCGCCGGAGCAGGCCGCAGGTAAAGTCAGCCAGGTGGATGAACGCTCCGATGTCTTTGGGTTGGGTGGTTTGCTGTACGAGATGCTGACCTATATTCCTCCCATCACCGGCAAGGACGCCATCGAGGTGCTGCAAAACGCGGTTAAGTGCAATGTTCGTCCCCTGCATGAAGCCGCGCCGGAGCGCAACTATCCGCAGGAACTGGCCTATATCTGCACCAAGGCTTTGCAAAAAGACCCCGACGACCGCTTTTTATCGGCCAAAGAGTTGCGGGAGGCGGTGGAGGATGTGCTGGAAGGCAGCCGGGAAACCCGGCGACGCCGCAGTCAGGCCATGGAGGAACTCACCACGGGCCGGGGTTTGCTAAAAGAATATTATCAGGTGCGGGAACGCTACCTGAACCTGCGCTCGCAGGTGCAGCAGTTTGGCAACGAGTTGAAAACCAAGCCCCTGTCCCTGGAGCAAAAAGAGGACATGTGGCAGGTGGAGGAAGAACTGCGCCAGACCTCCATGGATATGGCACGGTTGTACACCGATACGTTGCAGCATTTGCAGTCGGGGCTGGAACTGGACCCGGACAACCGGGATTTTTCCAACCTGCTGGCTGATCTGTTCTGGGACCGTTTTCTGGAGGCGGAAGAGCAGGGCAATATTGAAGACCTCTACTTTTTCCGTAGCCAGGTGGAGCGGTATCATCATGGCCGCTATGAGCATCATCTGGCGGGGCAGGGGAGTATCGAGGTCGCCTGCGAGGTTCCCGGGGCATCCATTACCATTACGCCCTTTGCGGAGCATAAACACCGCCTGATGGCAACCGCAGAGGCACAGGACGTGGGAGCGCCGCCCTGGCGATCCACCCTGTGCCGTGGTCATTACCTGGTCAGCGTGTCGGCTCCAGGGCATATTGCCGCCCACTATCCGGTGTTTGTTGACCGGCTGGAACGCATCACCATCAACGCCCGGCTGCTGCCTGTGGCAGGGCTGCAACCCGGGTTTGCCTATGTTCCCCCGGGCGAGGCTCTTTTGGGTGATGACGCCGCTGGAACCTTTGGCGCGTTGCCCCGGCAAAAGCGACATGTTGATGCCTTTTGCATGGGTGTTGTGCCGGTGACCGTGTCGGAATATCTGCAATTCCTCAATGATGTCCGGCATCATCTGCCACCCGAAGAATTGAAGGAACTGCTGCCCGCTCCCTTTGGCGGTGACAGCCATTATCTGGCGGAACTGGAAAACGGCGATTACGCCTGTCCGCAGCAGGATGCCGAAGGGGATGAATGGTCTCCCCACTGGCCGGTAATCGGCATTACCTATGACAATGCCCGGGCCTATTGCCGCTGGCGCTCTCAAAAAGACGGCATTGCCTACCGGCTGCCCACCAATGACGAATGGGAAAAGGCGGCCCGGGGCATGGACGGACGGGTGTTTCCCTGGGGCAATCGTTTTGACAGCTCCTTTTGCCGTATGCGCTTTACCGAGATCGGGCGTCCGCATCCGGTGCCGGTGGGTTCCTATGCAACGGATTGCAGCCCCTACGGGGTGCTGGACTGCGCCGGTAATGTTCGGGACTGGTGCGATGACTGGTTTGACGACGAGCAGACCATGCGGGTGATTCGCGGCGGTGCATGGAGTATGTACGAAATGTTCAGCCGTCTGGGATGCCGCACATCGGATAAACCTCCCATGCGGTCGGTAAATATCGGGTTCCGTATGGTGTATTCCGTGGCGGACCGGGAGTCTGCATAATGCGTGTTGTTGTAACCGGCATTATGATTGCGGTTTTGCTGTTATGCCTGCCTGGGTGCAGCAGCAACAAAGAAACCGCAGCTCCACAGAAGGATGCCATGGAAGCTCTGGATGCCTGCCACGATACCGCGCGTAAGGATTTTTTGCAGGGGCTTTCCTACTATGAGCGTAAAGAGTACGCCAGCGCCGACGCAATGTTTGAAAAAAATCGTAAAACATGTCCCCTGGCACCCTATGGATGGCATGGCAGTTTTATCATTGCTTTGGTTGATGGCAACGGACAAAAAGCCGAAGAAGCAGCCCGGAAAACCATTGAACATTTGCAACAGGTGCAGGAAAAACGCCCGGCATTGTGGGACGGATATCTGGAATTTTTGTATGGGGTATGTCTGGCGGTGGGGATAAAGGACAGCGGTCAGGCCCGCGACCATTATCAGCGTTCCTGCGAATTGAAAGAAGGCCGGGGCTGCTCCAATTTTGGTAAATTGCTTGAGTCATCCGACTCTGCAACCGCTTATAAATATTACACAAAAGGCTGTTCGTATGGCTATGGACGGGCTTGCACAAACAAGGGTGTGATGGAAGAAACCACCCTTAAAAAGCCGGATCAGGCACTGGAAAGTTACCGGCAGGGCTGTACCCTGCGCCATGCCACCGGCTGCCGCAACGCGGCTTTGCTGCTTAGGGCAAAAGGGAACGGGCAGGACGCCGGTGTCCTGTTGCAACGGGCCTGTGAATTGGGGGATATCGCAAGCTGTGAGCGGCACAAGGCCAAAAAAGAATAGTATTTTTCCAAGGAACATTCGGTAATTGAGGGGTGGAAAAAGTGGAAATGCCATGCAGCAAACCCTTGACCTCCTGCACGCTTTCGAGTATAACGTCTTGTCCTGTTGTGTGTGAATGAACTTTAGGATTGAATAATAGGAGAAATGCTGTGGCACACACCAAATCAGCGAAAAAACGTCTGAAACAAAATGCCAAGCGCCGCCTGCGCAATCGCTTTTACATGGGCACCCTGCGTAGTGCCGTTAAAAAGTATCGTCTGGCTCTTGAAGCCGGTGAAATCGCCGAGGCCGAAGCCATGCTTCCCCAGGTGATCCGCACCATCGACAAGACCCAGTCAAAGGG
>Ga0070729_10003056_pt1 | contig 20180 bp, 19 predicted proteins | sample tdDd472_FD_66725 | JGI IMG/M metagenome (GOLD analysis project Ga0070729, IMG submission 66725) | Marine sediment microbial communities from the Atlantic coast under amendment with organic carbon and nitrate - tdDd47.2 | ecosystem: Environmental > Aquatic > Marine > Coastal > Sediment | place... | reverse complement strand
AGCGCCACCGTGTGCCCCGCCGCTGCAAGCTGTTCCCTCCAAGCTTCGCCGCGCCCCCGCGGTCGGGTCAACACGATCCGCATCGCTACTCCGTCAGACGCAACAACTCGGTCGCCTCGGCGTCGCCCGGCCGCAGCTCCAACAACCGCGTCGCCAACAAACGCGTCTCGCGCTTGATGTAGCGCCGTGCACACCAGCGCGCCAGCTCGCGAAGCGCGTCCGCGTCTTCCGCATCCAGCTGTTGCCGTGCACGCGCAGCGCGGCGCGCCAAGTCGACGCGATCCTCCGACTTCGTCACGTCCGCCTGTCGAATCGCATAGATTCGGCCGTCGGCCCCAACCGCGGTCACACGCGTCCCGTTCCAATCCCGGAGGCTCACGGGGTAGTAGCTCGTTCCGTCGAGTTGCAGCAGATCGGGGAAGTCCGCCACCGAAAGGAACCCCTGCGGCGGCAGCTCGCCATCCGCGGCCCGGTTCTCATCGCGCGCCTCCTTCGGCTCCGGATCCGGGTCGGCCGCGCTCTCGTCGGGCGTTTCGTCGTCCTCGGGCGGCTGCGGTTCGCCCACCACCGGATCCGGCTCCGGCACGGCGACCGGAGCTTTCTCGCCCGGGTCGTCCTTCATGGCTAGCACGGCGATCAGGGCGCCCGCCATTCCCATCATGAGGAAGCCCGACGCCAGAGCGATCCACTTCCAAGGCGGTCCTCCGGTAGCCCCAGGGACGGCTGGCTGCCGCGGTGTCGACCGCGGAGAAGTCTTGGGAGGGGTCCGGGGAACCCGCGGAGGCGGGGGGCCCTTCTTGCGCGGCGGCGCCTCCGGAGTCGGCTCGGAGTCGAGCGCCAAGGGAGTCGGGGGCGGATCGCCCAGGTAGAACGTGAGGGTCACGCGCCCGAGCTGCATGATGTCACCGGTCGCCAGCGTGCTCGGCAGGTCCGGGGTCAGACGCGCTCCATTGATGCGAGTGCCGCTGCTCGAACCGAGGTCGGTCACGGTGACCTGGTCGCCGTCGACCTGCACGAGCGCGTGGCGCCGCGAGACAGCTGGCTCCAGGACGATGATATCGCTGACGGCGTCGCGCCCGATCACGAGCAGCGCACGGTCAAGGGCGTGGATGACACGCCCCTCGGATGACTCCCAAACAAAGCAGGGCACGGCTGGATAAGCTACCAGCGACCGCAGCAGAACGCGCGCCCCGCGCAGGACACGAAAAAGCCGCGGTCGGTACTTGTGTACCGCCCGCGGCCTTGAGGATCCTGCAGGATCGCGTGGAGCTCGCAGCGATTAACGCTTCGAGAACTGGAACTTGCCGCGCGCGCCCTTCTGGCCGTACTTCTTGCGCTCCTTCATGCGCCCGTCGCGCGTGAGGAAGCCGCCCTCGCGGAGCAAGTGCTCAATGGTCTCGTCCGCCTTCTTCAGGCAGCGCGCAATACCGAGGCGCACCGCACCGGACTGACCGGTCGGGCCGCCGCCGTGCACCTTGACGATGACATCCCACTTCTCAAGGTTCTCGGTCGAACGCAGCGGACCGAGTACCGAGTTCTGGGAGTCGACGGTCGGGAAGTACTCGTTGAGAGACTTCTTGTTGATTTCGATGGAACCGGTGCCCGGCGTCATGCGCACGCGCGCCACCGACGTCTTGCGTCGGCCGGTGCCTCTGATGAAATCGGCCATTAGCCGTCCCTCCTAGCAGTATGACGCGTGTTGAACGCCGTCGGAACGGGGTTCTGCGCGCCGTGCGGGTGATCGGTACCCGCGTAGATCTTCAGCTTCTTGAGCATCTGCCGACCCAAGCGGGTCTTCGGCAGCATGCGACGGACGGCGAGGCGGATGATGTCTTCCGGTCGCTGCTTGCGCATGGCGGCCAGCGTGCGGGTCTTGCGTCCGCTCGGCCAGCCGGTGTACCAGTCGTAAATCTTCGCCTCGTCCTTGTTTCCGGTAACCCCGACCAGTTCGGCGTTCACGACGACTACGAAGTCGCCGGTATCCGTATGGGGGGTCCAAGTGGGACGGTGCTTGCCCTGCAGAATGGTGGCGATTTTCACCGCCGCCCTGCCGAGCGTTTCCTGGGATGCGTCGACGAGAATCCAGCCTTGCTGGACGTCGCCTGCCTTTGCCATCGGGGTCTTCATGGGAAGCCGCAAAATGTAGGGGCGAATCGAGGGGCTGTCAACGTACGGCGACGATGTCGACGCTCAACAGCGACTCGGTCACCCTACCGAAGGGCCGCAAGACTCGTGTTCCCCACTGCCAGCCGGGTTTCCCATCCTGTGGAGCGACCCGCCGAAGCAGGCGCCTCAGCTCCCTCGGATCGTCCCCTCCGGGCTCGCCCGGGGAGACCCCCAACACCTCTCGATCGACCAGAAACGCGCGGGAAACGCCTTCGTCGAAGGCGAGCGGGCCGTCGGGGGCGCTCCACCACGCGTCTCCAGCCGCGCGGTAGAACAACGGGATTCCATCGCGAGCCGGTAGCCGGGCGTCCCCACCTGTGGCGCGAACGACTCGAAAAATCCGCGAGCGCGAATATTCGCTCGGCGGGGACGCGAAATAGGTGATCTCGATGCGCGCCTCGGCCAGCGGCTCGAACGCACGGCGCGTGAGCCAGGTCCCGAGCCCCGCCGCCACCACCACGACCGCGAGCGTGAGCCCCCAAAACAGGCGTCGGCCGATCCAGCCCCCCGCCCCCCCCAGGAATCCCAGGAGAAGGACGAGCGCCATCCCGAAGAAGACGTTGCGGAGGTGCAGCAGCGCTGGAGAACCGTCCCCGCGCGCGGGAGCCAAGTCGTAGATCTCGGGGATCGCGTTGCCGAGGCGAGGAATCGGGTGACGACGGGCCGGCTCAGCCTCGTTCTGGCCGCCGACGCTCTGGAGACGACCCAGCCCGCTGTCTTCCGCCTCGAACACGCCGCGCGGCGCGACGAGGTCGCCACCCATACGCACCCAACGCAGGAGAAGCGCGGTTTGACCTGCCGTAGGGCGATCGACACCGGTCCATACGATGCGGTCGAACAGGTCGAGGGCAACCCACGGGATGCCGTCGACGAGTTCGACCCGCGCGACCACCGTGTTCGGAACCTCGGGCAGCTGACCCGGTCCGATGATGCCCACCAAGAGCTTGTCTTCCGGCACCGCTCGCAGCGCGATCGAACCGCCGTCATGGACGACCGTGCAGGGCACGCGGGGCACCGCCAGCGTCCCGATTCCATCGACGCGCCATGTCCACCCGGCGATGTTCACGTCAACGGGACTGTCGCTGGTAAGGACAGCGGGGACACCCGGACGCGCATAGCGACCGAGCGGTGTTTTCGGGTTCGCGAACGCGCACGTCGCGAGCGCCACGAGGATGGCGAGCATCTTCACCGGCGGCGCCTCCACGCGAGCACGGCGACAGGCCATGCCCAAAGCAGGAGGATCGCGGCGGCTCCGGGGCCAGCCAGCGGCGAAAGCGATCGCCACGCCGGCGCGCGCGGGGCGGCACCGAACTCCTCGAGGAGATAAGCGCACGCGTAGGGCAGGGCGAGCAGGCAAACGATCGAGGCTCCATACGCGCGGGGTCGGTGCAACCGCTGTGCAGCGGCGCCGGAGGCAGCGGCGGAGGCAACCAGCAGCGCACAGCCGCCCAGCTCGCCGAGGCCGTGCCCGTAGCCGCTCTGGACCACGATCGCGAGCCCGACGACACACGCGTACGCGGACCACGCTAGCGGGATGGCCCCGAGGGCCGGCATAAGGAGCGCGAGATGGACGACCGCAATTCGGGTGCAGAGCAGCAGCGGACCAGGGACGGGCTCCGGAGCCGTCGACGCCAGCGCCGCGCCCTCAAGCGCGAGCAACAACACCACCGCGACTGCGGCCAGACGCGGAACTGCGGCGGAAGGGGGTGCGGGGGCGTCGGTCAGGATTCGTTGGATCTTCGCACAAACGTGCGATTGAACCGGACGTCGATCTCATAGCCCTCGAGGCGGTCGAGCCGCTCCAACGCCGTCGCGAGGATCCGCACCTTCTGCGCGACGCTGTTCTCGCCGACCTTCGCTCGCGGCCGTCCCCACCACACCGGGATCCCGCTACGCGTTCGAAGCATGACGCTACCGCGCGGATCACGAGCGCGACTGACATCGATGGCCTCGATGCCGAGCGGACGCAGTTGGCGCAGATGCGGCGCCAACTGGGCGAGTGTCGCGATGCCGTCCTTGAGCGCCTCGCTCGCCCACACCTCGCCGTCGGCCGGAGGCTTTTCGGGGACGCCGCGGATGACGTAGAGACGCTTGCTGAGATGGCTGTACGGCTCCAGCGGCAGCACCACGAAGTCGTGGGTCACGGGGTGCCGCTCGCCATCCCGTTCGATCACGGCGACCGGACGGTGGAAGACGACCTCGACCGAGTATCGGCGCGGCCATTGCCGACCCACATCGACGACGCGCCGCACCGGGGCGCAGTCCGCCAACGCCCCGCGAATGCGGTCATCGAACTTCATGTCCAAGAGGCTCACGGGCCCCATCTCGCCGAGGCTCGCGAGGAGCGGATCGATCAACTCGCGCCCGGCCCAGCGCGGCACGTGCGCCCCACCGAAGTCGGGACGAGCCATGAAGCGCGGGTCCTGCATGAGTCCGCGGCGCGCCATGTTGCCGAGCGAGAACAGACCCGCGGCGCCCACGATCAGCCAGAAGACACGGGACACGAGGAGGCGGCTGACGAAGTGCTTCAGGCCTTCCATCGCCGCACCTCCCAGTGCAAATCGACGCCGTGAACGGCCGCGACGCGAGCCTGGACCCGTTCGACGAGGCGCTCGACATCGTCGGACGTTCCTTGCCCTTCGGGGTTCTCGAAGAAGTTCGCGTGAATGGGCGAGACGATGATCCCCCCCTCGCGCTCCCCCTTGCATCCGGCTGCGTCGATCAGGCGTCCTGCGTTGTCGCCGTCCGGGTTGCGGAACACGCAACCGGCATTGCCAACCCACCCCGGCTGCGAATCGCGACGCGTGCGGATGATGCGACGGGTACGCACCGAAACCTCATGCGGATCGGCGGGAGTGAGTCGGAGCGTCGCGCCCACGACCACGCCGTCACCGATCAGGCTGTGGCGATAGCGGAAGAACCCGGCTCCCGGAACGATGCGGGAGCGCGTGCCGTCGGGCGCCGCCACCTCGAGTTCCGCAACGAGGGAACCGATGTCGCCGTGTCGGCCGCCGGCGTTGCCGAAGATCGCACCGCCAACCTGGCCCGGAATGCCCGCGAGCGGCTCCGCGCCACTCAGCCCTGCTCGAGCCGCGCGCCGGACCACGGCGTGCAACGGTGCGCCGGCGTCGGCGATGATGCGATCGTCGGCAACCTCGATCGTGCGGAGAGCTCGCAGGCTCAGAACGACGTCGCGCACGCCCCGGTCGGAGATGAGCAGGTTGCTGCCTCCGCCGAGCATGCGCCACGGCTGTCCGCTGCGCCACAACTCCGCCAGTACGTCGCAGAGCTCCTGGCGCGAGCGCGGCTCGACATACAACTCCGCCGTGCCGCCGATGCGCCACGTGGTCATCGGCGCGAGCCGACGATCCGGGAAACCCGGACCGTCAGAGCGACTCCGCCAGCCGACCGGCAACATGCCCGACGTCCCCTGCTCCCATGGTGACCACGACATCGCCCGCGCGCGCCTGCGTGCGAACGAAATCGATGACCCCACCGAAATCGCTGATGTGAATGGCGTCGCCGCCCAACCCTCGCACCCGGGAGACCAGATCGTCCGAGGAAACCGCGAGACGATCCTCGTCGCCATCGCGTGCCGCGAACACGGGCGGCACGACGACGCGGTCCGCTCCCATCAACGCCTCCGCGAACTCCGGCAGGAAGCGGCGCAGACGTGAGTATTGATGCGGCTGGAAGACGACCCAGAGACGCCGCGGCGCGAGCGATTCGCGCAGGGCGCGCAGTCCGGCCGCCACCTCCGTCGGGTGATGCGCGTAGTCATCGACGACGGAAATGCCGCGCGGACGCCCGACCATCTGCAGGCGGCGACCCACGCCACCGAAGTGTGCCAACGCTTGGGCGACCGCGGCGCGCTCCATGCCGAGTTCCTCGGCAACGGCGAGCACTGCCGCCGCGTTCAGAGCGTTATGGAAGCCCGGAAGCTGCATCGGGAACTCGCGTCCCTCGACGTGGAATCCGCTGCGCCCCGGCATCGGCAGAATGCGGATGTCGGCGTCGGGCGACGGCCCGAACGTCTTCACGCGCGCGCGCACGCCACCGGCGCGACCGATGGTCTCGCGCAGGCTCTCGTGCAGCACAAGCAGATCACTGACCTGGGTGGAGAACGCCTGGAACGCCGCCGTGATCTCGACAAGATCGCGGTAGTAATCCAGATGGTCCGCTTCGATGTTGGTCACGATCGCCATGCGTGGCGACAGGTGCAGGAAGCTCCGGTCGAACTCGCACGCCTCGACCGCCAGCAGGTCCGAACGGCCCACTCCCGGCGAAGGAAGTTGTGTGACGTTGCCGCCCACGAGGTAGCTCGGGTCGTACCCTCCGGAACGCAGGACGTGCGCCAACAGCGCGGTGGTCGTCGTCTTGCCGTGCGTGCCAGCCACCGCCAGCGTGCTCTTGCCACGGGAGTAGAACCCGACGGCGCGCGCGTACTTCACGACAGGAACACTGCGACGGCGCGCGTCCTGAATGGCGGGATGATCGAGCGGAATCGCCGCCGAATGCACGACGCCTTCCACACCCTCCGGCAGGCCGGTCGCAGCGGCGTCGAGCGTGACCGGTATTCCGTCGGCGACGAGGTCGTCGCAAGCGCGCGTATCGCCGCCGCTGATGATGTGGCCTTCGGCTGCCAGCAGCTTCGCGAACGGGCGCATGCCGGTGCCGCCGATGCCGAGGAGGTGCAGTCGCCGCGGATACCCGAGGTCGATCAGATCGTGAGCAATCATCCGCCCAACTCCACGGTCACCTGCGGCTCCGCCAGAGCGTCGCCGAGGGTCTCGATCAAGTGTGCCGCCATCGACCGCGCGGCCGCGGGCCGCCCCATCGCCGCCGCCAAGTCCGCCATGCGCTGCCGCTCCGAGGGCTGCACGAGGTAGCGCTGCAGTATCCCGCGAACGCACGCCACGTCGAGGTCGTCCTGCTCCACCACCACCGCTGCGCCCGAGCGTGCGGCCGCCTGCGCGTTGCGCGCCTGGTGGCCGTCGCGATGCCACGGATACGGCACGAACACCGCCGGCTTGCCGAGCGCCAGGCACTCCGCCACGCTGCTGGCGCCGCCCCGGCAGACAACGAGATCAGCAAGCGCGTAGGCCGCGCCCATCGATGCCGGCCCGGTGGCCGTGCCGAGGAAGGGCTTCACGACCGCGCGCCGGCCCATCGTCTCGTACGCGTCGGAAACCAGTTGCTGCTCTTCGGCCCCGGAGATGTGCAGGACCTGGAAGTCCAACTCGGAGGACGCTGCAATTCCGGAGATCACGCGACGATTGAGGTCGCGGGCGCCCTGGCTGCCGCCGAACACGAGCAGCGTCGGCGTTTCGGGGTTGAGGCCGAACGCGGCTGCGTCCGGCTCCTGACGAAGTTCCTCGCGCAGCGGCGTTCCCGTGACGCGACAGGGTGCGTTCAGCGGAAAGCGCGCGCGGGCCAGTTCCGAGCCGAGGCCGATGCCCTTGGCGATCGGCGTCAGCAGGCGCGTGGCACGCCCGGGAACGGCGTCGAACGCCATGAGATATACGGGCAACCCGAGGCTGCGCGCGGCAAGACAGGCGGGCACGGAGGAATAGCTGCCCAGTCCGACGACCGCTTTCGCTTCCTCGTCGCGGAGAACACTGCGCGCACGCCACACCGCGCGCGCCAGGCGGGCGGGGTAGAGCACGCGTCCGCGATCGATGCGCGGGCTCTCGATGGCGACGGAGCGGAACTCGCCGTCGAGTCGTTCCTCGTCGCCGCGGTCGGACGGCACCAGGAACAGCGGCTGGACCGACGGCATCGCACGAGCGACCGCGATGGCGGGATACAGGTGTCCGCCAGTTCCGCCGCCAGCAAAGACGACCACGTTACGGCGCAGGGGAGCGATCATGCGGCGCGAGCCTCCGGGGTTGCGTCGCGATGGCGCGCGACACCGACAATCAGACCGGTGGCGAGCAGCGACACCATCAGGTTGCTGCCGCCCTGCGACAGGAACGGAAGCGAAATACCCTTGGGGGGGACCGCCGCGGTTTCCACGGCAATGTTCAGCGCGGCCTGGAATACGACCACAAGCGTGGCGCCGGCCGCGACGAAGAAGCCGAACCGATCGCCGCGCTTCTCGGCGCCGAGAGCGACACGCAGGCCGTAGATCAGGATCAGCGCGAAGAGCACGATGACGATGCCGGTGCCGACGAACCCCAGCTCTTCGGCGAAGTTCGCCAGAACGAAGTCCGTGTGGCCCGCCGGAAGGAAGTCGAGCTTCTGCTTCCCCGCCCCGAGCCCCACCCCGAACAATCCACCGTTGCCGAACGCGATCAGGGACTGCGTCTGCTGATACCCGAGCTCATTGACCCAGCCGAGACGCTGCTTCATGTAGTCGTTCGAGTGGATCACGAGCAACAGGATGGGCAGTGCGCACACGCCGGCGGCGACAACGCGCCCCGCGCTCGCACCCGCGAGCAGAAACAGCGCCATGGCTACGGTGCCGAGGAAGACGCTCGTGCCCAGGTCGGGCGCGAGCATGATCAGGGCGCAAACGATCAGAACGGGCCAGGCGTGGCGCCACGGATGCTCCAGCTTGCGGTCCCGGCGGGCGAACCGTTCCGCGAGGAACAGCACCACGAAGAGCTTGGCGAACTCGGAGGGCTGAAGCGTGCCCACGCCGGGAATCACGATCCAGCGGCGAGTGTGCTCGATACGAGGCGCAAACAGGAGCGTCAGGACCAGCACGGTGCCGATGGCGGCAATGGCCGGCGTCGCGTAGCGCTCCAGGTAGGCGCGCGGAACCCGGCTGATCGCGATGCAGCTGACGACGCCGACGATTGCCCAGAGCGCCTGCTTCAGGGCAAACTGCGAGCCGTAGGAGTAGACGCAGATCAGCCCGATCGCAGTCAGAAGCAGCGCGGGGACGAGTACCCCCATCGCGTCGGCAAGCGCGTCACGGGGACGGAAAGGATCGAAACGCCTCATCCTCTTATGTCTATCGGAGCTTGAACAGCGCCAGCGCGAACAGAGCGAGGATCACGGCGCAAATCCAGAAGCGCAAAGTGACCTTGGCCTCGTGGAGTCCCTGGAATTCGTAGTGGTGATGCAGGGGGGCGCACTTCAGCAGGCGTCGTCCGCCGGTCGCGCGGTAGTAGCGTCGTTGGGCAATGACCGAGAGCGCTTCCGCCACGAACACGCCGCCGGCGACGAAGAGCGTGAACTCCTGACGGGTGGCGACCGCTACGAGGCCGAGCGCACCACCGAGAGGCAGGGAGCCGGTATCGCCCATGAACACGCTGGCCGGAAAGCCGTTGAACCACAGAAACCCGAGGCTCGCTCCGGCCAGAGATCCGCAGATCACCGCCAATTCGGCGGCTCCGCGGATGTGGAAGATGAACAGGTACTGGGAAAAGTCGGCGCGGCCGACCAGATAGGCGACCACCGCGAAGGTGACTGCCGCGATCGCGACGCATCCCGTGGCGAGGCCGTCCAGCCCATCGGTGAGGTTGACCGCGTTGCTCGACCCCACGATGACGAGCGCACCGAAGACGAAAAACAGCAGCCCGAGGTCCAGGCAGAAGTCCTTGGCGAAAGGCAGCTGAAGGTCGGTGCGATGGTCGGCGGCGGGTGCCGTGACATCGGTGGACTCGATGTGAATGCGCTCCGCGGGCTCGCTGTGATCGAGGCTGTCGCGCCCGGTCGTTTCCGGGGGACGGTCAAAGTCGATCAGGGCGACCTCGGCGTGGCGCGGGTAGGGCGAAGTTTCCAGCGTCGGGCCCCGCACGAATTCGCGTCCGCCAGCGCCGCCGTACCAGATCAGCAGGGCCACGCCGGCGATCACGAGCTGGCCGAAGATCTTCTGCCGGGCGGTCAGTCCCTTGCCGTGACCGTTCAATTTGGACCAGTCATCGACGGCGCCCAGCGCACCGAACGCCAGGAACGCGCCCAGCGTCACCAGCACGTACACGTTGTCGAGGCGCCCGAAGAGCAGCACACTGAAGAGCACGCTGAACAGGATCAGCAGCCCGCCCATCGTGGGCACGTCCTGCTTCTTGGCGCGCATCTGCGCCAGCACCTTCGAGTCGTGATCGACGCAGCCGTGCATCTTCTTCGCACGCAACCACTCGACGAGTCCCGGCGCGCACACCAGCACCACAAGGAACGACAGGATGGCCGCGAACACCGCACGGAAGCTGATGTACCGGAAGAGATTGAGCCCCTCTAGGTACGGGGAAAGGGGCACCAGCAACCAGTACAACATGTGCGTTCTACGTCCGTTCCGTCAGCTCTCGACCACGTCGGGAGTGGATAGCCGGTTGACATCCAGGGTTCGCGATGCGCTCGACGCGCGCCGCGTGCGACGCTCTTCCACGGCCGTCTTCACCGCGTCATACACGCGCTCGACGCGAACGCCGCGGGACGCCTTGAAGAGCACCACATCGCCGGACTTCGCGGTAATCGGCATTTCCGAGAGAGCCGACGGGACGTCCTCCGACCAGTGCACTTCGCGCAGGCCGGCCGCACGCGCGGAGCGTGCGGTTTCCTCGCTCAGGGGCCCGATGGCCCAGAGCGCATCGACGCGGGAGGCCGCGACCGCGCGACCGACCCGAGCGTGGAGTTCCGCAGACTGCGCCCCCAGTTCGAGCATGTCGCCCAGCACCGCGACCCGTCGTCCGCCGCCGCGCACGCTCATCTCGAGGATGGCCGCCTCCACGCTGCGCGGGTTGGCGTTGTAGGCGTCGTTGATCAACCGAACGCGGCCGATATCCTCGACCGCCATGCGCATCTCGACGGGCCGGAACTGTTCGAGGCGTTCGAACGCCTCGCAGGAGTGGACGCCGCACCACATGGCCGCCGTGGCCGCCGCGAGCGCGTTGTGCACGTTGTGGACGCCATAGGTCTCCATGGAGATGCGACGGCGGCCCAGCGCGCGGAACGAGAGGCCGCGACCGCGAGTGCGGATGTCCGTGGCGAAGACGTCCGCTTCCTTCCACGATCCGAACGTGAGCGTGTAGCACGCCGTTCCCGTCATCATCGCCCGCACGCGCGGGTCATCCCAGTTGAGCACCGCACAACCGGTCTCATCGAGCGCTCGAACCAGAGCGCGCTTCTCCTCGGCCACACCGTCGAGGTCGCCGAGCCCCTGAAGGTGGGACTCCGCCACGTTCAAGACGATGCCCACGTCGGGCTGAGCGATGCGCGTGAGCGCGCCGATCTCGCCCGGGGCGTTGGTGCCCAACTCCACGACGCAGTAGCGGTGATGTCGGTTCGCCGTGAGCAGCGTCAACGGGACGCCGATGTCGTTGTTGTAGGAGCGCGGCGACACCGCCGCGGACGCGCCAAGAATCACGCGCAGCATCTCCTTGGTCGTCGTCTTGCCGTTGCTGCCGGTCACGCCGATGACCTTCAGGTCGAGACTGCGCCGGTACTGGGTCGCCAGGTCGGCGAGCGCGCGCCGCACGTCCTGGACGACGACGATCGCATTGCCGAGTCCACGGTGGGCGCGAGCGGCATCGGCACGATCCACCAACGCGGCTGTCGCCCCGCTCGCGAATGCCTCGCCTAAATACTCGTGCCCGTCCTGCAGCGCGCCGCGCAGAGGCAAAAACAGGTCGCCGCGACCCGCCTTGCGCGAGTCGATTGCGACCCCGGACACTCGCATGTCCGGCCCGTCGTAGGTGCCGTTTGTCCAAGCGGCGATCTGACGGATGGAAAGTTGTTCCATCGGTCGCCTCCGGGGCCCTTGGATACACTATCCAGTAGCCCTATGTCAATTACTGCCCAAGACTTAGGGCATTAGCCTGCCCAAGACTCCGGGCAGTAGCCCATCAGTCCACGGCGTGCCCCAGCATCCCCGTCGGGACGTCTGAAGAGCGCGCCTTACGCCAAAGATTCCAATTCCTCGCGCGCCACTCCGACGTCGTCGAAGGGCACCCGTTTCGTGCCGATGATCTGGTAGTTCTCGTGGCCCTTGCCGGCGATCAAAACGGCGTCTCCGGGCCCCGCCGTAGCCAACGCGGCGCGAATCGCTGCCCTGCGATCGAGCACGACCGCCGCCCCGCGATTCCCGGTGCCCGCCAGGACCTCGCCTGCGATCCGGGCCGCATCCTCGGTGCGCGGATTGTCGTTCGTCACGATGACGCGATCCGCCCACTGCGCTGCCACCGACCCCATGCGAGGTCGTTTGGTTTTGTCGCGGTCGCCGCCACAGCCGAAGACGACGATCACCCGTCCGGGCGTCACTTCACGCACAGCGCGAATCGCCTGCAGGAGCGCATCGTCCGTGTGCGCGTAGTCCACGAGCACGAGACAGGGTTCATGCGCGACCACCTCGAGACGTCCGCGTGCCGGCAGCGCGCTCGCCAGCATCGCCAGCGCCTCGTCGGGGTCTGCGCCCGCGGCGCACGCGGCTTCGAGTGCCGCCGCCGCGTTTTCGGAGTTGTGCCGTCCGACGAACGGCAGGAACGCCTCGCGGTCGCGCCATTCGAAGTGCGTCCCCATGCCGGAGACGCGTACGCGCTCGGGTCGGAACCACGCCACGCGAGCGCGCGTTTCCAGCTTCTGGCACGCGGAATCCACGGCGTTGAGAATCGCGACGGAGTCCTCGTCCAGGCCCGTGAACAGCCGCGCTTTCGCTTGCGCGTAGGCCTCCATCGAGCCGTGATAATCGAGATGATCGCCGCTCAGGTTGGTGTACACCGCCGCGGCGAACTTCAAACCGTCGGTGCGCCGCTGCGCGAGCGCGTGGGAGGAGACCTCCATGGCGCAGGCGACGCAGCCAGCGTCCACCATGGCCCTCAGATGCCGCCGCAAAGCGGTCGGCCCCGGGGTCGTGTTAATCGCGGGAATCGGGGCATCGACGCGCCCGGGCCATTCGACGCCGGTCGTGCCGATGAAGCCCACCGGGCCGGGAATCAGCTGGGCCGCGAGGTGGGCCGTGGTGGTTTTCCCGTTCGTGCCGGTGATTCCGATGAGCGCCAGTTGGCGAGACGGATCGCCGTATACGCAGTCCGCCAGAATGCCCGCCGCGCCCCGGCTGTCCGCGACGCGCAACCACGGGACGCCAGCCTGCGGGTCCCGCTCGGATGCGATCGCAACCGCGCCGCGTTCCACGGCATCGCGGGCGTAGCGCAGGCCATCATCGTCGTTGCCGCGAATCGCGACGAACAGGTCGCCGTTTTCGCAGAAGCGAGAATCCTCCTGCACTCCCGTAACCGGGAGGTCGATGCCTGTTGAGAGAGCGGCCCCCACCGCCTGGGCCAGCTGGCCCAATGTCTGAGATTGTTCGAGCACCGGTGAACGTGTCGCCATGTTCACCGGTCACTCGGACAAAGAACGGCGCCTACTGAATCCGGGTTCCGGCCCTCGGCCGAAGAGATCCGCTCTCCGACCATCGCGCTTGACCTTTGGACCGCCGCAACACGCACCTGTTTTACTGTTTGCACTGTTTGCCGGACCCCGGACTCGGTAGGCGCGCCGTTCATTCGCGCATTGAGGACGGGAAGGGTGCGACGGAGTATCCGACCGACCGTAGGAGCGGCTACTGCACCGCCGTACGGCCTCGGAGTGGTCTTGTTTTTCTTGGGATCGCGCGCCACGACGAGGACCACGATGCGCGGGTCCTCGGCGGGGGCGAAGGCGATGAACGAGGAGTCGTACTTCTTACTCCCCTTCGGATAGAGCTCGCTCGTGCCGGTCTTGCCGCCGAGCGACAGGCCCGTCACGCGAGCGCGACGTCCGGTCCCCTCGTCGACGACGCGCACAAGCGTCTCGCGAGCAAAGCGCATCGCCTCAGGCGCGTAGCCCACCGGGCTCGGCCGCGCACGCTTGCGGTTCATCACGATGTGCGGCTGGACGCGGTAGCCGCCGTTGGCCAGCGTCGAGAAGGCGGCCGCCATCTGCAGCGGCGTCACCATGATGGCGCGGCCGAAGCTCACCGACACCAGATGCTCGTGCTCGCGCCATTTCGCGAGATCCGTCACCAGCCCCGGCTCCTCACCCGGAAGGGCGATGCCGCTCTTGCGACCGAACCCGATGCCGGTGAGGTACTCGTGGGCGGAGCGCGTGCCCAGCGCCAAGCCGATCTGGGCCATGCCGACGTTGCTCGACTTGATCAGCACATGCGCCAGATCGAGATCGCCGCACGGATGCACGTCGTGGACGACGCGCCATCCGAACTTCCGGTAACCCGGACCGCAATCGAACATTTGCTGTTCGTCGACCACGCCATGGCTCAGGGCGCACGCGACGATCAGGGGCTTCATGGTGGAGCCCGGCTCGTAGCTCATGTGAATCGCGGGAATCCGCAGCGCCTTTTTGTCGATGCGCGGGAACGCCGCGGGATCGAGCCCGGGGCGACCCGCGATCGCGAGGATTGCGCCGGTACGCGGATCCATGGCGATGGCACAGGCCATCTCGGGATGGAAGGTCTCCTCGAGGGAGCTGAGCTCCTCTTCGACAATGCGCTGCACGACCAGGTCGAGCGTCGTCGTCAGGTCCTGGCCGATGACCGGCTTGGCGTCGAGCTCCGGATAAAGATGCAGCTCTTCGCTGCGACCGGAACGCTGGACCGAGCATTCGCCCTCACTCCCGCGCAGCGACCGGTCGCAGATGCGCTCCAGCCCGCTGAGGCCGTGCGGATGTCCGCTCGCGTCCGGCCCGACCATGCCGAGAACGGCAGCGGCGAGTGAACCGTGCGGATACTCGCGCCGCGACTCCTCGAGGAGAATCAGCCCGGGCAGCCGCGCCGCTTCGACACGATCCGCGACATCTCGGTCGATCCAGCGTGCGAGATAGTGGAATCGGTTGTTGTTCTCGAACGACTGCTCCAGCCGCGTGGCGATGTCCGACGCGGATTCGGGCGCTCCGATCGCGAGCGCATAGCGGGCAGCCCACTCGACGGCCCAGCGGCCGACCGGGCGCTTTTCCCGCTGTGCGGCGCGCACGGCAACTTCGTGCGCAGCCTTCGCGTCGACCGCGAGCGACCGGCTGTGATACGAGGTCGCCAGCGCTCGCCCGTTCCGGTCAAGGATGCAGCCGCGTTCGGCGGGCACCTTCACGCGATGGAAGTGCTGACGCTGGGCGCGCAGCCGGAACTCCTCGCCGCGCACGACCTGGATGTAGCCGGCACGGGCGAGCAGCCCCATCAGCGCCATCAGCAGCATCGCGAAGAGCAGGCGCGCACGACGCCCCGGTGAAGTCCGGGCGGTTTTCATCGTGCGAGCGGCCCTTCGACGTCGATGTCGCCCAGCTCGGTCACGCCAAGAACCAGCGCCCGCTCGCGGAGCGGCCCGGGGGACCGCAGACGGGACACCTCGAGTTCGAGGTTGTCGTTGCGTCGCTTCGACTCGGCGACCTCCTCGGAAAGCTGTCCGATCGAGCGACCGACGGACACCATTTCGCGCCGCACGGTGACGGCGTACAGGGCGGTCAACAGGAAGGCGGTAGCTGTACTCCAGGTAATGAAGTCACGCATCGTTCGCCCTCCTCTCCGCGACCCGCAGGTACGCGGAACGGCTGCGTGGGTTCGCGCGCTTTTCCGCGGCGTCCGCCGGCACGGCCTTCTTGTTCACGATTTGCAGACGGGCGTCGGACCGGAACGCCGCTTTGACGGTCCGGCCCTCGCCACTATGAAAGGAGATCGTCAGCAGCCGTCCACCCGGCCGCAGAACATCAATGGCAGCGGCGATCGCCTTGCGGATCTCGCCGAGTTCGTCGTTGACCGCCATGCGCAGCGCCTGAAACGTGCGGGTGGCGGAGTCGATCTTGCCGCGGCCGCCGACGGCATCGCGGACGATCGACGCCAGCTGGGCCGTCGTCTCGATGGGATTGCGGCGGCGGGCGACAACGATGCTCTTCGCGATGCGGCGCGAGGCGCGCTCGTCACCGAGTTCGAAGATCAGGTTCGCCAACTCCTTCTCGGGAAGCCGCTTCACGAGGTCGGCGGCGGTCTCACCGTCGCTGCGATCCATGCGCATGTCGAGCGGAGCGTCGTGACGGAAGGAGAAGCCGCGCTCCCCCTCGTCGAGCTGCACGCTGCTGACACCGAAGTCGAAGAGGACCGCGTCGGCCGGGGGTAGCTGCGCTTCGGCGGCCACCTCGGCGACACGCGAGAACGGAGCGTGGCAGGTCTGCACACGGTCGCCGAACTCACTGAGCCGCTCCCGCGCTACCGCCAACACTTCGCTGTCCCGATCGATTCCGTACACGCGACCCCCCTGAGTCGATTCGAGGAACGCTCGCGCATGGCCACCGAGGCCGAGGGTTGCGTCGATCAGCAGGTCCGTCCGTTCCGGCAGGTAGCTGAGTACCTGCTCGACAAGGACGGGCGTGTGCTCCACCGCCGCCTAACCGAGATCGAGAGGGTCGGACGCCATTGCTGTCTCGAAGTCGGCCGGATGCCAGGCTTCGAGGTGGCGCCCCACTCCCGCGATCAGCACCTCACGATCCGGAAAGCGCTCTGCCAGCTCTCCGGGAATGACGATGCGTCCCGTTCCATCAAAAGTCTTAAAGATCATTTGGGAGTAGAAGGCGCGGTTGAACTTCAGGTTGCCGAACGGATCGGCGCCCTGAGAGGCCGCATACGCCTCAAGGTCCGAGCGTGGCCAAAGCGCGACGCACGTCTTTGTCGGGATCAGGTAGAGGCCCTTGCGATCCGACGCGTCCAGAGCATCCCGAAGGTCGGAAGGCACCAGCACGCGATTCTTCGAATCGAGGCTTCGTGAATAAGTCCCAGTAAAAAGATGAGCCACGAGAACACACCCGCACACAAGCTCCCACTTGTGCCCACATACTACCACTGGGGCACACCGGAACAACCCTAAAACCGAATGATTTAACTCGTTTCAGGGCAGCAACTTAGGTGCTGTTAGGAGGGTGTTTGCGGCGTGAAATCCAAGGGGGGCTGGATTGACACCGCTTCCCACCGGGGTACGGGCGAGGAGCTTGCGGGAGCGTGCAGGAGTCCTGGAAAAGGCTGATGGAATGGGGAGTTTGGGGGTGTGTCGAGCCATTTTCAGGCCCGAAGTCGGAATATATCGGCCGATCTCCGCGAATTCCCAAGTGCAGATTCCCGACAATCCAGCCGCCATGCACCGATTGGATGGCGCGATGGCTGCAAGCCGGTATGTACGCGGGAGTTAGCGCGGTGCAGGTGCGCCAGCGGTGGCGCAAATTCCGCCAGCCGTCAGGCTTCCGAGCTGGGCTCGGGCGGCGGATCCGGCTCCGCAACCTCGATTCCGAACAGGCGATTCAACTCGCCCTGGAGACGATCGGCGTCGTCCTCCCCCATCGAAGGTGCGGTGAGCTCGAGCTCCTCGTCCTCCTCGTCGCCGCGCACGACGACGTTGAGGATCTCCTCGCCCCCTTTCCCGCGCCCAAACCCCTTGAGCTTGATCCGGCGCTTACGGCCGAGCAGGAGGGCCAGGAGGTAGACCATGGGCGCGTGCTCGTCGCCGGACTCGGTTCGCAGGCGCTGGAAGAACTCGAACGCCAGGTCGTAGTCGAGGCGCCGCTCATCCTCGACCGTGACCGGGACCCGCGCTCGCCAGTACGAGTAGTAGTCGTCTACGCCCTCGAAGCCGGCGACGCTGTAATCGCGGCGTCCGAAGCCTTCGTCCTCGAGGAAGACGGCGGAGATGATCTCCTCGCCCTCGGCGAAAGGCTTACCCGTTGCGGCGCACTCCGGTGCGCGACGTCCCAGCTTGTAGTCGGCCATCGCGGGCGATGCTACCGAGGACGACCCGCAGCTGCATAGATCTCACGCCGCGCCTTCTGGGCGCGCTTCTGCACCGCGGGGTCCTTGTCATGCATGATCGCCTGCCCGAGCGGCTGGAGTCCACGGCGATCGCCCAACTTGCCCAGGCCGCTGGCGGCATCCGCGCGGACCTGCCACGACTCGTCCTCAAGCAGCATCTTCGAGAGGGTGTCGAAGACCGCCGGATCCCGCGTGCCCCCCAGGGCGAGCGCGGTCAGGCGGCGCCCTTTGACGCCGAGGTCGGGACGCTCCAAAACGCGCATCAGGGACGGCACCGCTTGCCCCCCCATGCGCCCGAGCATGTCGATGCAGTCGTAGCGCGTAATGTCGTCGGTCCGGAAGTACTTACCGTCCTGGCGCTTGATCTGGTCGAGCACCATGATGTCAGCGAGGAACGGCGCGCAAGGGGCGCCGATCGAGACGATCTCGTTCTTGATGCCGACCAGCTCCTTGCCGCGCTCGGACCGCTCGGCGTTCACTTCCATGTAGTACTTCAGGAATGTGACCGCCATCAGCTGCGCCGCGCCGGCGCTCTTGGCGGTGAAGCGGTTGCGCGCAAGCGGCCACTTCGGGTCCTTCTTGCGGTACAGCTCCCAAATCGCCTGGAACTCCTTGATCTCGGCGGGCGTCGGATTGGCGCCGGCGGTGTCCGCGGTAACCGTGGGCTTTTCCGCCTTGCGCACGACCTCCAGGCCTTCTTCGTCCTTGGTCCCGGTGGCCTTCGCGGACGAGCCGCAAGCCATGGGGATAACCAGTGCATAAGTCAGTGCAAAAAGCAGGGAAAAGCGGTGCATAACGTGGGTGATTCTACAGGGTCGACTGTCACCGGCGAGTCGGGTTTACGGTTCACGGTTTTGCAGTTTGCAGTCGGACGCCGGAGTGAGCCCTGGGTCGATCGAGGCCTGCCCGCACCGACCGGCCACGCCCGACTGTGAACCGTGAACTGTAAACCGTAAACCGCTCGCTCCGGTTGCGGCTTCGTAGCTCCTCTGCTCTAGAATCGCCTCCCCATGTCGTTCGTCCATCTGCACGGCCACTCGACCTACAGCCTGCTCGACGGTGCTTGCCGCGTCGGCAACCTCGCACGCCGCACCGCGGAGTCCGGCATGCCGGCCGTCGCGCTCACCGATCACGGCAATCTGTTCGGCGCGGTCGACTTCTACAACGCGTGCAAGAAGGAAGGCGTCAAGCCGATCCTCGGCATGGAGGCGTACGTCGCACCCAAAAGCCGTCATGATCGCGAACGCAACCCCGTCGCAGCGCATCACCTGACACTGCTCGCGAAGAACAAGACCGGCTGGCAGAACCTGATCAAGCTGTCGAGCAAGGCATACCTCGAAGGCTTCTACTACTCGCCGCGCGTCGACCGGGAACTGCTCGCCGAGCATCACGAAGGACTGATCGTGCTGTCCGGTTGCATGAGCAGCGAGACCAGCTGGCACCTGCGGCGCGACGACGAAGCCTCCGCGCGCAAAGTCGCGGAGTGGTACACCGAGCTGTTCGGCGACGACTACTACCTGGAGATCCAGAACCACGGCATCGAGGGACAGGACAAGATCCTCGAGGGCTGTGTGCGGATGGCGAAGCACCTGGGACGCCCGCTGGTGGCGACCAACGACTTCCACTACGAAACTGCGGACGACGCCGATGCGCAGGAACTGCTCGTGTGCATCAACACGGGCAAGACGCTCGCCGACGAGAAGCGCATGAAGATGAGCTCGCGAGAGCTCTGGTTCAAGGACGTCGACTCGATGCGGCGCACCTTCAGCGAGTACCCCGACTCGCTCACGACGACGCTGGATATCGCCGAGAAGTGCGACGTCGAACTCACGTTCGGCGAGATGCACCTGCCGCAGTTCGATGTTCCGGAAGGCAAGACGCCTGAAGGCCATCTGCGCGAACTGTGCGAGACCGGCCTGACCAAGCGCTACGGCGAGACCCTGACCCCCGAGATCCGCGACCGCTTCGAGCGCGAGTTCGACGTGATCGACGAAATGGGTTTCACGGCGTACTTCCTGATCGTCTGGGACTTCATCCGCTGGGCACGCGAGCAGGGCATCTCGGTCGGTCCGGGGCGCGGCAGTGCGGCAGGGTCCGTTCTCGCGTACGCGCTTGAGATCGTCGACGTCGACCCGCTGGCGTACGACCTGCTCTTCGAGCGCTTCCTGAACGCCGAGCGCATCTCGATGCCGGATATCGATATCGACTTTTGCCGGGATCGACGCGCCGAAGTCATCGAGTACGTGCAGCAGCGCTACGGCGGCAAGGAACGGGTCGCGCAGATCATCACCTTCGG
>Ga0070729_10003055_pt1 | contig 20180 bp, 15 predicted proteins | sample tdDd472_FD_66725 | JGI IMG/M metagenome (GOLD analysis project Ga0070729, IMG submission 66725) | Marine sediment microbial communities from the Atlantic coast under amendment with organic carbon and nitrate - tdDd47.2 | ecosystem: Environmental > Aquatic > Marine > Coastal > Sediment | place... | reverse complement strand
CGTTTCCTCGTCTCGGTGATGCTTGCGAACAACGAGACCGGGGTTTTGCAGCCGATTGCCGAGATCGCCGAGATCGTCTCGAACCGGGGCGGGCTTCTGCATGTGGACGCGGTGCAGGCGGTCGGCCGGATCGCGGTGGATATGGCGGCGCTCGGCGCGGACCTCCTGTCGCTGTCCGGCCACAAGATCGGCGCGCCGCCGGGCGTCGGTGCTCTGGTCCGCCGCCGCGAGGGCGTTCGGCCGGCGCCGGTGCTGACCGGCGGCGGCCAGGAAAGCCGGCTCCGCTCGGGAACCGAAAATGCCGCGGCTATCGCGGGTTTGGGCGCGGTTGTTGAATCGATTCTTGAGGACAGAACCCTGCTTCCCGGAATGACCGAACTCCGCGACCGTCTCGAAACCGGGCTCCTCGACATCGCCGCCGACACGGTGATCTTCGGCCGTGACGTGCCGCGAATCCCGAACACCGTTTGCTTCGCCGTGCCTGGGATCCAGGCGGAAACCGCGCTGATCTCGCTCGATCTCGCAGGCATTTCGGTTTCCTCCGGTTCCGCCTGTTCGTCGGGCAAGGTCGCCGCCTCGCACGTGCTCGCCGCGATTGGGGTGGAACCGGTTCTTGCCGGCGCCGCGCTCAGGATCAGCATGGGATGGGCGACGATCCCCGAAGACATCGACCGCTTCCTCGAGGTCTGGGTCCGCGTCGTCGACCGGATTCGGCGAAAATCCGGCAAATGAGGTCGTCAGGCGATATCTGAGGCATTTTGTCCGGTTTTCGGCCGGCCTTTCTTATTAGGGGCTTTTCGAACAGGGTGAAAATCCCATATAAGCGGGGAGAGAAGAACCGAATTCGCCGGGCGGGCCGGCGGATTTTCGGGGACGAGATGGGAATGTTTTTGAAAGGTGTCTCACCGAATAACCTAGGGTAGACATTTCAAAGGCTTGACTCTTCAACCCGCGGTCCTTGAAACCGCTGTGGAGGACGAGAAAAATGCCTGCAGTCAAGGAGACCGTCGATCACGTTCGGCGGATCGACGTCGATCAGTACAAGTACGGCTTCGTCACGGACATCGAGTCCGACCGGGCCCCCAAGGGCCTCGACGAAGATACGGTCCGGTTCATTTCGGCCAAGAAGGGCGAGCCCGAGTGGATGCTCGAGTGGCGTCTGGAGGCGTTTCGCCGCTGGCAGACCATGGACGAGCCGACCTGGGCCCGGGTCGACTATCCGAAGATCGACTTCCAGGATCTGTATTATTATTCCGCGCCCAAATCGACCGACGGCCCCAAGAGCCTCGACGAGGTCGACCCCGAGCTGCTGCGCACCTACGAGAAACTCGGCATCCCACTCAGGGAGCAGGAGGTGCTGGCCGGCGTGCAGGGGGCGAAGATCGCCGTCGACGCGGTGTTCGATTCCGTCTCGGTGGTCACCACCTTCAAGGAGGAGCTCGCCAAGGCTGGCGTGATCTTCTGCCCGATCTCGGAAGCGGTGCGCAACCATCCCGACCTGGTCCGCAAATATCTCGGCTCGGTCGTGCCGACGTCGGACAATTTCTACGCCACGCTCAATTCGGCGGTGTTCTCCGACGGCTCCTTCGTCTACGTGCCCGAGGGCGTCCGCTGCCCGATGGAACTGTCGACCTATTTCCGCATCAACGAGCAGAATACCGGCCAGTTCGAGCGCACCCTGATCATCGCCGACAAGGGCGCCTACGTCTCCTATCTGGAAGGCTGCACGGCGCCGCAGCGCGACGAGAACCAGCTTCATGCCGCGGTCGTCGAACTGGTGGCGCTGGACGATGCCGAGATCAAGTACTCGACGGTGCAGAACTGGTATCCGGGCGACACCGAGGGCAAGGGCGGCATCTACAATTTCGTCACCAAGCGCGGCGATTGCCGCGGCGTGAACTCGAAGATCTCCTGGACCCAGGTCGAGACAGGCTCGGCGATCACCTGGAAATATCCAAGCTGCATCCTGCGCGGCGACAATTCGCGCGGCGAGTTCTATTCGATCGCCGTGTCGAACGGCCACCAGCAGGTCGATTCCGGCACCAAGATGATCCATCTGGGCAAGAACACCTCGTCGCGGATCATCTCCAAGGGCATTTCCGCCGGCAAGTCGAACAACACCTATCGCGGCCTCGTCTCCGCCCATCGCAAGGCGGTGAACGCGCGCAACTACACCCAGTGCGATTCGCTGCTGATCGGCGACACATGCGGCGCCCACACGGTGCCCTATATCGAGGCCAAGAACGCCTCCGCCCAGTTCGAGCACGAGGCGACCACCTCGAAGATTTCCGACGACCAGCTCTTCTACTGCACCTCGCGTGGTCTGGGCGAGGAGGAGGCCATCGCGCTGATCGTCAACGGCTTCGTCAAGGACGTGATCCAGCAATTGCCGATGGAGTTCGCCGTCGAATCCCAGAAGCTGATTGGCATCAGCCTCGAAGGCAGCGTCGGGTAGACGGGCAATCCGGGCAGCGCGAAACCATGGGCGTCGACAAGATTAACCTGACCGACAAGTTCGAGGCGTTTTCGGAGCATTGGCAGCCCCGGATCGTCGCCGAACTCAACGGACAGGAAGTCAAGGTGGTGAAGATCAGGGGCGAATTCCCCTGGCATCACCACGAGACCGAGGACGAGATGTTCCTGGTCTGGAAGGGAAGGATCGTGCTGGAGTTTCGGGACCGTAAGGTCGAGCTCGGGCCCGGCGAGGCGCTGGTCGTGCCCGCCGGTGTCGAGCACCGGCCGGTTGCCGAGGAGGAGGCGGAAATCCTCCTTTTAGAGCCGGCGGATGTCCGCAACACCGGCAATGTGGAAGACGAAAAATTCACCGCGCCGTCGGGCCTCCGGATCTGACCGGGGCGAGGCGCGCGAAGAAGGTTTTGGAAGAGAGAATGCTGAATATCAAGAATCTCCACGTCGACGTGGACGGCAAGGAAATCCTCCGTGGCATCGACCTCGAGGTCAAGGCGGGCGAAGTGCACGCGATAATGGGACCGAATGGGTCGGGCAAGTCGACCCTGTCCTACGCGCTCGCTGGCCGCGACGGCTACGAGATCACCGAAGGCTCGGTCACCCTCGACGGCACCGATCTCCTCGATCTCGACGCCTCCGAACGGGCGACGGCGGGCATGTTCCTCGCCTTCCAGTACCCCACCGAGATCCCCGGCGTCGCCAACATGACCTTCCTCAAGGCGGCGCTCAACGCACATCGCAAGGCGCGCGGGGAAGGGGAGATCTCGACCCCGGACTTCATGCGCCTGGTGCGCGAGAAGGCGGGCGCGCTCGACGTCTCCAACGACATGCTCAAGCGCTCGCTCAATACCGGCTTTTCCGGCGGCGAGAAGAAGCGCAACGAAATCCTGCAGATGGCGATCCTCGAGCCGAAACTGTGCATCCTGGACGAGACCGATTCCGGCCTCGACATCGACGCGCTGCGGCTGGTGGCCGAAGGCGTCAACAAGATGCGCTCGCCCGACCGCGCCTTCGTGGTGATCACCCATTACCAGCGCCTGCTCGACTATATCGTGCCCGACGTGGTGCACGTGCTCTCCAGGGGCCGCATCATCCGCACCGGCGGCAAGGAACTGGCGCTCGAACTCGAGGAGAAGGGCTACACGGCCCTCGTGGAAAACGCGGCATGACGGTTGCGACCGCAAATATCAGGACGGCGGCCGAGACGGCGCTGATCGAAGCGTTCGACGACGTGAAGACGGCGCTTCCCGGCGGCTCGGAGCGGCTTTTCGCGCGCGAGGCGGCGTTCGGCGCCATCCGCGCCAACGGATTGCCCAACCGGCGCGTCGAGGCCTACAAGTATACCGACCTCAAGGCCCTCTACGGCCGCCAGGCTCCCGTCGACGGCGCCATTGCCGGAGCGGGAAGCGCGGCAGCCCTGCCGCCCGACACCTGGTCCGGCGTCGATCGCAGCGTCATCGCCTTCGAAAACGGCCGCGCTCTGATGCCGGCCGGAAGCGCGTCGCTGCCCGAAGGCGTCGTCTGCGCGCCCTATCTGGAGGCGGCTGAGGCGACCGGCTTCGCGGGCGACTATCCGGCCGCGAACGGCGATCCGATCCTTGCGCTCAACGGAGCCTTCACAACCGACGGCGTGGCGCTGACCATCGGCGCGGCGGCCAGCGAGCCGGTTGTCGAAATCCTGCACCTGAGCACGGCTTCCGCGCCCGCGGACACGGTCGCTACCCATCGCATTCGGGTCGAGACCGGCGTGAAGGCGACGGTGCTCGTCACCTATCTGAGCGACGGCGAGCCGGTGACCCGCGAGAACGTCGCCTTCGAGGTCGATGTCGAACGGGACGCGGAGCTCACTTTCGTCTCGCGCCAGCAACATGCGGAGAGCGTCACCCATTTCGCCACCCTGCGCGCCGGTCTGGGTGAGCGGGCGAAGCTCGACCTGTTCAATCTGTGCATGGGCGCCGGCCAGTCGCGGCAGCAGAACTTCATCGGCTTCTTCGGCGAGACCGCGAGCGTCGTCCAGCGCACCATCAGCCTCGTCGGCGACGGCCAGCAGGCCGACGTGGTCCACGCCATCGACCACCGGCTGATGAACTGTGACAGCAAGGATTTCCACCGGGTCGTCGCCGACGGGCGCGGACGCTCGGTCTATCAGGGCCTGATCACCGTGCGCCCCGACGCCCAGCACACCGACGGCCGGATGATGACGAAATCCCTGCTGTTGAGCGACGAGGCGGAGGCCATCGCCAAGCCGGAACTGGAAATCTTCGCCGACGACGTCCAGTGTGCCCATGGCGCGACGTCGGGGCAGCTCGACGAGACCCAGATCTTCTATCTCATGTCCCGCGGCATCGGCCGCCGCGAGGCCGAACACCTGCTCCTGTCCGCCTTCCTCAACGAAGTGATCGAGGATTTCGGGGAGGGGGCGATCGCCGACAACCTCCTGAGCGCCGTCGACGACTGGCTCGAACGGCGCTGGAGCCTGAACGAGGAGGCCGCGGCATGACGCATGAAAGCCTGGCCATGGCGGCGGCCCCCTACGACGTCGAGGCGATCCGCGAGGACTTCCCGATCCTCAAGACGATGGTCCACGGCAATCCGCTCGTCTATCTCGACAACGGCGCCTCGGCGCAGAAGCCGCAATCGGTGATCGATACGATCACGCGCACCTATTCGAGCGAATATGCCAACGTTCACAGGGGCTTGCACTATCTTTCGAATCTCGCGACCGAACGCTACGAGCATGCGCGGGAAACGGTGAGGAGCTATCTGAACGCGCCTTCGGAGAACCAGGTCATCTTCACTCGCTCGGCGACGGAAGCGATAAACCTCGTCGCCAGTTCCTTCGGCGGTACGGTGATCGGTGAGGGCGACGAGATCGTCCTGTCGATCATGGAGCATCATTCCAACATCGTGCCTTGGCATTTCCATCGCGAGCACAATGGCGCGGTGATCAAATGGGCGCCGGTGGCCGACGACGGCGAGTTCCTGCTCGACGAGTTCGAGGCGCTCCTGACCGAGCGCACGAAGATGGTCGCCGTCACTCACATGTCCAACACGCTCGGCACCATCGTGCCGATCAAGGACGTCTGCCGCATCGCCCACGCGCGCGGCATTCCGGTGCTGGTCGACGGCAGCCAGGCGGCCGTCCACCTGCCGGTCGACGTCGTCGACCTCGATTGCGATTTCTACGTCATGACCGGCCACAAGCTCTACGGGCCGAGCGGCATCGGCGTGCTCTACGGCAAGCGCGAGCATCTCGAAACGATGCCGCCCTTCAACGGCGGCGGCGAGATGATCCTCGACGTGTTCGAGGACAACGTCACCTATGGCGAGCCGCCGCACCGCTTCGAGGCCGGCACGCCGCCCATCGTCCAGGCGATCGGGCTCGGCGCCGCGCTCGACTATATCGAGGGCATCGGCCGCACCAACATCCTCGCCCACGAGGAACGCCTGCGCGACTATGCCCATGAACGGCTCTCGAAGATCAATTCGCTGCGCATCTTCGGTACCACCCGGCAGAAGGGGGCGATCGTGTCCTTCGAGCTCGAGGGCATTCACGCCCACGACGTGTCTATGGTCATCGACCGTGCCGGCGTCGCGGTGCGTGCCGGGACCCATTGCGCTCAGCCCTTGCTTAACCGCTTCGGCGTAACCTCGACCTGCCGCGCTTCCTTCGGCCTCTACAACACGCTGGAGGAGGTCGACAAGCTGGCCGACGCACTTGAGAAGGCGCGGGACTTCTTCGCGTGAGGACGGATATGGACGAACACAATACGCAAGCCATGGAACAAGGGACGGGCGGACCGGCCGAAGCCGGCGCCGCGCCCGCCGCAGACGGCCCGAACGTTCCCGAATTCATCCACACCGGCGATCTCCCCGACGAGGAGGTGGACCGGCTGGTATCCAGCATCGTCGACGCGATCAAGACCGTCTACGATCCCGAGATTCCGGCCGACATCTACGAACTGGGCCTGATCTACAAGGTGGTCATCGACGACAATCGCGGCATCGACATCGACATGACCCTGACGGCGCCCGGATGCCCGGTCGCCGGCGAAATGCCGATCTGGGTGCAGGACGCGGTGGAGGCGGTGCAGGGCGTCAGCCGGGCGCATGTCAACATGGTCTTCGATCCGTTCTGGACGCCGGAGCGGATGTCGGAAGAGGCGCAGGTCGCCCTCAACTGGTTTTACTGAACAGGAGCCGTATCATGGCCCGAGCAAGTTTCAATGTGATAAGCGTGACCGAGGCGGCCGCCGGCCGTATCCGCGAGATCATGGCCGCTTCCGATGGCGCGAAGGCGGGCTTGCGGATCGGCGTGACGAACGGCGGCTGCGCCGGAATGTCCTACACCATGGACATGGTCGACGAGCCCGATCCGGCCGACGAGGTCGTGAGCGACAAGGACGTCACCGTCTTCGTCGACCCCAAGGCGGTGCTGTTCCTTCTGGGCACGGAAATGGATTTCGAGACGACCAAGCTCCGCAGCGGCTTCGTCTTCAACAATCCCAACCAGGTCTCCGCCTGCGGCTGCGGCGAATCGGTCGAACTGGTCCCCGCCGCCGCCCCGCCGGCCGGGCATTGAGCCGGGGGCAGGGGATATCGGGCGGCTGGTCGTTTTCGAATCGGAATGGACGTGAATGACGGAGCCGGTCGTCCAACTGCTCATCGTCACTGCGGAAGGCTTCGGCAAGGTCCGGCCGGCCATCGCCGGTTTTGCCCAGGACCTGCCCGAAAACCTCCATATCACCGTGGCGAGCGGTCTGGCCGGCGACCCCGGTGAATTGGCCGTCCCGGGGGCTGAAACCCGTCACTTCCCGGGCGAATCCGTGTTTCATCTGCGCTCCCGCCTGCCGTCTCTGGCAGCCGACTGCGACTGGCTCGTGATTCTCGAAGACCACAATCACGTCACCCGGCAATGGTTTGCCGCGCTACAGATGGTTTTGCGGAACGTGCCGGACGATGTTCGGGTCGTGATCGGCGGGACCAGCAATCTCACTTCTCGCGACGACTGGTCATGGGCGAATTACATCCATACGCTCGGCTTTCACTGGGCGCCTGCCATCAGCGAGCCGGTGGAACCGATCACGTTCAATATCGTTTTGCGCCGGAAAACCCTGCCTGACGAGGATTTCACGCTCGGCGCGTATGAGGCCGGTTTCGTCCACGGCCTCATGGCCAACGCGGTCGCGTCCAGCGACTTTCCCATCGATCACGTACAATTCCGCAAGGCGCCCGGCGTGTTCAAATACCACTGGCACAACGGCAGGGTCACTGGCGCGTTCATGCGGCGACATTATCGCGGCGGCTTGAGGCACGTTTATGCCCATGTCCGCGACGTCGTCGGGCCGAGACTGCGCCGGCTCGACAGGGTGATCGACGAACATCCTCAGTCGGGACTGCTTCCCAGAGGCACGAAGCGGCGTTTGCGCATGCTGAGCCTGTGTCATGCGGCCGGCGCGCTGTTCGGCGGCGTCGCAGGCGAGGGCCAGGCGCCGTGGGGCCTTGAATAACCCCCGTTCGGCGCTGCCGGTTTTCGAGATATCGAGAGAAACGATCGCCCGGCGCGGGAAGCCCGCGGCCGGATCGGTCGCGTGCGATCCGCCTCAGGCGACGTTGCCGGCGGGCTGGGTATGCTGCTGTTCGAGGTCGGTCTCGCAGCGGACCAGGTTGCGTCCCTCGCGCTTGGCGAGATAGAGGCACGCGTCCGCCCGCTCGATGAAATGACCGATCTCGTCGCCTTCCTGCAGTTGGGCGACGCCGATCGAGATGGTGATCCGGCCGAGATTCTCGCCGGTCGAGCGCTTGACCAGTTCCTTCGACATCACCGCCTTGCGGATCTGCTCGGCCAGCAGCACCGCGTCCTTGAGCTTGGTGTTGGGCAGGATCACCGCGAATTCCTCGCCGCCGTAGCGGCAGGCGATATCCTGGCCCTTGATGTTCTGCTTGACGGCGAGCGCCACGAGACGGAGCACCTGGTCGCCGGTTTGATGACCGTAGGTGTCGTTGAATTTCTTGAAATGGTCGATATCGGTCAAGAGCAGCGTCAGCGGCCGGTGGGAATTCCGGCTTTCCTCGACCTCGCGCTGCATGGCGTTGTCGAAATGCTTGCGGTTGGCGAGCGTGGTCAACTCGTCGGTCAGCGAATCGGTTCGGATGGTCTCCAGCTTTTCCTGCAGGGACAGGATCTTCGACTGCGAATCCTCGAGTTCCTTCTGCAGCGCCTTGTTGGCGCGCTCGCTCAGCCGCGTCGCGGCGATGAGCTCGCTGATGATCTGGCTGATCTTGGCCTTGTCGGAACTCGCCGACAGCACGTCGCTCGCGTCTTCCAGCGAATGCCGATAGTCGGAGGAGATGCCGATCGTCTTGTCGACCATCGAGACGATGTGCTCGATCTGGAACGACATGTCGTCGCCGACCGTCTCCATCTGTTCGGTCATCCGCGCCTGGGAGAGGTGGGCGCTGTAGATATCGTCGATTTCGGTCGCGGTGATTGTCCCGCGTTCGCGCAGGATGTCGTTGACCGCGCGGTTCAGGGCGTTGTTGATGCCCGCCGCGTAGGTGTACCAGAAGTCGTAATTCCTTGGATACGCAGGGATATGGTGCCGTTTGATCTGGCTGACGGCACCGTCGCAGATCCCTATCGTTCTCTTGAATTCGTCATCTTCCGTCATCATTCCCCGCCTCGCCAAATACTCATTGGCGCTCGTCGATTGGCCCTATACTCGGGATGCTTGCTTAAAAGTGTCTTAAAACCATCGGGAAAAAAGGCAGGGGAAGCAAGGTCTTATCCGCTAAAACCTCCGTGTCGCACCGCTCGGAAGACCTCTCGGCGGACGCATCGTCAGGTCGGCGAAGAATGCTTGGCGCGGACCGGCCTGAGCAGGAAGGCCGGAACGTGGTCGCGAAATCCGGTGCGATCGTCGTCGTCCCGCTCGCGCTTGCGGTTTTCCCGCGGCTTCTGCCCGCGCTTCGACCTGCGTTCTTCGCGAGGGTTTTCCTCGCTTTCCGCGGCCACCGCGGCCGGCTTCTTCCGGTCGTCGCGCCGGGGACGGTTCGACGAGTCGGCGCGATCGCCCTTGTTGGCGCGATCGTCCTTGTCGGCGTGGCGCTTGCGCCGGCCGCCGGATTCCTCTTCCTTCGGCAGGGCGTCGCCGTCGACCCAGTCGAGCTTCCGGTCGATCAGTTTTTCGATCGAAGAAACATATTTCCCGTCCGGCTTGGTGACGATGGTGAAGGCTTCGCCGGTCCGGCCGGCACGGCCGGTGCGACCGATTCGGTGCACGTAATCGTCGGCATGGGTCGGCACGTCGAAATTGTAGACGTGGCTGACTGCCGGCAGGTCGAGTCCGCGGGCGGCGACGTCGCTGGCGACCAGGATAGTCAGGTTGCCGTTCTTGAAACTGTCGAGCATCGCCATGCGGGCGCGCTGGTCCATATCGCCGTGCAGGGCGCCGGCATTGAAACCGTGGCGTTCGAGCGAGCGGGCGACGATCGCCACGTCGCGCTTTCGGTTGCAGAACACGATCGCGTTGTTGAGGTTTTCAGCCGAGCGGATCAGGCCGCGCAGGGTTTCGCGCTTCTCGAACGCGGCGCTGCCTGAGCGCACCAGTTTCTGGGTGACCGTCGCCGCCGGCGTCGCCCGCTGCGAAACTTCGACGCTCACCGGATTCTGCAGGAACTGATCCACCAGCCGTTGGATCTCGGGCGGCATGGTTGCGGAAAAGAACAGCGTCTGCCGGGTGAAGGGGATGAGTTTCGAGATCCGCTCGATGTCCGGAATGAAGCCCATGTCGAGCATCCGGTCGGCTTCGTCGATGACGAGGATCTCGACGCCGGTCATCAGCAGGCGTCCGCGCTCGAAATGGTCGAGCAGCCGTCCCGGCGTCGCGATCAGCACGTCGGCGCCGCGGTCGAGCCGCTTGTTCTGCTCGTCGAAGGAGACGCCGCCGATCAGTAGCGCCACGTTGAGTTTCTTGTGGTTGACGCCGTAGCGGTGGAAATCCTCTTCCACCTGGGCGGCGAGTTCGCGGGTCGGCTCCAGGATCAGCGTGCGCGGCATTCGCGTCCGCGCCCGGCCCTTTTCCAGGATCGTCAGCATCGGCAGGACGAAGGATGCGGTCTTTCCCGTTCCGGTTTGGGCAATTCCGAGAATATCCTTTCTTTCGAGGACATGGGGAATGGCCTGTGCCTGAATCGGGGTGGGCTCCTTGTAGCCGGTTGCTTCAACGGCCTTGAGAACCTTCTCGCTCAGTCCGAGAGATGCGAAATCCATGTGTGAGTTTTTTCTTTCAGGCCCGTTCGCCATCGTCGCGGTGGCGAATTCACGGGGCCGGGCATTTGTCGTGCGATTGACGCCGAACATTAGTTGCGGCGGACGGGATGTCAAACGGGAAGCCGCCAAACCCGCAGCTTTCCTTGCATTAAGGTTAGCTTGTTGCCGAACTCACATGCTTTGTCAACCGGGCGGGGCCGTAGATCCGGATTAAAGATGCGTAAGACAAATCGTTGCGACGACCCGGCAATCAGTTGCTGGCCGGCCGCAGGTCGTAGTCTTCGGGCGAGCGGAGGAACAGTTCCCAGGTCGTATCCGCGCGAGTCCTTGCGTGCAGGGTGTCGATGAAAAGGACCAGACCGCCCGTGTCCTTCTCGTAGCGGAAATCGGTGACATTGGCTTCCGCCTCGGCGAGTTTGGGGAAGGTGATGGTCCGTACCACCGACAGGGTTCCGTCCTTGGCGATCTGCAGCCATTGCAGGTAGAGCCGCACCGCGACCGGTTTGCCGTCCGCCGGCGGCTTGCGGACGAGGATGCCGCGATAGAAGCCCTTGTTCTCGGCTTCCTGCCATTGTCCGAAGGTCCTGACGCGGATCACCTGCGGCGCGAGTGCGGTCGCAACCTGCAGCATCGGGTCGTCTTCGGCGCGGGCCGTTTGGGCGGCCGGAATGGCCATGAAGCTCGCCAGGAGAGCGAGAAGAAGGGATTGCAGCAGCCGGGATCGCCACGTCGTCATAGCCGGAACTCCGTTGTTTCGACTGGTCTCGGATTCCAGGAAATCTGGACTATTCCGATACAATGGAATGACTGGACCGGAAATTCGCAGGTCCGATTTTGGATCAGCGCGCCGACGCTGGCAAGCGCGAGTTCGACCTGTCGCGCCAATCGGTTAAGTGCCGCCGCGTCAGATGTCGAGATCGGTGGCGAACTCGGCGTTTTCCTGGATGAACTGGAACCGGGCTTCCGGCTTGTTGCCCATCAGTTGCTCGACCGAAGTCTTGGTCAGTTCGAGCTGGCCGTCTGTGACCCGGACCTGGAGCAGGGTCCGCGTCGCCGGGTCCATCGTGGTTTCCTTGAGCTGCCGGGGCAGCATTTCGCCCAGGCCCTTGAAGCGGCCGATGTCGATCTTGCCGCGGCCGTTGAATTCGGTCTTCAGCAACTGGTCGCGATGGGCGTCGTCGCGGGCATAGAGCGTCTTGCCGCCCTGGCTGATGCGATACAGCGGCGGCACGGCGAGATAGAGATGGCCGTTGTCGATGAGCTCGGGCATCTCGCTGAAGAACAGCGAGATCAGAAGCGAGGCGATATGGGCGCCGTCGACATCGGCGTCGGTCATGATGACGACCTTCTCGTAGCGCAGATCGCCGTCGCGATATTTCGTTCCTGTACCGCAGCCCAGAGCCTGCAACAGGTCCGAGATCTGCTGGTTCTGCTGCAGTTTGGCCGAGCCGGCCGAGACCACGTTGAGGATCTTGCCGCGCAACGGCAGCACCGCCTGGTTGGAGCGGTTGCGCGCCTGTTTCGCCGAGCCGCCGGCGGAATCGCCCTCGACGATGAAGATTTCCGTGCCGCCCGCCTGGCTGGTCGAACAGTCGGCGAGCTTGCCCGGCAGCCGCAGCTTGCGTACCGCGGTCTTGCGCGAGACTTCCCGTTCCTGCCGCCGCCTCAGCCGCTCGTCGGCCCGGTCGATCACCCATTCGAGCAGCCTCGAGGCCTGGTTGGGGGAGGCGGCAAGCCAATGGTCGAACTCGTCGCGGATCGCCTGGTCGGCAATCCGGCTCGCTTCCGTCGTCGCCAGCCGGTCCTTGGTCTGGCCGACGAATTCCGGCTCGCGGATGAACACCGACAGCATCGCGCCGGCCGAGGTGAGGATGTCGTCGCCGGTGATGACGCTCGCCTTCTTGTTGCCGGTCAGCTCCGCATAGGCCCTGAGGCCCCTCAGCAGCGCCGTGCGCATGCCGCTCTCGTGGGTGCCGCCTTCCGGCGTCGGCACGGTGTTGCAGTAGGAATTGACGAAACCGTCGCCGGCGAACCAGGCGATCGCCCATTCGACCGAGCCGTGCCCGCCCGGCCTCTCGGTCTTGCCGGCGAAGATCTCCTCGACCACGCGTTTTTCCGAGCCGAGCGCCTCGGCGAGATAGTCGCGCAAGCCGCCGGGGAAGTGGAACACGGCCTTCGCCGGCGTCTTGTCCTTTTCGCTCAGCAACGCCGGGTCGCAGGACCAGCGGATCTCGACGCCGCCGAACAGATAGGCCTTCGAGCGCGCCATCTTGAACAGCGTCGCCGGCTTGAAGGAGAGGCTCGGGCCGAAGATCTCGGGATCGGGATGGAACGCGATCCGCGTGCCGCGCCGGTTGTGCACGTCGCCCAGCGCTTCGATCGGACCCAGCGCGTGTCCCTTGGCGTAAAGCTGCCGGTAGAGCTTGCGCCCGCGCGCCACCTCGACCTCGAGCCGGTCGGAAAGCGCGTTGACCACCGAGACGCCGACTCCGTGCAGGCCGCCGGAAGTCTCGTAGACCTTGGAATCGAATTTGCCGCCCGCGTGCAGCGTCGTCATGATCACTTCGAGCGCCGACTTGTCGGTGAATTTCGGATGCGGATCGACCGGGATGCCGCGACCGTTGTCGGTCACCGTCAGCGTGCCGTCCTGGGCGAGCGACACCTCGATCCAGGTCGCGTGGCCTGCGACCGCCTCGTCCATGGAATTGTCGATCACCTCGGCGAACAGGTGGTGCAGCGCCTTCTCGTCGGTGCCGCCGATATACATGCCCGGACGGCGCCGGACCGGTTCGAGGCCTTCCAGAACCTCGATGTCGGCCGCGGTGTAGCCGCCTTCCGCGGCGTCGACCGAGCCGCCGCCGCCGACCGCGAGCTTCTTCTCCGCCCGCGCCGGCTTGCGCGCGGCCTGCGCCACGGTTTTCAGTTCCGAAACGTTCTTGTTGAGCTGGGCGAACAGGTCGTCGTCGGTCATGGGGCCATCGATACGCTGGAATTCGTCGAAAATCGGGTCGTCGGTCGGCAACGGGATCCGTCTGAACGGGCACGGGATCGCCGAATCATCGGCGATTCTGCCATGACCAGTCCAGGATTACGAGCCGGATTTGTTCTCATTCTGTTCCGGTCGCCCGTCATGCACCGCGGATCAGCCGCGTCACATAGCCCGAATAGTGCTCGGGCGAAAGCCGTCCGGCCGGAACGAGGGCCCAGTCGGTGTAGCCGGATTTCTCAAGTTGCGGTCCGAGCGCCTCCCGGAAGAAATCGACATCGGCCGGGGTGAAGACGGATTTCCAGTTGTCGAACGCCTGGCTGCGCCGGGTCCGGTCGAGGCCGTCGAGCTCGGTTGCGATCGCGACCGGGAAGCCGAGGCAGGCGCCGAGGCCGTCGAGCGATCCGGCGATGAAATCCTCGTATTTGATCACGCATTTGTCATGCGGGCTGTTTTCGACGACGTCGAGATAGTCGAGCGTCGCCTGCGCTTCGTTGGCGAGGAATCCCTTGAGGAAATCCGTGCCGAAGACGGTCGCGAACCTTTCGCAGAGGTCGAGAAACGATATCGCGGCCGGCTGGCGTTCCTTGGCCTTCAGCGCCGCGATCCAGCGCTTGTGCTGCGCCCGCGTCGCATTGCCCTTCCGAGTCAACGGGAAGACGACATAGAGGAGGCGGCTGATCATCTCGTCACGGATGTCGCGGACGATGTACACCACCTTGTCGAAGACGACATCGCCCTCGCGCCGCTCCAGCCGTCGTCGCAGGTCCGGTTCGTCGGCCCAGTGTTCGAAGATGATCTTGACGACCTTCGATTCCGCCCGGTCCGAGACGACGGGCTCGAATTCCGCTTCGGTCTTCGGTTCGAGGTAGTAGACCGGCTTCGGTCCCGGCATCGATTTCTCGATCGATTTCGAGATGATGGTCGTCCCGGTCTTGGCCTTGCCGACGATGAGGATGTTCATCAGGATATTAGGGCCTGTGGACAATTAGGATTGTGGTGTCAGCGTGGCCCATTTCGTCGCCGGTGGCGTCAGCGAGCGCGCCGTAGTGCGGGTCCACTTCAAGCGGTTGATGGCGCCTCCGGGGACGAAATGGGCCGCGTCCGAAGGATTTGACCGGAATTGCCCAGCTTCGTTCCTTTCGTCGTCGAATATGCGCAAGCATGTCCTTCCTCCTCAAGAAACGAACCTGAACAATTCCGGACAAACTGACACCGCAATCCTTATTGTCCACAGGCCCTAGGATCGTGCCTGGTCGTCGGGTGGGTCGGGCGGAAGGGGCGCTGAGCACCCGTCCGCTTCCTTCGGAAGCCGCTTCGATTTATACCTTATCGACGACAACCGCCACCGAATACCGCAGGAGGAGACCGATCCATGGCCGCAGTACCGCCGCCGCCCGATCTCGGGCTGGCCGCTCCGGATTTCTCGCTTCCCGCCACCGACGGGACCACCCTGTCGCTCGCCGATGTCGCCGGCTTGAAGGGCACGGTGATCGTCTTCATCTGCAACCATTGCCCCTACGTGGTCGCAATCGCCGACCGCCTTGCCGCGGATGCGAAGGTTCTGATGGACGAGGGCTTCGGCTTCGCCGCCATCTGCTCCAACGACGCGGAGTCCTATCCGGCGGATTCCTTCGACCGGATGGGCGACTTCGCCGCGAAGCACCGGTTTCCGTTTCCCTATCTGCACGACGAGAGCCAGGCGGTCGCACGAGCCTATGGCGCGGTCTGCACGCCCGATTTCTTCGGTTACGATTCAGGCGGAAAACTGCGCTTTCGCGGCCGCCTCGACGAGGGCCGCAAGGATCCGCCGCCGCCCGGTGCCCGCCGCGAACTGGTCGAGGCGATGCGGATGATCGGGGCGACGGGCGAGGGGCCCGAGGAACAGATCCCCTCGATGGGCTGCTCGATAAAGCGGAAGCACGGATAGCGACTGCAATCGGCTCCCGGCGAACGCTGCGGCCGGAGAGGGGAGGAAGCCGCGACGTTTCTGGCCGGTCCAAGGCGTGAGCGGGAAAAGCCCGCGCGGCTATCAATGCGCGCGCGGCTTTGCGATAATCCCGGAAATGGCCGGAGCGGGGGAGATTCGCGCCGGCTACGTAATGACCGGGATCAAGGGAGCTGCAGGATGGTTCGTCGTCTGCGATGGCTGATAGTTCTCGCGGTGGCGCTCGCCCCGCTGAGCGTCAGGGCCGCGACCCCTTGCCAGGAGAACGAATTCAGCCAGGCCGTTGTCGTCGGCAACATGAACTACGAGGAAGCGGCGATCTTCCCCTATGCCGTGCGCGATGCCGAAGCCGTCGCCGAATTCCTGGTGAAGAGCCTCTGCTACCGGAAAGAAAACGTCCAAATTCTCAAGGATGCCGATGCCGCCACGCTAGCGAAATGGTTCGGCGACAAGGGTCAGCCGGGGGGCGAGCTCTGGCGACGCGCCGAGCCGGGGAAGTCCAACATTTTCGTCTATTATTCCGGCTACGGCGTTCCCGCCGCGAAGACCGGCGCGCTGCATCTGGTGTCGGTCGACGCGGGTACCGGCGACGTTGCCATCGGCTATCCGCTCGAAATCCTGCGCGAGAACCTGACGGCGCTTTCCAGGCGGGTCGGTGCCGAACGTAGAACGGTGCTGATGCTCGAAACCTCTTTCGCCGGCGAGCCCATCGACGGCAGCGCCACGGGCGCGGCGAAGCCGGGCGATATCGGTGCCTTCGCCACCGCCTCGAAGCCGATCGCGGTGTTCGCCGCCGCCCGAGCCGGCGAGCACGCGCTTTGGGACGGTTCCGACAAGCATGGCCTTTTCACCGCCGTCTTTCTCGATGCCATCGCCGACGGCAAGGCCGATATGCCCGAGGCCGGCGGCGATGACGACGGAGAGATCAGCGGCGCCGAGTTGATCGCTTTCCTCGGCCGCGAGGTTCCCGCGCGCGCCCGGAGCCAGTCGAAGCGCGACCAGATGCCCGTCCTTCCCGAAGCCGGCCTCGTTGGCTGGCGCATCGACACCGGCAGGAAGCCGAAGCCGGTGAAGACCGCCGAGGCGCCGGCCAGGACCGGCGACTCGACCGCGACGACGGCGGCGGAAGACGACGAAGCGAAACTCTGGAACGAGATCAGGGACAGCGGCGAGAAGGATCTGGTCAAGCTCTATCTCCAGCAATATCCGTCGGGCCGCTTCGCGAGCGAGGCCCGCGCGCTTCTGGGCCTGCCGGCGCCGACCGGCGGCGAAACGACGATGGAATCGAAGGGGCCGGAAACGACGGCGGCCACGCCGGGAAGCGGCGGCGGCACTTCGACCGGATTGGATGCGCCGACCGGAGCGGACGGCTCCGGAAAGGCTGGCGCGGAAACCGCCGGGACGTCGACGGGCATGCCGACGCCAGAAGCCGGCGGGTCGAAGACACCGCCAGCCACCGGGACGACGGGCGGCGGCGAAACTTCGCCGACCAAGACGACCGTTGAGACCACCGGCACGTCCGACACGACGAAGACGGATGGCAGGATGGCGGAAGGAAGCGGCGACAAGGTCGCCTCCGTCGACCGCACCACCGGCGGCGACGCTGTGACGAAGACGCCGGCGACCGCCACCACCGGGTCGGCGTCCGGAACGGACTCCGGCGGCGACATGTCCTCGGCGGGCGCGGTGCTCGTGCCGCAGACCGGCCATTGGGCCACGGTCTTCTCAGTCGCCTATTCGCCCAACGGGGCCTATTTCCTCTCCGCCGGCTACGACGGCGCGGTGAAGCTCTGGAATGCCCGTACCGGCCGGCTGATCCGCACGAGCAGGCTGGCCGCGCCGGTCCATGCGGTGGCCTTCGCGCCCGGCGGAAAATCCTTCGCCACCGGCGGCCGCGATTCGACCCTGCGCATCTGGGACCTCGCAACCGGGGCTGAAAAACGCGCGCTGCGCTTCGGCAAGAGCTGGATCAGGAGCCTCGCCTATTCGCCCGACGGCTCGGTGCTGGCCGCGGCGAGCCGCGACGACGGGCTTGCCGTCTGGGACGTAGCGAGCGGTCGGATGCTGGCGCGCATGGAAGGACACAAGGGGCCGATCTGGTCCCTGGCCTTCGCCCCCGACGGGGCAACCATCGCTACTTCCGGCAATGAAGGCGATATCCGGCTGTGGGACGCCTCCACCGGCCGGCTGATCCGGTCCATGTCCGCCAATCGCGAACCGGTCTACAGCCTCGCTTTCCGGCCGGACGGCCGGTTGCTGGTCGCCGCCGGTCGCGACAAGGCGGTCCGGATCTGGGCGGTCCGCTCGGGCGCCGTCTGGCGCGAGATCGAAGGGCCGCTCGACCTGGTCGGCTCGGTCGCCGTCTCGCCCGACGGCGAGCGGATCGCTGCCACGAGCCGCGACAACACCATCCGGCTGTGGAAATTCGAGACCGGCGAAAAGCTCCACACCTTCTACAATGGCGGCAAACCGGCCCTGTCGGTGGCGTTCTCGCCGGACGGCAAGCGGCTGATTTCCGGCGGAACAAGCAAGACGGTGACCGTGTGGAACCTCGCCGACGGCCGCAACCGTCGGCTGATGCCGGGCCAGTCGGGCCCGCTGCGGCTGCCCGCCTTCAACCTCGCCCGGGGCCGCCTGCTGGCGGCCGACGACGGCCGGCTCGCCTATCTGTGGGACCTCGACACCGGCGGCACGGTGCAGGTGTTCAACGATGCCCGCAAGCGGCTGCTCGCCACCGCGCTTTCGGCCGACGGCCGCATCGCCGCAGCCGGCGGCGAGGAAGGCCTCGTGCACCTGTGGGATACCAGGGACGGCCATGCGCTGCGCACCATGAGAGGGACGGGTGGCGCCGTCACCGCACTCGCCTTCTCCGGCAACGGCGACGCGATCCTTTCCGCACGCGCCGATCTGTCGGTGAGGATCTGGAATCTTGCCGACGGCACCCGTATCCGTATCTGGGAGAAACTCGGCGCCCGCGTCCGCGTCCTCGCCGTGTCGCCCGGCGCCGGCCTGGTCGCCGCCGGTCTCGCCAACGGGTCCATCGCCGTTTTGGCGACCGAGTCCGGTCGCCCGCGGCGTATCTTCCTCGCTCATTCCGGGCCGGTCGAAGCCGTTGCTTTCTCGCCCGACGGCAAGGTCCTTGTTTCCGGCGGTCGCGACGGCAAGGTCTCCGCATGGGACGCCGTCTCCGGCCGCAGCCTGTGGTCGATTGCGGGCGGGCAGGGCCAGGTTCAGGCCGTCGCCGTTTCGGCGGATGGTAGAAACGTCCTTTCCGGCGGTCGCGACGGCGTGGTCAAAGCCTGGAGCCTCGCAGACGGGAGCCCCGCCGGCACGTTCTCAGGACGCACCGGACCGGTGCTCGGCCTCGCCGTTTCCGCCGACGGAACCACGCTTTACGGGGCCTCCGCCAACCGGCGGATCGATCTGTGGTCGCTCGACACGCGCCAGACCAGGGCGCGTTACGGGGCCTTCTTCAGGCAGGGGCTGCTCGCGGAGATGGAGAACGGGAAGTGGCGCGGCTCGGCCGCCATTCGCCGCAAGGTCTTGCGTCCGGTGCGCGGCCTCGAGGTGCTGCCGGCCGCGGCCGCCGCGGGGCCCGCCGGCTTCGTCGCCGCCGCCACGCTGCGGCCGAAGGACGGCGCACGGTAGGCGTCCGGTACGAATGGGAAACGCGAGATGATGAAACGGCTGGTAGTTTTTCTGGGACTCGCGCTTGCGCTGACCGCGGAGCCATTGGCGGCCCGGGCGCAAATGGCGGACCGGGCGGAAGTCCGCAAGGCGGCGCGGAACATCGTCGACAGCATCCGCAGGCAATGCAGCGAATTGTCGGCGACCTCGCCGCTGCGGGTCGGTATCCTCGGTTTCGACATTCATTTCCCCGGATTGAACGACAACGCCCGCGTCCGCCTGCGCCGCGAGGTCGAGAACGCGTTCGGACAAATAAACGACATTCGCCTTGTTCCGATCGTCGATCGAGGCAAGATCATACAGATAGTGCGCTACGGACGGTCGGGGAGTTCCTCCGAACTGAGCAAGGCGCTGGCGGAAGCCGGACGGGTGGATGTCGCGGTGTATTTCGAAGGCCGCGCGCCCTCGGCGACTAAGGTGGAATTCGAAATGGTCGCCTATGGCAGCGCCAAACAGTGTCTGGCCCGGCCCAGCGACACCATCGTCGTCAACAACGATGCTGGCGTCGATCACAGCGATTTCAAGCAGCTGATGTGGAACGAGGTCGGAAAGGTGATCGAGGATAACAGCGAAATTGCCGATATCTCGATCCGGCCGTTCCGCTATTTCTCCTCACGTCGCAATAGGGGTTACAACACTTGCGTCGGCGCGGTGACCGAAGCCGCGCGCAATGCGCTTGTCGATGTCAAGAAGAGGCCCAACTCGGTTCTGGTCGGCCGCAAGTTGGCGATCCGTCTGCTAGCCGACGGCGAAGACCCTGTCGACGGTCCCGGACGGTATGTCTTTCAGGGTGCCTACGGGTTCGACAAGAGTGGTAT
>Ga0070729_10003053_pt1 | contig 20207 bp, 14 predicted proteins | sample tdDd472_FD_66725 | JGI IMG/M metagenome (GOLD analysis project Ga0070729, IMG submission 66725) | Marine sediment microbial communities from the Atlantic coast under amendment with organic carbon and nitrate - tdDd47.2 | ecosystem: Environmental > Aquatic > Marine > Coastal > Sediment | place... | reverse complement strand
TCTAGATCAAATTCTTCTTTTTTCTTCATAATCGCAAAACCTTCAGCAAAGGCTTGCATCATGCCATATTCAATGCCGTTGTGAATCATCTTGACAAAATGACCTGCGCCACTCGGTCCGACATGTCCCCAACCTTTATCAGCGGCGGGTGCAAATGTCTGAAACAATGGGGTGAGGAATTTTACGGGTTCTTCTTCGCCACCAATCATCATACTATAACCTTCTTTTAAACCCCAAACACCGCCACTCGTGCCAACATCTACATAATGAATCCCTTTTTCTTTGAGGGTTTCACCCCGTCGCATGGTGTCTTTATAGTTGGAGTTACCGCCATCAATGATGATGTCGCCTGCTTCGACCATATCGCCTAAAGTTGTGACAGTTGTTTCTGTTGGACCGCCAGATGGCACCATCACCCATACGATACGGGGTGCTTCCAGTTTACTGACCAAATCTTTGAGCCCTGTTGACGCGATTGCACCTGATGATTCTGCACTTTTGACAGCATTCAAATTCAAATCTGTAACTACGACTTCATGACCGCCTTCAATCAAACGGGTGGTCATATTCGCCCCCATCTTGCCAAGTCCCACCATACCAAGTTTCATGAATGTTCTCCCATTTTTGTTAAAATTAGCATTTGTCTGGCTTAAGGATTCCTAAAGAGTTCAAAAATGTCTGCACATAAAACCATAAGTTTTTGGTTATTGGTTTTTGGTAAAATACCATTTCTACCGATTCATATTTAAACCAACAACTAGGAACAAAGCACCAAGAACGCTATCGGAAATCCTATAAATTAGATAGTTCATCGCAATGTGATGTTATCCAAAAGTGATGTGTCATTACCATTCTACTGTATAGACCGAATGGCTTGCCAATTTATTACACTAATAGATGATCTTCATTATCGTTTACTGCCAGCCCAACGCCCTTCGATTTCAATGTAAGTGCGTGCAACTTCTTCGTATGTCTCCATGTCACCCGTCTGATAAACATAGGTGCGACCCGTCGTGCTGGTCATGCCGACATGCTCACCATGTTTATCGAGTGCAATCAGGTTCATCCCGCCGATATAATCACCGCCTAAATCACGTAAGTCTTCCATCGCTTGTTGGGTAGCTTCGGTAATAGACATGCCCATCTTCATATATAACACAACACTATGCGCGGTACTGGCACGAATCGACATTTCGCCCATACCCGTACATGCACACGCACCATAGCGATTATCAGCATAATTGCCTGCGCCAATAATCGGTGAATCACCGACACGTCCGGGGTATTTCCAAGCCCAACCACTGGTACTGACTCCTGTGCAAATATCACCGTGTTTGTCGATGGCAATAAAATTTACGGTACTGGTGACGCGCTCTGGATCAGTCGCTAGTTTGACCCATTCTTGTAGGGGACTATCATCATCAAGGGTAACCGTTTTTCCATCGGATCGGCTTTGACTGAGGCGTTTTTCCCACACCGCTTTGACCTCATCCGTCATCATCGATTCCCAATGTTCCGCTTTGATTTCACGCGCAAATCGTTCCGCACCATCTCCAGCTAACAAGACATGTGGGAGTTTACGCTCCATCATCTGACGTGCTACCGAAAGGGCATATGGGAAGCCTTTCATTGCCGCCACTGCCCCAGAATTGAGCGTCTTACCATCCATGATACTGGCATCGAGTTCCAGTTCACCGATGATATTGGGCCAGCTATTATAGCCAACGGTGTGGTCATCGGGATTGGCTTCGACTAATCGAATCCCTGCTTCGACAGCATCCATCGCGCTTCCTCCATTTTTGAGGATTTGCATTGCCTCACCGATACCCACACTGCCATTTGCACTTGCGATAATGATCATATTTAAGCTCTCAATCCAAAGATGATTATAAGGTTATTGGGATAGATTGTATGCCGAAATGGGGGACTTGGGAATGAGCGAAAACTGGTGTATTTATGCCATTTTATAGCTAAACCGTGTACAATATAATCAAGAGGAACTTGATTGAGGTATGGCAGATGAGCATACAAGAGTTACTACGTGAAGCTGAAAAGATGTCCACTACTGATAAATGGCAATTAGTCCGTCATTTGCTGGATGAGTTGCAAGAAACCAATAGTCCAACACAAGATGAAACATGGGAAAGTTTTGTGAACCGCATGTATGGCGCATTAGCCGATGACCCTATTGAACGTCTGCCACAATTGCCTTTAACAGAACGTGACCCAATCGACTAATGAAGTATCTTTTAGACACCAACACCTGTATTCGTTTTATCAACGGACGCGCCCAACAAATTAGGGAAAAGATGCTAACCATCGCTAATTCTGATATTGGCATTAGTACTATTGTACAAGCCGAAATGTTTGCTGGTTCGGCGAAGAGTCAAACCCAGAACGATCACGTGAGATTCAACAAGAGTTCTTTCGACGCTTCACAACGATACCTTACGCTAGCTTTCTCTTGGTTTCCCCAGCAGGCAGGTGGCTTGGTGGTGGTTTTGGGCATTATGCTGAAATAAGCCTACCTTGATAAGCAAGTATAATCTGAGATTCAGGTACACCATTCACCATGAGTGCATACTCAAGTGAACTATTGCGATAGTCGGCTTGTAGAATTTATGGTAGATGTTGGTATCGTTTGAGTTTTACATTGGTGAAGATAACGTATCCTGAAGGAAGCGATCACGATAGCGTAATACCATCAAAAGTAATACAAATAAAAAGAGAGAAGAACTTATCACTGAAAACTGATTGAAATAAAATGAAAGTGTACTCCCAACCGTCAGGGATAACACCAGACCAATGATGCCTGCGTATATGGCAACATTATCACGATGACGTATGAACGATAGCAATGCAATCAAATAGATTATTCCAATGATGATATTGAGAACCATCAATACAAAATACCAGTTGAGGCTTGTTGTTCCTCTAATCAAACTGCTATTTTGCAAGATACCGTCCAAAATAAATGCTTCCAAATAGTCTGGGCTGGTGAGAATCAATGCAAGACCTGTAACCAGTAATGCTGAACCCATACCCGTAAAAAAGAAGAACCCCATAAGAATGCGACGAACCACAGTGCGCGTAAAATATTTTGCTTCGATCTGCTTTGCTATTGTATGAATTTTGTGCAATGAATTTTGCTCTGATTCGTATGTCCAATTTGAATCAACTGAGAGTCCTTCGCGTAATGCCGATGCGATTTTGGCGATGTCTGGACGTTCGGTTTGATTGGCAAGTTGATTAAGTTGGAGTTGGAATTCCTCATAGTGTTGTTTTTCGATACGATGATCAAGAAGCAATTTTAAATTATCTAAGACATTATACATATTTCCCCGTGCATCATGATTATCATCACGGAGAATATACAAATAGAGCAGTACCGCTAAAATGAGCGTGATATAAATCAACGGAGCGGCTAAGGGAAAGAAATAATCGTTAGACTTGGTGATGAATTTACCAATTTCATCAATGAAGAGCCCAATGCCAACGCCTGATAAAGCGGCGGATAGCATATATATCCAGCGATTAAGGTAGATCAACATCAGTATTGAAGCAATGGCTTGGAGTAAACCACCCCATAAGGCATGGGCGATATGAAATGTGTCATTGCCAAGCTGTGGATAACCTGTTATTTCAAGATAGAATCGTGTACCTACTACGGTGATCGCCAGCGAAACTGCCATAATTAACATATAGTGGGTTGCGTAAGACCCTTCCACAGGTATCCATTTGGATTGATTCCGATTTTTCATGGCAAGATATTCCCCTATAGTAAGCACTGAATCATTTTATACTTCGTTCAACTGGTTCAGTATCTCTGTAACATGCTGAAAGTCAAGTTTCGACTTATATCAGAGCTTGGTCTATAATAGATGGTGTGTATGACTTAATTTTTCGATGAAATTGTCAACTTATTTCATTTGTGAATAAATCTATTGATAGGAGTTTTCTATGTCTGAGCAAGGCTTTTCGCCTCCGACAAGCGAATGGTATCACCCATCGGAAGAGATCGTAAAAAACGCAATTATCCCTGATTATGAAGCTGTCTATAAAGAAGCGGCAAATGATCCCGAAGCATTCTGGGCAAAGCGCGCCGAAACACTCGATTGGTATCAAAAATGGGATAAAGTCCTTGATGATTCTAATAAACCTTTCTACAAATGGTTTGTCGGTGGCAAGACGAATATCGTCCAAAATGCGCTGGATCGTCACGTTAAAACATGGCGCAAGAACAAGCTAGCATTCATCTGGGAAGGTGAAAATGGCGACAAAGTAACCATGTCTTATTGGCGACTCTGGCAAGAAGTCAATAAATTCTCCAATGTCTTGCGGAGTATGGGTGTGAAAAAAGGGGATCGCGTGACCATTTATATGGGGCGTGTACCTGAAATTGTGATTGCGATGCTGGCGTGTGCCAAAATTGGTGCGCCACATAGTGTTGTCTATGGTGGTTTTTCTGAACAAGCACTCGCTGATCGGATTGAAGATGCTCAAAGCCGTGTTTTAATCACCTGTGATGGGGCATGGTTGCGTGGCAAAATTGTTGAGTTAAAAAATATGGTGGATGAAGCCGTTCATCGTTCTCCTGTGGTTGATACGGTGATTGTTGTCAAACGGACAGGTCAAGACATCAATATGGAGCAAGGGCGCGATTATTGGTATCACGATTTGATGGGATTGCCGATTGCCAGCCCTAAAGCCGAAACCGAAGTGATGGATGCTGAAGACCCGCTCTTCATCTTATATACAAGTGGCACAACTGGTAAACCCAAAGGCGTTTTACATACGCATGGCGGTTATCAAGTTTATACATCAACGACTTTAGAATGGGCATTTGACATTAAAGACGATGATCGTTGGTGGTGTGCGGCTGACCCCGGTTGGATTACAGGTCATAGCTATATTGTTTATGCTCCTTTGATTCTGGGTGCGACTAGTATTATCTATGAAGGTGCGCCAACCTATCCCTATCCTGATCGTTGGTGGCGGATTGTTGAAAATTATGGCGTAACGATTCTGTATACTGCGCCGACAGCGATTCGTGGATTGATGCGCTTTGGGGATGCGTGGCCTAATCGCCATGATCTTAGTAGCTTGCGGTTGTTGGGGTCAGTAGGCGAGCCGATTAACCCCGAAGCATGGCGTTGGTACAATCGTGTTATCGGTAAAGAAAAATGCCCAATCATTGATACATGGTGGCAGACCGAAACAGGTGGCTTCATGATTACACCACTTCCATCAGTTGGGCTTAAACCCGGTAGCGCAACCCGTCCATTCCCCGGTATCCATGTCGATATTGTGGATGATGACGGTAACTCTGTTAAAGCAGGGGAAGATGGTAACCTCGTGATTACTCAGCCATGGCCCAGCATGATTCGAACAGTCTATGGTGATGATGACCGCTTCTTGAGTCAATATTGGGAAAAATATAAGAAGCAAGGTTGGTATCTTGCAGGGGATACGGCGCGTCGTGATGAAGATGGCTATTTATGGGTCATCGGACGAAATGATGATGTTCTTAAAGTGAGCGGGTATCGCCTTGGTACTGCTGAGGTAGAATCTGGTCTGGTCAGCCATAAAGCTGTTGCCGAATCGGCTGTGATTGGCATCCCTGATGAACTACGAGGCAATGCGATTTACGCTTACTGTATCCTCGTGAGTGGAGTTGAAGCGTCGGATGAACTCATTGACGAATTAAAGGCGCACGTTCGTCACGAAGTCGGACCGATTGCCGTTCCACAACAAATAGAATTTGTTGATAGCCTCCCCAAGACACGCAGTGGTAAAATCATGCGCCGTGTTTTGAAAGCTCAAGCAATGGGGCAACCACTCGGTGACTTGAGTACCCTAGAAAGTTAATGTTCATACATTGATTATCAAGAAAGGCAGTAGTGCGATTGCATTACTGCTTTTCTATTCCTCTAGTTCAATTTCGGCACTTGTTCCCTGCAATAAAATGTCTAATTCTGTGCGTTTTGCAGGATTCCATTCAAGGATACTCGGCAAGTAAGCTCGCAATTGTTCCATGAGAGCTAATTTTTCATGTTGCGGCAGTGTACCTTCGCTAACTTTGAATCCGATGCCATCAAACAGTGCAACGTATAAGTCTCCAATACAACAATTTAGGGCGGTATCCACTTCTCGCAGTGAGTTACCTGCTTCGAGATAAGCATCGAGGGCTTTTGCGCGTTGCGCTTCAATCTCAGAAAGTCGCTCTCCTAATTCACCCGCAGAAGTTGCTAATGGAATGATTTTTGTATCAAAGGCTTGTTTGATTGATGGGAATAACTCCAAGCGCGTGTAGCACATCTGAGCATTGGTATAAGGCAATGATAATTCTATGGATTCATTTAATGTTGACATACAGTTCTTACTCCTACAAATAAATTGAGTCGATCGCGCCCTGTGATGCACCGATTTTATCAAAGTTGCCTTCGATTAAGTCTTTTCGACTCATCCATCCAGAAGTTCCTTGCCATGGATCAGAAACGAGATAATAGTGAGCTGTTCCCTTACCTTTTGGCTCGGTTCTCATATCCGTGAAGACCATAAAGTGACCACCACCACTTGCCCACATCACACCTAGCGGGACACTCTTTCCACGGAATAAGGCTTCGTTCAATGGTTTGAAATGCTTACTGATTTGACCTCTAAGTTCGGTTTTACCAGAGATCATTTTCTTCTTGTATTTGATAGCGGTCTCGCTGAAATCACGCTTTGTATCTGCACCCATTTCTGTTTTAGCATTGGTCGCAAAAGTGGCATTTGTCCAGCCCGGTGCGCCACCCAATACGGCATAATACGTTTTCCACTCTGGATCACGGGTATCAATGTCGACACCTACACCTGTAGCAATGGTTTTTGTTAACGCTTTTCCTGCCGCAGATTTAGTTGCATTAAACGCAAGTCCAGCTAATTCACGATTGAAATATTGTACAATGTTTGCCTTTTGAGTAGCTGTGGCTGTTCCCATAAATGTATTGACTGCTTTGACCGTTTTCTTCCAATCATCAGCAACCTCTCTAGGTAGAGCCGTATTTGCCCCATTAGTACCTTCTAACATTCCTTGCTGTTCTTTAGCAATATCACCATCATATGCTAAACCATGTTTGCCTTCTTTACTGAGTTTAAGGGCATAGATTGGATCAAATTCAGCTTTGACGATCATAATGGAAGTCGGTCCACAGCTCATTGTATATCGTTGTTGCAACCCTTTGCCATCGCCTCGATCTGAAGCATGGGTTTTAGCAACCATCTCATCTTTGTCCATGTCTTTGATTTCTGCCGAGAAATCTTCTAGTTCTTGCAAAGCCTTTTCTGTTTGTGGTCCTGCTTTGAGCAAATCTACTTTGCGTGCGGCAAGAGCTTTGATTAAAGTCGCTTGCTTGGCAACCTCACCGATACTATCACCAGAGTTTGCTAAAATCCCCATGATTTTATCGTAATCTGTTTGGCTAACCATCATAATTGCATCGGCAGCATCAACTGCACTTTGGATGCCTAATATACCACCACTCCCTTTGTCATCATTTTCATTCATCGGGGAAGCAACAGACATCACCATTGTTTCGATCAGTTGAGTTGTAATCCGAGGGGGGGCATTTGTATCTGCATTTTGTTTTTTGAGTAGCTCTTTTCTTGTTTGTTTGGCACGCTCTGCATTGGGGGATGCTTTGATATACGCACTAATTGCTTCTGTCTTCAATTTAGAAACACGTTGATAACCAGGATCACCTTCTTTATGTCTACCGAGAAAAGCTGTGCTAGCTATTTCTACATCCTTAATATGTTGTAGACGTGCCATGTGGTCAGCATAGGCGGGATCGAGTGATTTGAAATGTGCATCATAAGTATGAAAATCATTGAGCTTAGTTAATAAATTCTCGAAGATGACTTCATCGATAATTTTGCCGACGGTTTCAACTACAGTATTGACTAATTCTGTTACAGAATCTGAGACAAAATCAAAGAACGATTGATTCTCGTCTGCTTTGTCGGAATCTTCTTCTTTCGGTTTTGATTTTTGTGCTTTCTTGTCTTTGGCTTCTTGTTTTTTGATGTCTTGATTTACAGCGCCTTGAATTGCTTCGGCTGTTGGTAGGCGTTGGAGAAGGGTATCCGATTGGCTGTTTTTAGGAGAAACTATCTTACGGTTTAAGAACTTGAGAGTTGCTTGATTCCCAAGGGTTCTTTGCATTTGTAGTATGGATTCATGTGAGGTTAACCCAAATTCTATAGACTCATTCACCGCTGTTGGGTCTGTGGCGATTTCGGGAGCACGTAAATTGGATTTGCCTCTGGCTTGTTTATCAGAGTTTGGCTTGGAACTTAATTTTGTTTCCATTATTTTCTCCGACTCCTCATTTTCTTAATCTTCATTTTAACATATATTGGTTTACCAATCTCGTGAATGTATCGAAATTTAATCAATCATTATTAGTTTTTATAGTTTGCGGAACTATAAGGCATTTGCCATTGCTTCAATTAATAGGGGATGCGTATCTTAAATCGAGTTCCGACATCCAGCTCAGATTCACAGGTGATTGTTCCATTATGAAGCTCGACATATTCTTTGACAATCGCAAGTCCAAGACCTGTTCCTTGAATATTGGTAACGTTGGATGCACGATGATAGGGCTCAAATAATCGTTTTAAATCTTGTTTAGGAATACCCATACCTTCATCAGCAACTTCGAGTAGAAGGGTATTTTCTTCATGCCTCACTTCGAGGCGAATTGCCTTGCCACTTGGTGTATATTTGAGGGCATTTGATAACAGATTCTGCAAAATGTGTTCGATCAAATTTGCATCTAGTTTCACTTTAATGTCATTCTCGTCACTGAAAAATTGCATTGCATGTTTGTGATTATCTGCAAACTTCATTTTGTCGAAAATAGCCATGCAAAACGTTTCGATATAAATGTTGGCTGGTGTGAATTCCACATGACCTGACTGTACATGCCGTAGTTCCATTGTTTGATTTAATAAATTTACGGCATAGGTTACTTGTCCCACTATTCGATCTAAGTGCTTATGACGTTTATCTGTGTCAAGTTGTTCAAAATATTGTGAAAGGATATCGGCAGAGGTTTGGATGACGGTGAGGGGGGTACGAAACTCGTGCGAAATAGTCGATACCAAACGTTCTCTTAGTTCTGATAATTCTCGCTCTTTTTTCAATTCTGCCTCAAGAATCATGGATTGAGTGACTTGTTCTTGTAATGCTTGCGCCTCCGTTATATCAATAGCGGCACTCATTACCAATTGACGACCATCTTCGAGGGTTCCGAGTATACTGGATTGGAAATTCCATAGAACTGTTTGTGATGAACGAGTCGTAATTTCAAAAATGCCTTGAATAATGATACCCGATGCCTTGAATGATTTACTTATGATATCATTTCCAATTGCTTTCTTGTTACCATAAGCTAGCTCTCTCCATGCTTCAATAGTAGGAATGTCTTCATGTTCATAACCTGTTAATTTTGTCCACTGATTGTTGATCATAATGACTTCACCATCATCAGCATGAAGTATAATTGGGAATGGAGCGGACTCTATCGCAATACGAAAACGTTGTTCGCTTACTTTAAGAGCATGATTCGCCAGTACCTGATCTGTAATGTCTCGATTAATTGCCACTATGCCGATAGGTCGATTATGAAAATCTTTTACCATCGCAACCGATGACATAATATGTTTTTGGTGTCCGTCACGATTTGTCTGAATGACTTCTCCAGTCCAATGCCCATTATCTGCAAAATCTTGAAGAACCTGTTCTCGACTTTGACTAACATAGGCTACAGGAACCAGCTCGCCCCAGTTTTTACCAACCGCTTCTTTATTATTCCATCCATAAATAGATTCAGCGGCTGGATTGAGTGATATAACGTTAAATTGCATGTCTGTCAGTACAATGGCATCCGATACACTTGATAAAACCATTGAATTGTAACTTAACGTGCCTTCTTTATGTTTAATGTCTGTAATATCACGACAAGTAAATAGCCGAGTTCCATTACTGATATTTACTTTTTTAATGTTGATGAGTAGGATTTTGATGTCACCGGACGGCATAACAATATAATGTTCTATATCTACAGTTTCATTATGTTTATCAAGTTCCTCTAGGCTAAACTCGAAATTTGGTAGTAATTGTGAAATGTTTAGTAATGGCGCACCTTGTTGAGGGGTGTAATCAAATATTTTTTTGACCATAGAACTTATAAACGTTAAGTCGCCAGCATCATCTGTGATAAATACGGCATCTGAGATACTTTCTAAAATAGTCTGATGTAAATTTTCATTCTCCTGTAAAGCATTACGTGCGCCAATCTCTTCTGTAATATCACGACCAAAAATTACCAATTTGTCAACGATTTTATCGTCGTTAAATACGGGATAGTACAAGTTTTTAAATTTTCTTTTCGATTGTGTATCAATGTCGATTCGATTTTTACCCGATGTGAATACAGAATCCATTAAGTCGGTATGATGATCAAAGGCTTCTTTTGGGAGAATATCTCGTAAATGTTGTAAATTAGTGGTTGATGGTGTCATCTTGAAGCGAGAAACAAATGTCTTATTTGCTACAAGAATTTCATGGTTCTCATCAAACATTGCTAAAGATTCCGTCACAGCATCGATCATGTTCCGTAAAGTTTTTTCGGCTTCTTGCTGTTTTAATTGAGCTTCGACTTTTTCAGTGATGTCTTTTTGAATTAATAGAAAGTAAGCTAAGTCATCATCGTTCATTGGGTAGATGGTTGCGTCTGTCCAGTAGGTTTCACCTGTCTTTTTAATACTCTGTATTTCACGTGACCAAATTTTTCCACCATCTAGACATGCCCAAACCTCATCAAAAAAGTCTTGAGAATGTGAGGTTAAATCAGCAATATGAGCGTCTTTGCCAAGTATCTCTTCAGCAGTAAAGCCAGTTAGTTGGGTAAAGTAGTCGTTTACATATTCTATTATGCCGTGCTGGTTGAGAATAATGATTGATTGAATACTGTGACCGATTATGTCCCATAACATATGGTTTTTGAAAGTCGATAGGAAATTGTTGTTAGGGTTATTATCTTTCATCTGACCGGATTCCCTCGAAAATTTTCAAATAAATAGGTTGATACAATTCTTTAATATAACCTATTATGTTTGTATTTTACCTTTTATGCCAATCTTTGCTGTACTAGATATCATCTAGCAAATATTATCGCAAATTATAATGCAATTGCTTGTGTAACTTGCATGATCCAAAACTAAACGTTTAAATCGAGTTTTCTATCAAATGTCATATAATACACATGATACTGTGCAGATTGTACGAGTTCACTACACAGCTTACAATTATGGTATATATTAGTTATATGGGATTTAGACATCCCATATAAGAATATTTAATTAAACGTTTAAAGAGGAGTAACGAATGAAAAGAGTATTAAGCCTCTCTATTGTCATGGCGATGCTTGCCGTTTTATTGATTGTGCCAGTCAACGCTCAATACGAAGATGTTGCCGTAGGTGACCAACCAGAGCGTTTTAGTTGGGACAGTTATGAAGCATATGCAGAAGCAAATGATTTCAGCGGTCAAGAACTTGAAGTCTTTGGTCCTTGGATCGATACTGATCAAACTCATATTGAAGCTGTGATTGCATTGTTTGAAGAAGCAACAGGTGCAGATGTTACTTATAGTGGTTCAAATGACGCAGAACAATTGATTCAAGTTCGCGTTGCTGGTGGTGATCCACCTGATGTTTACGTGTTCCCACAACCGGGTGCAGCAGCTGACTTTGCTAGTGAAGGTACTTTGATTCCATTAGGTGAAGAACTTGGTCAATGGGTTGTTGACAACTATGCAGCTGGTGAAGACTGGGCTTCCTTCGGCACAATGGCAGATGAAAATGGTGAAGAACAATTCTTTATCTTCCCATACAAACAAGACCTCAAAAGCTTAGTTTGGTATGTTCCTGATAACTTCGCAGACGCTGGTTATGAAATCCCGACGACTATGGAAGACTTGATGGCGCTTAGCGATCAAATCGTTGCTGATGGTGGTACACCTTGGTGTATTGGTGTCGAGAGTGGTGGCGCAACAGGTTGGTCTGCAACGGATTGGATGGAAGACCTTATGCTCCGTAAATACCCAGCAGAAACATATGACGCATGGGTAACTAACGACTTGCCATTTAACTCCGAAGAAGTTGTTGATGTTATGAACACCTTTGGTAGCTTCCTCTTTACAGAGGGTTGGGTTGCTGGTGGTTCTAGCTCTGTTGCAACGACAAGTTTTGGTGATTCTCCTGCTGGATTATTCACGATTCCACCACAATGTTACATGCACCGCCAAGCATCCTTTATTCCTTCATTCTTCCCAGAAGGTCTAGAAGCAGGTTTGGATTACAATTCATTCTACTTCCCATCATACGAAATGATGGACTTGGGTAACCCTGTATTGGGTGCTGGTACACTCTTCGGTATCTTCGTTGAAAGTGATGTTGCTCATGGATTTATTGATTTCTTGACAACACCAATTTCACATGAAATCTGGATGTCCCGCGCTGGTATGTTGTCTGCTCATAGTGGCGTGAATATTGATGCGTATGCAAATGACTTGCTTAAAGCTCAAGGTGAAGTTCTTCTTGGTGCAACAACCTTCCGTTTCGACGGATCGGACTTGATGCCAACAGCAATTGGTGCTGGTTCATTCTGGTCTGGTATGGTTGATTTCATCAATGGTGCAGATGCACAAACTGTTGCAGATGCAATCCAAGCATCATGGGATGGACTTGACTAAGGTTAATTAACAACTTGTTTTTCTGTTGTAGTTTATAGCAATAGGGGAGATTTCGGTCTCCCTCTTTGTTATATTAAAGAAAATTATTCTGGGAGATATTTTATGGAACTCGACCAAGTAATTCGTGGTGCTTTGTTTATTATTGTGGGTGTAGGGGCACTGGTCGCGTACTTTTGGGGGAGCAACTTTATACTTGACCGGACTATCACTGATCGCTTAGGCCCTGATGGTGACCCTATTGAAAGTCGTGAGAAAACACGGGAATCCATACGTCCGTGGTTATTTGTCGGACCCGCTTTATTAATTTTGTTTGTATATCTTGTTTTTCCTGCTATCCAGACATTTTATCTGAGCTTTGGTGATAAACAGGGGAATGTGAATATTACTGTTCCTGTTTATCCTGAAGTTGTTAACGACTTTAATGTTAACACCACAACCCCATTAAATGTTGATCGAATATTAGTGATACGTGATGCCATTGTTGAAGATTATCCGGCTATGGCAGATATTGTTGCAGAAGATTTTGCAGGCTTGGCAACAAATGGTGATGGTATCGATTACTTATTTAAAGTAGGTGGGGTTGAACTCGAACAAGATTTTGTTCTTTTGCGAAATTATGAGTGGGCGTTTAATCCTGATAATGACCAATTCTGGGAATCTGTACGGAATAATTTGCTTTGGTTATTAGTACCTGTGATGAGTACAGTTTTTGGCTTATTGATTGCTATATTGGCAGATAATGTGCGCTGGGGCACGATTGTTAAATCTTTTATCTTTCTACCAATGGCAATCTCCTTCATCGGGGCTAGTGTGATCTGGCGATTTGTTTACTACTACAAGGGTGCTGATATTCCACAAATTGGTCTATTGAATGCCATTATTGTGGCGCTCGGAGGGGAACCACAACCGTGGATTACGTTCCAACCGTGGAATAATTTTTTGCTGATGATTATTCTCATTTGGGTTCAGACTGGCTTTGCCATGGTGCTAATGTCTGCGGCCCTACGTGGTGTTCCAGAAGAAACCAAAGAAGCTGCCCGTATTGATGGTGCAAATGAAGTCCGACTCTTCTTTAACATTATCATTCCGCAAATTATGAGTACCATTCTTGTTGTCTTGACAACGATTACGATTACTGTCTTAAAAGTCTTCGACATAGTTCAAGCAATGACTAATGGACAGAGTGGTACACAAGTAATGGCGAATTTGATGTTTAATGAGATGTTCCGTGGACAAGATGATGGTCATAGCTCTGTTGTATCAATCATATTGATGCTCGCAGTTGTGCCGATTTTGGTATGGAATATTCGCCAATTTCAGAAACAGGAGCAAGGACGATGATGAACACACAAATACCTATATTGAAAATGTCTGTTGGTGCGTTCTTAGTTCGTCTTGCCCTAATCGTACTTGTTATTGTGTGGACAGTTCCTACGTTTGGCTTGTTTATCAGTTCTTTCCGTGACAAAGATCAATTGGCTGTATCTGGCTGGTGGGAAGCTTTAGGAACGGTTCAATCAAATTCCCAAGCCCGAACTGGTGCGGCAACAGATATGATTGAACGTGATGGACAATTCGTGATTGCTGGCAATATTTTTCCTGAAGATTCTTCAGAATCTGTAGTGTCATTTGGCGGCGGATTTTTACCTGCTAATGACTCCTTAGCGGATCGAGATACGACTGGAATTAAAGATTACTCTAGTGGTGATACTATCGAATTAGCGGATGGCTCGACATTTACACTCAATAAAGATGGGTCATACGAGTGGGTTTCAGATGTTGCGATTGAATCCGAGCGGGGAGAGCGTTTCTTTTATGTTGCAGAAGTTCCCCCTTCATTCTCCTTCCAGAATTATACGAATGTTTTCGAGAATGATAATATCGATCAAGCATTTATCAATACACTCACAGTAACAATTCCATCGACGATTATCCCGATTGTGATAGCGGCGTTTGCAGCGTATGCATTTTCTTGGATGGAATTCCGCGGACGACAAGTCTTGTTTGCATTTGTTGTTGGTTTATTGGTTGTGCCCTTGCAACTCGCATTGATTCCGTTATTGCGGCTCTACGGCTCAACGGGGTTATTGAATACCTATCCCGGTATTTGGCTAGCACATACTGGTTTTGGCTTGCCGCTTGCGATTTATCTGTTACGTAACTATATCGGTGGTCTACCACGTGAGATTATCGAATCAGCAAAGATTGATGGGGCATCCCATTTTTCGATCTTTGTTCAGTTGATCTTGCCATTGTCTATGCCAGCGCTTGCATCGTTTGCGATCTTCCAATTCTTATGGGTATGGAATGATTTTCTTGTTGCGACAGTCTTCCTCGGCACGACACCAGATAATATCGTTATGACGGTTAGCATCAAGGACATGCTCGGTACACGCGGTGACAAATGGGAAGTTCTGACTAGTGCGGCATTCATCTCGATGTTTGTACCACTGGTTGTATTTATCTCGTTACAACGCTACTTTGTACGTGGTCTGTTAGCTGGATCAGTCAAGGGTGGCTAATACATCTTAGAATTGTTAAATATTATACGAAACGTCAAAGTCGGCACAGCAATGTGTCGCTTTGATTTATTCAGTTGAATGAATTGATTTTCTTTTTGATATGCGATGGAGATGAACCAATGGCTTGGCATACAACCGCAATTTTTTATGAACTTTACCTGCGCGCTTTTGCAGATGGGAATAACGACGGTCACGGAGACTTTATTGGTTTACGTGAAAAACTGGATTACTTGAAGTGGTTAGGGGTAGATTGTATCTGGTTGTTGCCTGTATATCCGTCACCTTTACGTGATGATGGATACGACATTGCTAGCTTCTACGGAATTCATGAAAACTTCGGATTGTTGGAAGATTTTAAGATGACAGTCGAGGCGATTCATGCAAAAGGGATGCGAATTGTCGCAGATCTTGTGGTGAATCATACTTCGGATCAGCATCCGTGGTTCAAAGAAGCACGGCGGTCAAAGGACTCTCCGTGGCGTGATTATTATGTATGGAATGATACCGATGAACCTTATAGTGATGCGCGAATTATCTTCCTTGATACCGAAACATCAAATTGGACATATGATGAACCAACCGACTCCTATTTTTGGCATCGGTTTTATAGCACACAACCCGATTTGAATTATGAAAATCCTAAAGTACAGGCTGAAATGCTTAATGTGATGAAGTTTTGGTTGGACTTAGGTATTGATGGTTTTCGCGTGGATGCTGTTCCATATCTGTTTGAGGAGGAGGGAACGATCTGTGAAAATCTCCCTGCAACCCATGCGTATCTGGCAAAGATGCGGAAATTCGTAGATGACAATTATCCTGATACCGTTTTACTCGGTGAGGCGAATCAATGGCCCGAAGATGTTGTTGAATATTTTGGCACAGAAGAAAACCCCGAATTTCACTTGAACTTCCATTTTCCAGTTATGCCACGCTTGTATATGGCATTGGCACAAGGTGATCGGAGTAGCATCATTGATATTATGCGTCGTACACCCACACCACCAGCAGGCGCACAATGGGCGACTTTCTTGCGAAATCACGATGAACTGACCTTAGAAATGGTAACAGAAGAAGAACGTCAATTCATGTGGGAGACGTATTCACCTGATATTAAGCAACGAATGAATCTTGGCATTCGTCGTCGGCTTGCGCCATTGATGAATAATGATCGCGCTAAAATTGAATTGATGCACTCTATGTTATTTACCTTGCCCGGAACACCCGTTTTATATTATGGGGATGAAATTGGCATGGGGGATAATATCGCGCTTTTTGACCGGAATGGGGTACGGACACCGATGCAATGGAATACGGACAAAAATGCGGGTTTTTCTGGGGCAGATACACTCTATGCACCTGTAATTAGTGATGAGATATTTGGTTATGAGCGAGTGAATGTTGAAGCGGCAGAGAACGATGAATCATCATTGCTATATACTGTCCGTCAGATGATTACCACCCGTAAAACGCATCCGGCACTGGCAACAGCTGACATCGAGTGGCTTGATGAGTTACCAAAACATGCCTTATGTTTCTGGCGTAGAGAAGGTGAAGCTGAATATCTGATATTAAACAATTTGTCGGAAGTGGAGTTGAGTATTGAACTTGATGAAGGGCTTGTATTTACTGATATTCTCACAGGGGAAAATGCTATCAGTGATTCAGTGACACTAGGGCGATATGGGTATCGCTGGCTATTAGTGGAATAATGACCCTCAAATTTTGTAACGTTAATTTGCGAGTCATGATCTAAACCATATTTTTCGCATAGTCAACAACCTAACTGAAGACACAGTTTGACGAGACCTTCCTTTAAGGGGAGGTCTATTTTTAGACTGATACAAAAAATCAAAATTGAATATTTCTAATTCGATTTTGCTATTGCCGATACGCAATGCTGACCCCTTTGCCAATTGGAATAACCATATGGTCAAAGTCGGGTAGGGCAGAGATAGCCGATAAATAACCAGCGATTTGATCGGGATGAGAAAGAACATTGTCCGCTAAGACTAATGCACCAGATTCGATTTTAGGGAGCAATAACTTTAGTTGTTCAGGAGCAGATAAGCGATCAGCATCAAAAAAGACAAAATCAAATGTCATATCTAATGAGGCAATTACATCGCTTGCATTGCCTAAGCATAAGTCAACTTTGTCACGTAAGTTCGCGCGCTTGAGATTTTCGTCTGCCATGGCTTGTTTATCCGCACTCATCTCGATGCTGATGACATGCCCATTGGTGATGCTAGCGACCCATGCGAGCCAGATTGTACTATATCCATTGGATGTGCCGATTTCTAACATGCGCTGGCACTGGCTAGAACGTGCTAAAATACTGATAAATTGCGCGGCATCAGCTTCTAAGTTCAGCATCTTCTTACTACGATCATCTTGGATTGCATCATTTTCCGAACCAAATGTTTCTAACTCTTTAAGTAATGCTTGAAGTGCCATATCCACTGGACAATTATCCTCAAATATGATGATTTTTGATCTATATTGTATCTATAATCGAAGCCTATTCTAGGGGAATCAGATTTATCCGCTATAATCTTATACACAAATTGATGAGGGGAATGATAGCCGAAAGGTAAACCCAATGAGTGAACGTACCCCCGTACTCGAAGTTCGGGGCATTACAAAACGTTTTCCCGGTGTACTCGCAAACGATAATATTCACCTTACATTATATAAGGGCGAAGTTTTGGGGTTGTTAGGTGAAAATGGTGCTGGAAAAAGCACGTTAATGAATTTGATTTATGGATTATATAAACCTGATGAGGGTGAAATTCTTATCAATGGTCGCTCGGTAGAAATTACAGGTTCAAAAGATGCGATTGATTTGGGTGTGGGTATGGTACATCAGCATTTTCAATTGGTTGATGTCTTGACCGTCACCGAAAATGTGATGCTCGGTAACGAAAGTGTATCGGGTCCATTCTTGCGTCGCGATGTTGCACGAAAGCGGATCATTGAACTGTCTAAAGAATATGGTTTGGATGTGAATCCCGATGCATTGATTGCTGATTTACCAGTAGGTATTCAGCAACGAGTAGAGATTATCAAAGCTCTTTATCGTGATGCTGATATTCTGATTCTCGATGAACCCACAGCCGTATTAACGCCACAAGAAACACGCGGTCTTTTTAAGATTATGCACACCTTACTGGATAAGGGCGTGAGCATTATCTTCATCAGCCATAAGCTCAAAGAAGTGCTTGAAATCTGTGATGCTGTGGCAGTGTTACGACGTGGTAAAGTCGCGGGACATGCTGATCCCAAGCAATCTACTGAACAATCGTTGGCTTCTCTGATGGTCGGACGTGATGTGATATTAGAAGTTGATAAAGCACCTGCCAATCCCGGTGAGGATATATTGGTCGTTCGGGATTTACATGTAAATGATGATCGAAAATTACCTGCTGTCGAAGGTGTGACGTTTGAGGTTAAGCGCGGTGAGATTTTAGGCGTTGCTGGTGTACAAGGCAATGGACAGACGGAATTGGTTGAAGCGCTGACAGGTTTGCGCTCCATCGAACGCGGTCAATTTTTCATCAAAGGTGAAGATATGACAGGTTCATCTCCTCGGCGAGTGACTGAAAAAGGGGTGGGGCATGTTCCCGAAGATCGTCAGCGCGATGGATTTGTATCAAGTTTTACTGTAATGCACAACTTGGTGTTATCGACGTATTACAAAGATGACTTCTCACATAGCATCGTCGTAGATGACCGTGCTATTGCCGAAAATGCGAATAAACTCGTTGAACAATACGATGTTCGCCCTCCGATTATCAACAATCCTGTGGGTGGACTTTCTGGTGGGAATCAGCAGAAAGTTATTGTTGCCCGCGAGTTTTCCCGTGATGTCGATTTGCTGATTGCATCACAACCCACACGCGGATTGGATGTTGGCTCAATTGAGTTTATCCACAAACAGATTATACGAATGCGTGATCAAGGGGCAGGTATCTTGCTGGTATCTTCGGAATTGGATGAAGTCTTAAGTTTATCTGACCGTGTAGCTGTTATGTTTGAAGGTGAAATTATTGACATCTTCCCGATTGAACAAGCTGATAAAGATACTGTTGGCTTGCGAATGGCAGGTGTAAAAGATTCTCAAGCAATCGAGGTGGATTCATGAGTGAGATGCAACAAACTGAACAACAACCGACTGTAGGATTGCCACAGATTACGCGATTATGGACGCGAATATCACCGAGCCTTGTACCAATATTGGCAGTAATTACAGCTTTTCTAGCTGGGATTCCTCTGATTACGCTGACGGTGAGTGATAGTATTTTACAACCCAATTTATCTGAGGGTTTACGGGTGTCATCAACAGCCTATGTGGCACTGGTTGAATCCATTACAGGGTTGACGGTTAATGATGTTGCGAGTGTTGATGATTTTGGTGAACTCCGTCTTTATGCAGAGAGCAACGAGGTGACTACTGAACGGAGTCTGTCACGTCAAGCACGACCCTTTGAACGTGTTGTTGAAATTGGTATCGACGAAACACGATCATTTACATCATTTCTTGCAACGTATGATATTGATGAAGATACTGCGACGGAATTGGCAGAACGTATCCCTACGATCCTTGATGTTACCGAGCAACATCTGCGTGATCTTAAACCACTATTGGATGAGCTAGACGCTTTAGAACGTTCTGATGTTGATGACCTTGTGGACTTGGTTGCAGATAAAACCGAATTACAGGGAAATACATTAGATCAGGCAATCGTGTTGTATCCTGCCATTGAAAGCATGTCAGATGATGAGCGCACACAATTATTAAAAGATTTGAAGCTGATCGATAGAATTGGGCAAGTGTCGTTAATTCGTACTTATGATGCGCTTGTTAAACTGGATGAACTCGGTAT
>Ga0070729_10003050_pt1 | contig 20222 bp, 41 predicted proteins | sample tdDd472_FD_66725 | JGI IMG/M metagenome (GOLD analysis project Ga0070729, IMG submission 66725) | Marine sediment microbial communities from the Atlantic coast under amendment with organic carbon and nitrate - tdDd47.2 | ecosystem: Environmental > Aquatic > Marine > Coastal > Sediment | place... | reverse complement strand
CGGCTCAGCAGCGGGTATAGCACTCATGGGACAGGCCCGCGGCCACTACACCTTCATGACACACCTCAAATGGACACCCGCCATCGCACTCGGCTACGCAGCCAGCATCTGGGTGCATTTATTGATAAATGGATCTTAAAAATAAACAATAAAGCAGATCGGCCAATAGGCTAAGCCGCTCTGTTTAACCTCAAACACCGTCATCCCGCGGCTTGACCGCGGGATCCAGTGCCTTTTCAAAGTGTGTTGAAAGACTCTTTACAGCTTCATATCTCAGATTTCAAACCTCCTTTTTTTATTGCAGTATTAGAACAGATAGAATAGGGTGGAACCTTTACTCATATAAATTAAATCAACGGTTATTATTGTGGCTAATAACAAAAATGATGGTAGTAAATACATAACGAAAGTTGAAGGATTCAGAGCGTATGTAATTAACTTAGTTATTCACAGGCTAGGAACTGACCGAGAGATCAATTACAGAGCTAACGAGCATAGCTTTTGTGAATTTAAGTTCAGCAAAGATAAAAAATGCTTAACGTTACTCATTGAAAACAACTTAATCAAAAGAAACCCAGAAAAAGCAATGGATCTAGTTTTTGAAGTTGTTGATGAGATAGCAAGAGAAAATTGGGTCGATGAAGTTGTTATAAGTAGTGACTTTGATGTAAGGGAGTGGGCAAAAACAAAATTTAACAAGTAAGTTTTCAGGCACAAATGGTTGAGCAAATTAAGTTTTAATAGCAATCACATACTCTATAAATTAAGCAGATGATTATCGGAGGTTTAACTATGACAAAAACAATAATAGCTTTGCTTATGTTTTTTCTCTCACTTCCAATATTAGCAGAAGAGTACCCCTACGATGTACGAATCCCTGAATTGATAGACAAAACTATAGAAAGAGAAGATATGCATTACTTGATACGAGCCAGCACACGTTGTGCCTCTCTTTATCAAATCACCTCAGAATTATTAAGTAGAGACCACACTAACCAAGACCTTTCTTCTATCAACAGTTTAAAAGATCAGTTTATTTTTAGTGTTCACAAACTTAATAATAACAAACTTCAATCAAGTGGATTATCTGAAGATGAATTAAAGTCAGGCCAACAACACTTAATAGATGAAATTAAGCAGCACATAAAAATATACTCTAGCTGGATGCAAAATAACTATGTTAAACAAGGGGAGTACTTTGGTTCCTCAGAATTTCTTCTTCGGGAGTTTGACGACTGCAAGGATTTAAACAGTATTTTGATGCAACTTTGAGTATTTATTTATTGCTTAGTGGATAGTAAAGTTTAACTGAAATTAGAATAATAGAAATGCCAATTTAGATACACTAATTTGGCCATTGGCACTCCTACTAAAAGCTACTAACCCAAACTAACTCCAAGGGCACTTAATCCTACCCAGATACCCATGCCTATCATGATCAGATTCTCTGTCAGTGATATAAATCCAAGTGGGACATTACTGGAGCCGCCAACGCAAGCGCACTTCAATTCGCGCTTATCGATGTATACAGCTTTAAACACTGATATTGCGCCTATTGATCCGATGGTGAGTGCTAATGGTGCGGAGAGCCAAGGCAGCAACCCACCAATCATCAAGACACCAGCAAGACCTTCTGCGACGGGATAGATGTAAGAGTAGGGAACCCATCGCTTAGCCAGTAGATCATAGTTAAGAAACATGGTGGAAAAGCTTTCGATATCTTGCAACTTTAGTAGCGCTAAAATAGCCATACTGAATGCTATAAACCAATGCAAAGCCTGTAGATTAAGCGCTGTATCGAACACTGCAATACTTGCCGCTATTGCCATCAAAAACGTCATGCTGAATAGCGCAATAACCGGCTGGTAGCTGGTTTCGTCTTCAGACTTTACTGGTTTACCAAAGTGCTCTCTAACAGCCTCATAGCCACCAATTCTTTCCCCTTCGATAAAGGTTTGCGGAGTGGTGGATACATCATGCTTAGACTTAAAGTCGTCAGTCTCGTTGCGAGACGTTAACCAGTTATCTTCAACCTCATAGCCTTCACGCTGCAAAAGATCTTTGGTTTTTAGTCCGTATGGGCACACGTGTTTGTCCATTACCATTCGATACAGTACAGCTTTCTTTTCTTGCTTAGCAGTCATAAGTTATCCTCGTATCCGTTTTGAGATGGTGATAGTATAAATACCGTATCATAGTACGGAGTCAAGACACATGTTACCAATTGGCAAATTCGCAAAGGCGGGCGGCGTTGGCGTCGAAACCATCAGGTTTTATCAGCGCAAAGGCTTACTTAAAATTCCTCACCAACAAGCCGGAATTCGTCGCTATGGTGATGAAGATATCAAGCAGCTCAAGTTCATACTCAAAGCAAAAGCCGCAGGATTCACACTGGCAGAGATCAAAGAGCTCATTGCGCTCGACTCAAGCAACGACCGCCACAAAGCGTACGAACTTGCATCAGCACGCGTCAAAGCACTCGATAAGCAAATAGCAGAACTTAAACAGGCCAGGAACTCATTGCAGCAACTTGCGACAGAATGCCGCAATAGTAAAACAGGCCCATGCCCAATAATCGAAGCATTTGACGTGTAAAGTAAACTCATAGAAGAAGTATAAAGACCCCAAGAGCTGCAGAAATCACAGTTAAACAATGCGTTACAAACACTTTTTCAAGCCAACCCTAAGATACTCAAACCCCATCTATGTATTCGCATAACTTATAACATTGTAAAATCAAGCACTTATGGAAACTGTAGAAATGATGAAAATAACAACATCTTTTTTTTCTATCATTTTAAAGGGTTTAATAGGTTATAGCTATATGAAGTACTAACGCGCTACGCTTGTTGAACAAAAAGAAATCCCTAGCAAAGAAACACTAGGGATTTTTTTCGTTTGGCTGATTATAACTCGTCTAATATAAATGGGTTTGATGTTATTAGATATTGCTTATTGTCTTTTATCAGTGTTGCGCTAAAGTCGGAATGCGGTACAAGTGAATAACCTTTAGGTGCTGGGACTGGTTCTCCAAAGCGCTGGAAGAAATACGTCTTTTTGCCGTCACTTTCCATCACTCCTGTTATCGAAATCCCCTCTAAAGGATGAAGAGATTCAAGAGCTGAAGAATTAGGAGCTGAGCCAGTCAGGGAAAAACCAGAGGATGGAAGGTCTCTAGGTTTTTGCTTTGATTCGGTTGCTACAGTTGGTTGAGTGTCGGGTATCGAGGGCAACCCATAACGACCTATTAAAAGGCCAATCAATACCGTTAATAGAAAAAACTTGCGTTTCTTAATAGTCCCTTTGCTGAAATTTGCAAGTCGGGTTTTCCACTTTTCCATGAGTGTGGCCCTTGCAGATACATATCTCCCGACTGTGTAGTAAGGCGGTAGGTATAAGAATGTTCCACGCTCTTCATTAAAATCATACTTTTGTTCGGTGTCAAATGCGTCATATAAAGTTGTTCCTCTGTAAGCGTCTTTATCCGTTACGGGGTCTTTTGCGGTTAATCCATAGCGTGTTATAGCTAAATGCAATCGTGGCGTTTCAAACGTTCCAAGAGTTAAGAATTTTAGAATAAAACCTAAAAAGGGAATGTTGATTCGGTCAGTCCTAAGGCAGGTTATTAGATGCTCTCCAAACATATCGCGGATTTGTTTATCCAAAGCTTCAACATGCTGAATTATTAAGATTATGTCCCATCTTTTTTTTCTGGCATGCACCATCCATTGAATAAAATCCTTAATGTGTTGTTGGCGATAGTCTCTTGAGTTGAACATCAAACCACCTTCATCGAGAACCATTAGGCCGTTATGTTCTTCTCCAAACTTATCCGAACCCATGCCAATTGAATCAATGGCTTCTGCATTTATTTTATCAGGAAGGCGTAAAACCTCGCATCTTTTAGAGTCTACATTGATTAGATTTTCAAGCCATAAGTCAATATTAGTTGCGACTCGTTTATTCTCTAAAAGTGCATCGCGCATCTTGCCAACTGCGCATAAGGTTTTACCTGCTCCGAGTTTTCCTGTAAGTATAAAAACGGCCACGGTTAAGCCCTGAAGATATAAGTCTTTTTGCTCACACCCCAAGTTAACCATTTAAAGGTCATGCCTATAACTTCCATTGTAATAATCATAGCAAGAGCATTGTCCATATTTGCAGGAATAAAAGCGCCCACAATTGTTAAGGCATCGCCTATGCTTGGGGTAGCTTGAGCGGCTGAAATTGCACCTTGAACGGAGGACATTAAAAGATTAAACATTAAAATAAAAATGCTTGCGTAAAAAGTAAAAAGAAGAGTTACGCCAGCAGTACGAACAATGTATTTTGAATACTTTAACCAAACCTTTAAAATTAAGTCTCCAAGGTAAGTTAATACTGCGCTTATTCCTAAAACAGCGGGTAAGGGCATGAGTTAAGCTCCTAAAGGTAAGAATTTGCGACGGAAAACTGACCACCCATGTATGACAACTACAATTGAGAATAGCCACGAAAAAATACTTTTAACAGGGTTTGCTATTACGCAAATTGCATCACTTGAAGTAGTGGCTTGTCCAGGTATGGTGAGAGACATTGCAGAACAACCACCAGAAGATGGAGCTATGCCGGTGACACCAGCAACAAAAGTATCTTTTGCATCAGTTAGTTTGCTTTGAATTTCTGTTTCTTTTTCGTGTTCAGTACTAATGAATAATTCAGCATCTTCTAGCTGACCTTCTAGCTCTGAGTCAATTTGGTCAATTGATGGGTCTTGGTTTGGAAGCTCTTCAAACATTCCGCACCATAAATTATCAGCGTTGCATTCTTCGGGTTGTTCTCCTTCGCCTTGGTCAATGACACCGGTTCCACCAGTATTAGTTAACTTTGAGCCTAAATCAGTAATTGCTTTTATTTGGTTTCTACCTATCTGCTCTAGCTGATCAGTATTTTTGTCTATGTCTTGGAGTACACCTAAATTATCGGCTTCTCCGTCTCCATCAGTGTCATTATTCGGATTGTCTTCATTCTCTGAATCACCATCTTGATTGTCGGGGTTCATTTCAGAAAAGCAAACAAATTCGCCTTGATAATTTCCACAATTTGAATCACAGATTTGGACACCGCCATCAGTTCGGCAATGGTCTGCCTCATTGGCAGGACAAGCTTGTATTTGATTGCCTATGGCTGTGCAGTTGGGGTCAGGTTCAGCATTTGGAGCAGGGTCAACAAATGGGTCGTCTATTACATTATCATCTAAAGCTGAGCATTCTTGGCCAGTTGAAATATAAACCGTATAAGGCTGATAGGAATGGTCAAAGCCTGTTTTCTTTTGGAATGAACAATAATACTGAGAACCTGAGCTAGGAGGAGTACAAGCAACATCTAAGCCAGAATCGGTTAATGTAGGACTGCCAATTGTTGTACCAGACGGACAATTGGGGCTTAGGTCGGTGCAAAGGGTTGGTTGGCCTGTTTGGTTATCAAATGAAACGGTATAAGGATGCGTTGAAGGACACACATAATCAGAATGTCCTTCGTAAATAGATACTGAACGAGTTTGCCAGTGCTTTGTACCGTCTGTTAACTCACAAGCATAAGAGTAGGTGAATCGAACATACCCATATGAAACACCTTGAACAAATGAAAAGTCGTTATGATATAAACCTGTGAATGAAGTTGGAGGTAAGGAAGAACATATTTGATTAGCGTAATAAGCAAAGGCTTCGTGATGGCTTGAGTATCGAGGAGTGCCTGTAGCCGAACCTTCTGCATAAAAGGGTGCGCCTGTTCCATCTTGAATGGGGGGAACTTCTTCAGCTTTAGCAATAGCACTAAAAGCAAGAACGATAAAAAACAATGCGATTGATAAAGATGATTTCATTTTTTTATCCTTTAGTGGAAAGCACCGACCGCCTAGCGAGCTATGCGGGCGGTGCTTGGGGTTGCTATTAAATAGCTTTGTTACCGAAACGCTTAGAAAGTTTGAAAGCAATACCGCCAATCAAACCAGCGGCCAAGACTGGAATAAAGACAGCAACATACAAAGGTACGTCTGCGGTCATTTCAGCGGCAGCTGTAGAAACTTCTGCCGGAACAGCAGCGGAAGCAGTTTGTAATGCACCAAGTGCAAAAAGGGTAGTAATAGACAACAGTTTTTTCATGGATAAATCTCCTAGTTTAAGTTATACGGAAGTTTCCGCGTATTTTCGCCAAGTAATGACTATAAAACCTGATAGCCAGCACATAGCAAAACTTGTAAGGGAATACTGAACTAATTCAGATGGAGTCATAACATCAAACATTTTTTATCTCCTCATTCCCATATGTAAACCGATTAGGCCTGAAATAATTATTGTAGACATGCAGAGCAAATTAATTGCTACTGGAATGGCAAATTCCAACAATTGTCTAATGGCTTGAATATCGGTTTCCATTATTTAATCGGGGTTAAAACAGGGTTAATGGACAAGGCATCATATTGACCAATATAAAAACTTTTTGGGTCTAAGGTATACATGCCTAAATCATACGGGGCTTGCTCGTCACCTAGGCGAATGACAAATTTTTCTGGATATTTGTCGCCCGTGTGAATGTATGCAGTTTGCTTGCGGATAGTGTAGGGGTTGCCACTTTTGGCAGTTCCTGAATTAATATCTACATCTTTGCTAGCAATTTCGATTTTAATAGTCATTGGTATTTCTCCTAGTTTAAATATGGGCTACCCATCGCAGTCTCTTGGGGTAACCGTCATGGTTTGAAAGGTTATTTACAATTTGCTCAGGGGTGTAACCAAGCTCATTTACAAGAAAGTATATTAAGCGCCCATAGCCTGTACGGGCAAAAACAACGAGTTGGTCAGCTTGAATTTTTAGTTTATTTTTAACGGTTCTAATAACAAATTGACAAGCTGAAGCAAAATTTAAAGCAGGATAAGAGCCTGAAAAATAAGCTACAGGGTTAATTAAAACATCGAGTGGGATTTCACGCTGGGAGCTATGTATTTCAACTTCAAATCGTACCCAAGGTGATAACTTGTCTCCGAGTTGCTTTCCTTTTTCATAGGCTCGGAATATCTTTCCTGAGATTCGAGAACCAACATAAAAAGTTTCTCCACTATCATCATTTTTTTTGCAGATTCTATTAGCTTTTGGTGGGCGTCCATTGGAGTTAAATTCTCCTGAATCATATAGGGATTCTGCATGGTCGATTGATAGAGAACCGTCAAAGCAATCAAGAGCAATGTCAACGCGCTTAATGCAAACATTGGACAATGTCGAAAGGGACTTATAGAGCGCTTTAAAATTACGCTTGTCAAGGACAGAACAGCCGTTGCCAGTGATATAGAATTGGATTTTTTCTTCATTTTGAACTTGCTCCATCTGTCCAGTTTTTGGATTGAGTTTTTTTGAAATGTTGTTTCCACCGAAAGCTATAAAGCCTAAATCATCCACGAAAGGAATAGAGTAATTAAAAAAATTCCTGCGACCTCTAACTTCCAAGAGTTCGAAGGGCAGGCACAAAATAGAGCGCATGTAATCCTGAAAGCAGGATTGTAGACGCTCCAAAGGGATTTTTGAAAAGCAAGAAATGCCGTAAATTCTTTTAAATTGGTCTGCGCCAATTGTGAAAGAGAGTGTGTCAAGTACTACTGAATAATCCGTGCCTGAAAGGTCAGGTTGTAATACTTTACCCACGTAGTTACTGTCGTGGGTCTCAGCTGGCGCTGTCATCTGATTCATGGTTTAGTCCTTACTAATTCGGGTTATGATGTACACTACAACAAGAGAGACAAGGAAAAGGGCGCTAACAGAAAGAACAGCTTCCAGAGGTGTTAGCGGTTGAGTAGATGCAGGGTGCAAACAGTAATGGTCAATCATGGCTTAATCCTTTGTAATAACGTAAAACAGCATCAGACCCAAAACAGTAGCAACACAGGATGCAATGAAAAGGTTAGGCTGAAATGGAATTGATGCATAAGTTACGTGAATCATTGTTTTTGTGTGTCCATAAACATATAGGACTTTTTATATGTTCGGGGGCATACTGTCAAGTTATAGACATATATGCCCGCGCTTGCATAAGGTGTATTATTTAAAGATAAATGATTGTTTTGAGGACTTTGTTATGAAAAGCATAGAATTGCTCAAAAGAGTGATGAGCGAAAAGGACTGGACACCTTACAGGCTGGCAAAAGAGCTTGATATACAGCCATCATCGGTTTATAGGTTACTTGATGGTCATGCAATCATGTCTGATTATGTGGCATCGCAAGTGGCTGATTTGCTTGAAGTTTCAGAAATGGAAGTCATTGCTCTGTGCAACTATGAACGAAGCCTGAAAGAATCTGAACGGAAGTACTGGTTAAAAAAGTCTCAAGGGCTGGTCGCGGTGGCTTGCTCAATATTTCTGATTTTCAGCTTAAATATTGGAGCAAATTCAGCGACTTTAGACGCCCGAGCGAGTACAAATTCTATAGATAGCGTCCTTATGGCGCTTTTTTTAATGGTTATACTTATTCGCATAACTTATATTATGTTCAATTAGTAGTTTCCTAATATACCCATTCCAACGACCGCTTAAATATATTTAACTCCTTGTTTTTGCTATGGTGGTTCGCGCATTGATAACCACAAGGACCTAATAAGATGAAACAGTATCACTTTGCACACTGTGACAGTTTGTCACTGACTCACTTAATGCGCCATTTCCGTTATTTCAAAAGCGATCTGATCCGGCTGTGTGGCATCACCCGCCGCACCGGTTACCGCTGGCTGGATAAAGACGATGCGCCGCTCATGGCCAAGCGGTTGTTGTGGCTGCTGGGTACCGGCTTACCGCCGTTTGGCGGCTGGCAGTTCATGCGCATTGACCAGGACGGCATTTTACACACCGAAACCGGCCAAAAGCTCTCTGCGGGGCAAATTAACGCGGTATTCTGGCACGAACAGCGGATCCGAATGCTGCAGGATGCCTTGCATGAAAAAAGCGCCGCAGTGGCGCTTTTAGAAGCCGAAATGAAACAACGGCATTTTTTAATGACTCCCGCGAATGAGCACTTTTGCGATCACTCACAGAATCAATTGCATTTACTCTAACGCTTGTTTTTCGCTTTCACGATACGGCCGCCTTTGGCATAGCGGTAACCCTTTTTGAGTTTGCCTTTGCCTTTGGTGGCTGCTTTTTTGCTGACCGATTTTTTAGCCATTGCTGCGTACCTCGTCTTTTAGATCGTTAAAATTCTGGCGCAAATGATCCACGTCTTTTTTGAGTCCGTAGAGATAAAAACAGATCCCAATGGTGGCCAAGTCCGCCCCGCCTGATATGAGTTGAAAAACTTCCATCTAACCGCCTTTTTTCATGTATCGATAGCCACGCTCACCGAACAGGTAAAAAACGGCCATCTGGGCAAAACTGGCCACCTGGGCTTGTACTTCGGGCGGTGCCCCCATCAACACGAACACCGCGTAAGCCAGCAGCACAAAGAACACCGCAAACGGCCTCTGCAGCGCGCGAATATTGGCTACCCAAATGGATATTTGACCTTTGACCTCATCCAGTGCCGCCAGCGCTTTGAGGCGCTCGGTACTGGCTTGCTCCAATTTAATGACTTCATCGACATTCTGCGGACGCGCACCGGCGCCACCTGTCCACTTGCCAATCAAACCGCGTATGCCATCGGCCACCGGTGGGATTAAGGCACTGAGCCATTCCAGACCTGCTAACCATTCCATTACAATAACCTCGTGAATTGATTCTGACCGCCGTTCCAGCCCAGCTGGCGATCAATGTTGAGGATGTTGCCGCCGTGCTCGATACTGGTATCGGCCTGTAACTCTTCTGGCGGTGGCTGGTAAATTTGTGGGTTGTCCGGCGTTTTAATGCCCGGCTGGAAAGTCATTTGCTGTTCGCTGTCGGGCACCGTATCGGCGGGAACTTCGCCGACAAAATAACCGCCGCCACTGGGCTTGCTGTCGCTGCCCATGCCGGACTGTAGCCCCATGCCATAATTGGCTTGCATCTCCGGTTCAGCCGCTTTGCTTTGCCGCATGAAGAAAAACCCGCCAATGCCGACCGCTAAAAAAATCAGTGCTTTTTTGTTCATGCGTTAAGGCTCCGCTTAATCGTTAAATAAATCATAAATATCCGTCCCCAGGCTGCGCGTAGTATTGCCGCCGAACAGGTACCCAAAAACGGTGTCGGCATTGGGGTTATCCGGATCGGCAAAGGGCGCGTGGGCTAATTCGAACAAATCCGTGCCGATGGTGCCCTGCCCATCACTGCCACCGCCGTAAGCCCATTGCGCGCTTTCATTCCAGATATTTTCGTCATTGGTGACGTTAAACACCTTGTCAATGGTTTTTTCTGCTGCCTGGCCAACTTTGCGCGATAGATACCATAAAACAACAAACGCAATGATCGCCAGCACGCCCCACTTTTGCGCCTCGGGTGCCAGTTTATCGATCATGGTTTCACCTCCAACCCTAAGTTGAACGGATCCGGATCGGCGTGGTAGGCATCAAAGCCATAGCGCTGGCCATCGTAGTTGGTGTAAAACGGATCGTAGCTGCCCTGGTCCATGGCTTGTTCGGTCTGCTCAATGTGATCGAGTGTCACACCGTTAAAAGCATCCGGGTTCCAGCTGTCCGCAATCAGGCCATCCAGCGATGGCGGTTGCATTTTTTGATTGACATCCACTTTCGCCAGTTGGGCGTTTTCCTGCTGGCGTTGGAATAAGAAAAACCCGCCCACGGCCAGCAATATTAAAAGTATGGTGTCGGTTTTCATGTTAGCCCCCGTTGGCTGTTTTATCGACTTTGCCACGGACTAAAAAGCCAATCAGCAAACCCGCTAAAAAGTAATAGTATTTTGCGTGCATTATAAAATGCCCCCTGCTTTCAGACCTTCACGGATCTGATCGTTGTTAATAAAATCGCCGCCATTTTCAAACTTGGCCATGGCGCGAATGAGGTTCACGTAATCAAACGGCATCAAGTATTCATAGCGCTTGATACCGGTTTCCCGCTCGACAAAGGCAATATAATTTTCGACCGGGTTGTTGTCTTCGTGTGGCGCCCAAATCGGAATGATTTTGCCGATCGTATTCAGGCCGCGCTTGCGCTTGGTGTCCAGATCTTTGGCTGCTGCTCGCAGGCCATAAAACATGGATTCAAACACCGCATAACCCTCGCCATCATCACCCACCTGGCCTTGCCAATTGATCGCCGAAAAGTAGCGAATATTGAGCGGGTTTTTATTGCGTATGCCACGCGGTAAGCTTGTATCGTTCATGCCTGTTTCACCAAATATCGGTTGCCAATCTAAAAAATTCATGTACAGCGGATCGGCTAAGTTAATGAATGGATCCGTTGCCGGTTGATTCCCTGTGGCCGGGCGTTGCCTGGTCGATAACCAGACAAGCCCACCTAACGCCACTGCACCAACAAGAACCCAGTTGTTCATTAGCCGCTGATCACGACCGGATGTTCAACAATCAACGCGCCTTTAATTTCTGCCGTGGTGCTGGCCGCCGCAGCGGTGTCCACTTTAGCGTGCAGCGACAATGGCGCACTGCCTGAGATTTGCGAAATATCCACATCGACCGAATAGCTAAATTCCGTACCGCTGGTGATGTCGAACTGCTCCGAATAGACGGTATTAGCGCCCTCTTTTAAACTGAGCGTTATTGCTCCAGTTCCGGTTGCCTGGTTTAAATGGATACCGCCCACCAGGCGACCTTTTAGATACGTCAAACGCGACAAATCGCCAAGCGTTAGCCGTCCGTTTTCAGGGGTTTGATACTCCGTATCAATGGTGGCCGCATCAAAAGGCACGGCCAATAAAACCAGCGGCAAAGCCGTCTTGTTTACAAATGCAATCATGCGAAAATTCTCCCGCTGTAGTAAATTGAAATTCTGGTGAGTGGTGAAATACTAAAGTTATCAGTGACACCGACTCGCAAAAAAGACTCATCACCCGTTCTGACTTCATCGTTGCCGTCAAAGCCAAGCCCGTAGACATAATCGAGATAGTCGGCAGGCAAGGCTTTGCCGCGCTCTTTGCCGATTAACTCCAGTACGGTTTTAATGATTGGCCCCGACAACGTCATGCCGTCACTCGATATGCTCAAGCCCGATTCAATCGGCAAGCTGTCCGCTTTTTCGGTGATTTTAATCAGGTTTTGGCTGGCGAAGTTACCGGCGGCTGATATTGTTTTTGTTTCTAAAAAACCGCACTCGCCCGAGTTAGTTGTGCCGTACCACGCGCGATTATAAATTGCATCAATAAAGCCCGCTTTTGGGTAGCGAGGTTGGGTATATCCTGGCGTGTACTCACTTATTTCGTCTTTTGTCAAATCAATAAAACTTGCCGCCTCAAAATAGCCGGACGAGTCGTTATAAGTTACGACTAAATCACCCGATAAAACATTAAGCGTTGACACTCTAAGGTTTTCAGACTCGCCAATGTATGACGGCTTGTCAAAAGCGAGCGTCTTTGAAACTCCAGTTTCGTCGAACTCAAACAGCTCTAACCCGTCGGACGTAGTGCCGCCTGCCGCGATAGCTAAATAAAATTTCAATGTTGCATCATTGAAAACAAGCTGATTTAGTGCGCTTGGTTGCGATGCATTCAAGTTAATATTAAAAGTTGATAATTCGCCGGTCACTGCATCAAGTTTATAGAAAGTGTTTAGACCTACATTCAACCAATAAACATACCCCTCTCTATAAATCGCGCTTTTCTGACTTACCGGCTGGCCAAATGGGGCGGCGCTGGCGTCAATAGTAAAACTGCTTAAGTAGTCGCCCTTGCGATTGTATTCATTCACCCTTAGCGTGTAAGGGTTTATATTTTCCTGATGCAAGAAGTAAATTTTATCGCCTTTTCTCGTGATTCCAAGCGGCGTATTAATTACGCCTTGCAAGTCGTTATCTTTTGCGCCTGCCACTTGATTTTCACTAGTGGTCCTGGTTAAAGCAATGTAACCGTTTTTATTGATTCTGTCGTCGGATAAGGTGTTTCCTTCTGCATCGAGTAAGCCGTTAACGGCGTAAATGGTGCCGGTGACGTCTTTGCGATCAAATTTACCAAAGCCAATCACCAGGTTAACCAGTTGACGGTAAGCGGTTCGATTGGTTACGACCAGATGTTCAAACGATTTATCATAATTACCGCCGTCACCTTTTTGGGCGCCGGTACAGGTTTGATTGAACACCTGAATTTTCAGATCCTGGCCTTGCTTTATATACCAGAATTCACCATTCACGCGCCATTCAATCGTTTGCCCAGGCTCGACGTATTTCGGAAAATCTGCCCAACTGCTGCCGCTCATTATTTCGAACCTCCAAACATAAACACCAGCCCCAACACAATGGAACCGATAATCAAGAATTTAAAAATCATTTCGTTTTGGTTTTCGCTGGGGGTGCGGCTCACTTGCGTGGCCAAAGCAGCGTTGCTGGCGATACCTTCCCGATAGGCTTGATTGACATCGTTCATCACATCCTTAGCCAGCCCCACCGATTCATTCAAACCCGCATCGGCAAACGTTAAGGTATTTTGATACATATCGTTAGCTTCGCTTAAAAACTCGGAACCCAGCTGCCTAAAGGCATCAATTGCACCGCCGTCCGTGATGTTAAAGGTTGAACCCTCGCCACCAACAACCGCCCCTGTGCTGTCCTCAATCGCCACGTTCTGCGAACTTATGTTCGTTTCGCTTTGATTGCTGGTGCTCTGGCTTTGTCGTCTACTACCAAATAATCCTGACAAGTTCCACCTCAATTAAATCGCCGTAATCGTTAATTATGGCCGGTTGGTAATCTTTGAGCATTTTGACCAGGCCGCGCTTTTTGGTTTGAAAAAGCACTTTGTGTGGCTGGTAAAATGCCAGTAATTTTGGGAAGTTCTGAGCGAGATTTTCACCGTGTAAACAATGCACTATTAAGCCATCATCTGACGGTTCGCAAATCGCTGTGACCTCTTTATTTTTGATTATCTGCGCCATGTCCAACGCTAACCGCCGGTTAAGCTCACGCCACTCAAAATCTGAGTCTATGAGATAATCAAAATCCTTTAGCGCTGCTTTTATTTCGCACGGTTTAAGACGAACCATAAAACCAGTGCCACCAGGGCAATCATCATCCAGTTATTTTGGCCACCGCCCGTGCTGGCTCCGCCCAAATTGATTGGGCTGGTACCGAACGAACTGCCACCAAAGGTGCCCGTCTGTGACGTGTCTAAGGCTGCGCTAATATTGCCCGGCATAGGCACCCCAGGGATCATCAGTCGGCCACCTGCATAATCACATAAATAATAGCGCCAATAATCAAAAGACCGGGCAAGCTAATGCCCGTCATTTGTTTGACTTTATCGCCGGCGGTGGTCTGAATGGGAGCCACTACCGGATTCACGGCTTGCTTGGGCGTTTGATAGACCGACTCCACCCCGGGCTGTGCTAACTGCTCACCGCCCTGGATTTTGTCAATCAGGCGATCCGCTGCACTGGTGCCGTAAGCTGTCGCCACGGCGGTGCCCAGATCCCCTAAGCTGTCCCACATTTTTTCCCAATTATCCATGAGTTACCCCTTAGTCCAGTTGTGCCAAGGTGCCCAATGTGTCCATATAAATTGGGAAAGAAGCTGCGGCACCGTCAAGCGTAATGGCATGACTGAAGTTCGAGAAACCCACGGTTTGGATCATCTCAAAACCGTTCTCATCTTCTGTGGTGTCAATGCAGAACACGTCCGTTTGTGGGGTGCGGTGCTTGTAAATATCTTTCTGGAACGCTTCATTACGTGCTTTGGTACGCTCCCAGATTTTACGGTTGCCACGCTCTAAGACCACTTGTGTGATTTTGCCGGTGGTTGCTCGCACGTCGTACCAAATACGGTTGATGTAAGCTACACCTGGATCGTTGTGCTTGATGTCACGCACTTCCAGAATGCCCGCGCCACTTAAGCCACGATAGTGTGGCAAGATACGGCGAACCGTGCCCGCGCCTGCACCCTGAACCGCTGGGCTGACATCCATGTAGGTCTTTAATGAAACGTCCGCGCCAGCATCACTGGCCAGATCAATTTCAATGCTTAACGAACGGGCGGTACCGGATTTACCCGCCGCGCCCAAATTGATTGCCGTTTCCTGCTCTGAGGCATTCGAGCGTAAGCCCTTGCGATCAAAAAACAGCGACAATAACTTGGTGGTTGCGGCATCGGTGATATTGTCGAACTTATTCATAATGTTCAACATGGCACCGGGCACTTGAATGATCACTTTATCGTTCAACTTGACGCGGATTTCATCCATCTTGGCCACAGTCATAGCAGCGCCCGCAAATTCAAAATGCAGCGCATGGTATTTGTAACCTGGATCAAGTTGTAATAAAGCGGTACCGCCTTGAACCACCCCTTGAAACTCGGGTGCCTTGCGGTGGACTTTATCTAAATTATTAAGCATGGCTTAATATCTCCATCTTGGGGAAAAGGGAACGCTCCCGCGTTGCCTGTTCGGGTTAATACTGAATTATTACAGGTAGTCTTTGACTGGCGTGTGACGTTTCAATAATGAGAAAATCACAAGCGCAATAACTACATTAAATACTGTGCCTTGGTTAAATTTCATCGTCTTAGCTCCGCTAATAGGGTTAAACAAAGTTGTTAGATTGCACGATAGAACAAGCCAACGAATGCTTGTCAATACCCCTATGCGGTAGCCAATGCCTTAAAAAGTGCTAACCACGTCACAATTTAAGGTTTTCTGGTGCGCTTTAATTCCGTGCCTGGTCTACCGGCCTGAAAATGGAAGTACTCCCCCAGTTTCAATTGCAAAATTTCCTCCGGTTTTCGGCTCGCCATTTGCCCGGTACCCTGAGCATCCACGATATTGTGTTGCGCGAAAAAATAGGTATTCGCACAGTTGCCGGTAATGTCTTTGGGAATGGTCGCCGTACGCTGGGCACTTAAAATCAGCTGCACGTTGTAGGAACGCCCTGCACTGAACAATTCCCCTGCTTTACCGTCCAGCGCACCGCTGGACTTTAAACAGGTGCTCAGTTCTTCCATTAAGCAGACAATCGGTAAGCGTCCGTCACTGATTTCCCACACCAATTGGCACACCTTTTCCAGCTCTTCTTTTTTGTTGCTGGTCGGGTTGTAGCCGCAGCGAATGCGCTGCCCGTTTTTAAGCCGGGTTAACACCGCGTCATGGAACGCTGAAAAGGTTTGATAATGGATCACATCGTGATCGCCCATCGGGTCATAAGCGATCAGAATATCCGCATTGACCACATCCGGATCCTGTTTAATACCGGTTGTCTTACCGCTGCCACTGGCTCCAATGAACGCTTTGTGACGGTTGGTAATGGTGTTATCTCTATTCACTGCCATTGGTTGCGCCCTCCTCTTTTTTCGGGGTTACGTCCTTGGCTTTACTGGCTCGAATGTCGTGCTGGAACTGCTGGTAATTTTGGTATTGCTCGATACCGATTAAACCAAGTACTCGAGCCAGGCGAATTTCTTCTTTGTACACGACCAGCCAATCCGGGGCGCTCACGTCATACTTCTGCAGAACAGGGTCAATCACTTCGACCACTTCGGATAATTTGCTATCAGGCACGCGCCACCATTCGAACAAATCAGACGCTAAGTTATTGGCCAAGCCCAAACCCACCGCTATGGCCATCTGTCTGGCTTCGGCTCCGTCCTGCTCCGCCTGAATATCTTCGGGCGTGGCTGGCATCACCTGCACCAGATTGGCCGCTTCCAATCGGTTAGCAGCTTCGGCCATGGCTTGTTTATGGATTGCGGTGAGCATTACCTACCCCCGCGCAATAAAAACAACAAGCCCATACCAATCAGGCCAAACGGCAATAATTTTTTCACCGGGCTGGCTTTGTCGTCGTCGGGTTGGGGTTCGTCGTCCTGATCATCTTCGTCAGGACCAGGCATTTGTGGCATGGCATCGGGCGTGAATTCGTCGTGCTCGGCTTGGGCTTGGGGTTCTGGCTGTGCGGTAGGTTTGATTGCATCCGGGCTGTCGCTCAAGTTCTGCATGATGTAATCATGCGTTGCTTTCGCATTGGATACCCGCCCTTCTAACTTGCCATGCACCGGACACACGAGCCAGTGTTCGTTTTTCGTGGTTCTGGCAAACTTTCGTACTTCACTCGGCTCATTGCAGCCAGCGACCGGACAAGGCACATAGCCAACTATGGGTTGCTTACTCGCCATTTTTAGACCTCCATCAAGGGAACGGCATGTCTCACGACATTCCAAAAAAAGGGTTAATCGGTGGTTTCGGCACCACTGGGCGTTTCGCTGTGTGAATCTTCCAGGGCATTACCCTGCAAACGGGAAAAATATTCACGTAGCAACGCGTTCTGTTGTTCCAGAACGGTTATTTTCAATTCGAACGTCTTGATAATCGCCAGCAAACTGGCTGGCACATCCTGAATGCCTGGCACGTCCGGTAATTTGCCGGTGGCCAGCGCTTTCATTAATGAACTAGTCGGTGGTAGCTCGATGCTTTGAAACTGAGCGGTTAACGCATTGGCCAGCGGTGTGGCTTCTGGGTCGTCGTATAGGCTGGTAAACTCCGGCCACTTTTGCCCAATGGGCGGGAACTGGTTTGCCTGGGATTGCATACATTCTTTTTTGCTCACTGTGATAGCTCCAATTAACGGTTAAAACGCGGCCAAATTTTTTCACCTTCTGGCTGGAGTAGCGCTAAAACGTGCGGTGCTACTCTGTTGACCGTGTGCTGGCTTCCTACAACCCTATTATGGGTTTTTGGAATGCTTAAAAATTACTGTGCCGCTGCGCGGCGCTTAAATGTTGCACGCTAAAGCGTGCCCTTTTTTATCGGATTTAATGGGTTAGGTTTCGACCGGTGCCACTAAAGGCTTTAGAAACCTAACCCATTAAATCCGGGGTTGATGCCAGCGCAAGCGCTGAAACTCTTAACCTTTCCTTGGTTCACCTGCTTCGCAGGCAAACCAAGCCCCTAGGGAATGTCAAAAAAAATGCATTCCTCATAGGGTTACAATGCCATCTGTGGATAACTTCCACCGCTTCGCATTGGGGTAAGTCGGACGCTAACCGCTTACCCAGTAATTGCTTTTAAGGCTTCTAGCTTGCCTTACCGTGGCTCAGGCCAATTACCCGCTACAACCCTAGTCTGTGGACTCGTACCCTCGCTTCGTTCCATCCGGCTTGCCTGGTTGACCAGGGATCGCGGCTTCGGGTGTACTGGTTCTAGCGCCCGTCGCGCCTGTGCTGACTATTAACCACGGAACCCCCGCTAGGTCAGCGCCCTTCTGTTCATCCAATCGCAAAAACCTTGATTCCTCATTGGATTACTATGCGTCAGAAGGCATAAAAAAACCGCCCTGCAACGGGTGCAGGACGGCTTTGTTATGCCCTCTGAACACTAGGGTTCATGCGGTTTAATGCGTTGTTGAGGAATCCCGCAATAGTGTTGTATAATGGCATCGCTTAAATGATCCTTTTGCTAATAGTTTGTTTAAGCCGCCCGGTGAGTGTTGGTAGCACTGCCGGGCAACCCCCTTTTGCTAATGAAATAAAATCTTCAATTTCAATTCAGCATTACGCTTACGCACCAATCTCGACAACTGGCGCAAATTCTTAACCTTCTTTTTAATGTCGGCTTGCATTTTTTACGATCTCCTTTTTCAAATCCTGATATTCAGTAAGCTGATCCAGCACTTCGTCAAAAATTTCAAATAAGTCGTGACTGATGCCCATAAAAAAGCGATCGTTTTTTGATAAAAATCTTTTTCTTGATTCTTCCTGGTAAACCCTCAAAGCGCTATCACGTTCTTTTTTTACTCTCACAATCAACCGATCTAGCTTGCTCATAGCTGCGCCACCTCCGGATCCACTCTTAAGCGTAAATCAATTAAATCCTTGATCGCTTTCAGGCTGTCCGCATCCATTCGAGCAATTGCCCAGGCGGCCATTTTTTCGTGGCGCTGTTCCTGGTGCGCGTCATTCGGTAACTTGCAACGCTGCACTTCTTTTTCATTCACGAAAGCGCGCAAATCCTGACACATCGACGGGGGCAAGTGCCCGTTATCGGTGGCCATGTGGATCAGCTCCCATAAATGGAAGTCAATTTTTAAACTTCCACTGGAGTGGTGTAATTCAATGATCATCTTTACCACCCTCCATGCGTTCCTTGTCAACTTGGTTATGCGTTAAAGCGCTAACCAATCGAAAATAATTTCTGTTGAGAATGTCTAGAAGTCGAGCAAAACGATTAACTGAGATTTCGCAATTAGTGGATGATTGCCTGGTGAAGTCCAGATCCTTTTTTAACTGGTGGATCTGATAACTGAGATACGCGAACAGGACAAAAATTAGAGCGTATAAAACTACAATGGCAAAATAGATGTGAGTCATGATTATTTGCCCTCAGTCATGCTTTTTATTTCGCTGACCAGACAACAAAGCTCATTTAAATTTTCAAAGTCTTGAATGCATAAACCGCCCACTTGTGGCATAACATCTTCTAAAAATTTATCTGCTCGATGGGCTAGCTCAATTAGCTTTTCTTTGTGATTTTTAATCATGGTGTGACCTCCGTTCATTGTTGGTTAAGCGCTCCTGTGTTGGTATAGATGCCAGCCCCGGAGAAAGTCTTGAAAGGGGCTGGCAAGTGCCCTTAACCAACATAAGAGACGGGATCAAAATATATCAACTGACTGACAGTGTCAACCAGTTGATATATTGCTCTATATATATTTATTGGCTAACATAGTCATTAACCAACAGGAGATCGTCATCATGGCACCTAAAATTGATACTCTTACTACCACCCAAAGACTGGTGAAAGCCGTTTACAAAAGACTGGAATCAGAGGGTGACAAAAAACCTACCCGCTACCAAGTAGCCAAAGTAATGGGCGTTCCTTATGGCACTTTGTATCCCTATGAAGCTGGAGAAACCCAAGCTGACTACTTCCCGGCGCTAAGGGCGGCTTTGTTCTTGGGGATTGATCCCGACTCTGTTATTGCAATGATTAAATCTGAATCTGGTAAAAAAGAAGAGGATAGAAAAGTTGCAAATGAACATTTACAACATAAGCCAACTAAGGTGATCGAGGCTGTAAACCTTATATTATGTTCAATTAGTAGTTTCCTAATATACCCATTCCAACGACCGCTTAAATATATTTAACTCCTTGTTTTTGCTATGGTGGTTCGCGCATTGATAACCACAAGG
>Ga0070729_10003049_pt1 | contig 20223 bp, 19 predicted proteins | sample tdDd472_FD_66725 | JGI IMG/M metagenome (GOLD analysis project Ga0070729, IMG submission 66725) | Marine sediment microbial communities from the Atlantic coast under amendment with organic carbon and nitrate - tdDd47.2 | ecosystem: Environmental > Aquatic > Marine > Coastal > Sediment | place... | reverse complement strand
GGGCGCGGTCGATGAGTGGGAACCCAGACCGCGGCAAAAAGAAGGGCGGCCAGGAGGCCGCCCAGCAGAATCGCGCGCCACCCGGTCCGAGGATCCGGTGCGTGCCGGGAATCGCTGCCGTCTGTCGTCTTCAACGGCCGCCGGCTCAGTTGCCGCGGCTGCCGGGTTTGACGACCTCGACGCCCTGCTTGCACAGGGGGCAGTCGTCGGCTGCCCAGGTTTCGACCTTCACCTTGGCCAGGGACCACAGGGGCAAGGGCAACTCCACATCACCACTGGTGCGGTCGATGATGCTCGTCAAACCGGTCACTTCGCCTCCGGCCGCCTCCACCGCTGCGACGACTTCCAGCAGACTCGTGCCCCGGGTGACCACGTCCTCGGCGATGATCACCTTCTCGCCACCGACAATCTCGAAGCCGCGGCGAATCATCATCTCCCCGTCTTTTCGCTCACTGAAGACGAAGCGTCGGCCCAGGGCTCGAGCCACCTCGTGACCGACGAGGATTCCGCCCAGAGCAGGGCTGACCACCAGGTCGCAGGGAGTCTCGTTGAACAGATCCGCCATGGCGGCACCCAGTTCCCGGGCCAGTTCGGGAAACTGCAGGATGCGGGCACACTGGAAGTAGGTATCGCTGTGGCGCCCGCTGCTGAGCAGGAAGTGTCCCTGGTGCAGGGCGCCGAGTTCCGACATTAGGTCGAGGACTTGTTTCTCGGTCATGGTTCGCTACTCTCCTTGCTGATTCGTTGGGGGCCTGCTACCGGCCCATCTCCGCGGCGATGGCTGCCAGGGCGGCGGCGGGATCATCGGCCCGGGTGATGGGTCGGCCAATGACCAGGAAGTCCGCTCCCGCTGCCACGGCCATCGACGGCGTCGTGACCCGGTGCTGGTCGTCCACGCTGCTGCCGGAAGGCCGGATGCCCGGGGTCACCACCAGGGGATCGGGACCCACCGCCTCGCGGAGGCGAGGCAGATCGGCGGCGGAACAGACCAGACCGTCGCAGCCGCAATCCCAGGCCAGCTTGGCCAGACGCTCCACCCGCTCCTGCAGGGAGTCGGCGGAGGGACTGACCTCGGTCATCTCCTCTTCCGACAAACTGGTCAGGATGGTGACGGCCAGCAAGGCCGGACGCCGGCCGCTCGCGGCAGCGGGGCTGGTAGCCAGGGCTTCCGCCGCGGCGGTCAACGCGCCTCGTCCCGCCGATGCGTGGACGGTGCACAGGTCGGCACCCAGATCGGCGGCCACCCGCGCCGCCGAGGCGACGGTGTTGGGAATGTCGTGGTACTTGAGATCCAGGAAGATGTCCCGTTGCAACGCCTTGAGATCTCGAATGACCTCGGGGCCGGCGGCGGAATAGAGCTCCAGACCCACCTTGACGAAGCCGCCGGCGGTGCCCAGGCGACCGGCCAGGGCTACGGCCTGTTCGCGCCCGGGCACATCCAGGGCGGTGATGATGCGCCGGCTCGCCGGCAGAGATCGCAACTGTGCAATGAGTGCAGTTCTGTCCATGACTCCTCAACCCGTTTGCTGTTCCGTGATTTGCCTTGCCGCCGCAGGCCGTTTCTTACTACCCTTCTAACAGCCGCCGGGCCGGATTGCAAATCCATTTCCCTCGACCAGGGAACGGGCTTGGCGCCGTACTGTATCTGTTGCCTGCTTGGCTCCCGGTTTTGTCGCTGCGGCCGGACCGGTCCCGACCGTTCGAGAAAGGTTGTCGTTTTGCTGGATCGTAAATTCCTTCGCGAGAATCGCGAATTGGTGACCCATGCTGTGTCCGCCAAGAACGAGTCGGTCGATATCGACGCCTACTACGACAAGGACGCCGAGCGCCGGGCCGCGTTGCAGCAGACCGAGACCCTTCAGGCGGAGGCCAACCGGGCCAACAAGGCCATCAGCGAGCAGAAGAAAGCGGGCGAAGACGCTTCGGCGGCCATTGCGGCCATGAAGGAGGTCGCCGGCCGGGTCAAGGATCTGAAAGCCCGCGCCGCCGAACTGGAGGATGAAGTCGAGACTCTCTACCTGCAGATCCCGAATATCCCCCACGAATCGGTCCCTGTCGGCGGTGAGGAAGACAACGAGATCGTCCGTACCTGGGGCGAGATACCCGAAGTCGATTTCACGGTCATGCCCCACTGGGACATCGCCTCCGAGCTGGGAATCTTTCATCCCGAGCGTGCCAGCCGCATGAGCGGCAGCGGTTTCACAGTGCTATCGGGTGCCGGTGCGAGGTTGGAACGAGCCCTCATCAACTGGTTCATCGACGTCCATCTGGAGCAGGGATACACCGAATTCAACGTACCCTACCTGGTGGGTCGCAAGGCCATGACCGGGACGGGTCAGCTGCCCAAGCTGGCCGAGGACATGTACCACTGCCAGGTGGACGACCTGTTCCTGATCCCCACGGCCGAAGTCTCGGTGACCAACGTCCACATGGGTGATACCCTGGCCGCTGCCGACCTGCCCCTGAAGTACGTGGCCTGTTCGCCCTGTTTCCGGCGGGAAGCCGGGGCCGCTGGCAAGGACACTCGCGGGCTGTTGCGGGTCCATCAGTTCAACAAAGTGGAGATGGTGAAATTCGTGAAGCCCGAGACCTCCTGGGACGAGCTTGAAGCCCTGACCGCCGATGCCGAAGAGCTGTTGCAGAAGCTGGAACTGCCCTACCGGGTGCTGACCCTGGCCAGCGGGGATCTCAGTTTCGCCGCCGCCAAATGCTACGACCTGGAGGTCTGGTCCGCCGGTGTGGAACGCTGGCTCGAGGTGTCCTCCTGCAGCAACTTCGGGGATTTTCAGGCGCGTAGGACCGGTATCCGCTACAAGGGCGAGGGCGCCAAGGGATTTCTGCACACCATCAACGGTTCGGGATTGGCCCTGCCGCGGATCATGGTGGCTATCATGGAGAACTACCAGACCGGCGACGGCCGGATCCGGGTTCCCGAGGTTCTGGTGCCCTACATGGGCGGGATGGAGACCATCGGCTAGATGGGCTGGATCGCGCGAAACATCATCTTTCGCAAATTGCGCAGGCGCTACCTGTTCAATATCTACCTGCTGGTCGGCAGTGTGAGCATCGTGGTGGCCACCACGGTTTTCACCATTCGGGTATCCCGGAGCGTCGAGCACCAGAGCCACTTGACGACGCGCCTCTTCTCGGACCTGGCCAGCCGACTCCTGGCGGGCAACGTGCAGGACGCCGACCCGGTCATCGATACCATCAAGGAGATCGAGGTCCCGTTCATCATCACCGACAACGCGGGCCGTCCCATCATGTGGAACGAGCCGGTGGTCGGTATTCCGGTCCCCAGCCTGCAGTTGCTGTTGCGGGAGAATCCGTCGCGGCCCACCAACCCGGCCGTGATGGAGATCCTTTCCCTGGCCGAGGAGTTCGACCAGATGCAGGAACCGTATGCCATCGTGGCCCCGGACGGCAAGCGGCTCGGCACCCTGCACTACGGACAGTCGGCCCTGAGTCTGCGCATTCGCTGGATGCCCTATCTCGAGTTGATGATCATGGCCCTGTTCTTCCTGGTGATCGTCTGGGCCCTGCAGAGCAAGAAGGAAGCCGAGCAGAAAGCGCTGTTCGCGGGAATGGCCAAGGAAACCGCCCACCAGCTGGGTACGCCGCTGACCTCGATCATGGGCTGGACGGCGCTGCTGGAGGAACGGGTGGGCAAGTCCGACGACGTGATCGTCGAGTTGAACCGGGACATCAATCGCCTCGGCATGATCTCGGCGCGCTTCAGCCAGATCGGTTCGCTGCCCCAGCTGGAGGATACGGACCTGAACGAGGTGGTGGATGAGGCTGTGGGGTACTTCCGCCGCCGCTTGCCTCACCTGGGAGGTCGGGTCCAGCTACGCCGCGAAGGGGCGATCACCGGCGAGGTGCAGATCAATCGGGACCTGCTGGGCTGGGTGCTGGAGAACCTGATCAAAAATGGTATCGACGCCCTGAACGAGGGCAAGGGCACCATAACCCTGCACCTGTCCGATCCACCGGAGGGTGGCGCCCAGTTGCTCATCTCCGATACGGGCAAGGGTATTCCGGCGCGGGTCGGGAACAAGATCTTCGAGCCGGGTTTCACCACCAAGAAACGCGGCTGGGGAATGGGACTGGCACTGGTGCGACGCATCGTCACCGAGTATCATGGCGGTCGCATCGTCATCGATTCCACCAGTAGCCACGGTACGACCTTCAAGGTGACCCTGCCTACGGCGCCGTCCGCCGGTAGCGACAGTATCTCCGCAGCGACGACCGATTCCTGAACACAAGGAGCCCCAAGTTGGCTTTCAAGATTCTCTGGGTTGATGACAATATCGAGGAACTGAAATCCCACCTCGTGTATCTGGGAGAGAAGGGCTATGAGGTCGATGGCGTGACCAACGGCACCGACGCCCTGGCCGTGATGAAGACCAAGAATTTCGACGGGATCCTGCTGGACGAGATGATGCCGGGCATGGGAGGGCTGGAGACCCTCGAGGAGATCCGCAAGCTCAACCAGCACATCCCGGTGATCATGATCACCAAGAGCGAGGCCGAGGACCTCATGACCCGGGCCATCGGCAAGCGGATCGACGACTACCTGGTCAAGCCTGTCTCGCCGTTGCAGATCCTTTCGGCGCTGAAGCGGCAGCTCGAGGCCCGCCGCCTCACCGGTGAAGAAGTGACCCGCAATTACATGAACAACTTCATGGCGGTCGGTGACCGGATCGCTACCGCCAAGAGCCCGGCGGACTGGGAGGGTATCTACGAGGACCTAGTGACCTGGGGCATGGATCTCTTCGAGTACAGCGATCACGGCTTGCTGGAAACCCACACCGAACAGATGACCGCCGCCAATCTCGTCTTCGGCAAGTATGTGCGGGAGAGATACCGGGATTGGCTGTTCGCCGATGGTGACACAGGCGTCGGTACCCCGGGCCAGGACAGCGGTGAAGACGCGGTGCCGATGCTGAGTCCCCGCGTATTCGAGACCTTGGTCGAGCCCGAGATCGCCGGCAGCCGACAGGTGTTCTGGATCGTCATCGATTGCATGCGGCAGGACCAGTTGCGGATGATCGAGCCACTCCTCGAACCCTACTTTCACATCGAAAGACGCAACTACTGGTCAATTCTGCCCACGGCTACCCCCTATGCACGCAACGCCTTGTTTGCGGGGCTCTATCCTCTGGATATCGCCGAGGGCTATCCCAACTGGTGGACAGACAGCGCGTCCCACGAAGGCAGTCGCAATGCCTACGAAAACGAGTTGCTCGGCGAATTGTTGAACCGTACCGGCAGTGCGGCGGCCGGCAGCATGAAGTATTACAAGATATCCGATGCTCGGGACACCGACCCCCTGCACAGAAACCTGGGCTCCCTGGGGGACACGCGATTGGTGGCGGCGGTCTACAATTTCCTGGACATCATGGCCCATGGTCGCAGCCAGAATCGGATCCTCAAGGAACTGGCCCCGGACGAGGCCGCGTTTCGCACCCTGATGCGTACCTGGTTCGAACACTCGAAGCTCTTCGATGTCATCAAGAGCATGGCTCGTAAGGACTGCACCGTGATCCTGACCACGGACCACGGTTCCATGCTCTGTCGGCGTTCGCTGCAGATACGCGGCAACCGCGATACGAGCAGCAACGTGCGCTACAAGTTCGGAGATAATCTGGGTGTCGAGCAGGACAACATCATGCTCATGAAGAATCCGGAGGACTACCGGTTGCCGCGTCAATCTTCCATCGAGAACTACGTGGTGACCTCGGACAACTACTACCTGGTGTATCCGACGAATTTCCACGAGTACGAACGCCTGTACCGGGACAGCTTCCAGCACGGTGGCATCAGCCTCGAAGAGATGATCTGTCCCTACGTTACCCTGCGGCCGAGGTAGAAGTAGTGGCTGGCGCGGATCAGATTCCCGGGTTGCCCTGGGCGGAGGAATTCCCTCTCGCCGTAACGGTGGGCGATCCCGATCAAACCCGACAGCTGGGACGGCAGGTGGCCGACCTGCTGGTCGGAGGCGAGATCATCTTGCTTCACGGCCCGCTGGGCGCGGGTAAGACCTGTTTCACTCAAGGCGTTTGCGCCGGTCTGGACGTCACCGACGAAGTGGTCTCTCCGACCTTCACCCTGGTCAATACCTACGGCGGTCGGTTGAAGGTCCACCATCTCGATTTCTACCGGGTGGAGGCAGGTGACAGCCTGGAGGATATCGGGGTGCCGGCCATCGTGGACGAGGTTCTCGACGGCGGCGCGGTGGCCTTGGTCGAATGGCCTGCGCCGTTGCTGGACGAGCTGGGCCCGCGGCAACGACGCCTGGAATTGCTGGCCTTACCGGGCAGGAAGAGCTCCGAGCGCACCTGGCACCTGCGGGGAACGCCGGATATTCCGGAAGCCTGGAACCGGTTGTTCGCCCGCCCGACCGACGGTGAGGAGTAGATCGTGCTCAACCTGGCCTTCGACACGGCCACGACCTGGGGCCGCTTCGCTCTGGCCGACGACGACCGGTTGCTCGAGTACCGGCCGTTCAACGTATCGGGAAACTATGCCGATGCCCTCCTGCCCGTGATCCAGGAAATGCTCGAGGCTCAGGGCCGCTGCCAACAGGAGCTGGCCACCATCGGGGTGACGCTCGGGCCCGGCAGTTTCACGGGCGTGCGGATCGGAGTGGCCACCGCCAAGAGCCTGGCCTGGGGACTGGGTTGCGAGCTGGTGGCCGTCGGTTCCCTGGAGGCCATGGCCGCCGCTCTGCTTGCCGAACACCCCGAGGCGAACCTGGCGGTGCCGGTGCTCGACGCCCGCCGCGGCGAGGTATACAGCGGTCTCTTTCAGCGGGCCGGCAACTGGGTCCAGCCGGTGTTGTCCGCTGCCGCCAGCGATCCCTCGGCCTGGTGGTCTCAGCTCATTGCGACAGTGGACGACCCGGATGCTCCCGTGTACGGAGGCGATGGAACAGCCCTCTTGCTGGGACAGGGCGACGGATTGCGGCCGGAGCTGAGCGGTTTGGGTGAACCGGTGCAGCGGCGCTGGTCGGCGGCTCATCCTCCCACGGCCCGGGCACTGGTCCTGGCTCTGCACCGGGGGAGCGAGGCTGACCCGGGATTGCCACGAATTCATCCCTTCGCCCTGGTGCCCGACTATCTGCGTGGATCCGACGCCGAGTTGAAACGCGACCTCGACCTGACGCCACGGACACCCAGCGATGACATCAGTATCCACCGCACCGAGGAGGGACCGGCCGGATGACCGCTGCTCCGGCAGTCACCGTGCGCTTGGGATCGCCGCTGGACCTCCGAGCCGTGGCGCAGATCGAGCAGCGTAGCTTCAGTGACGCCTGGTCTCTGGAGGCTTTGTACGGCGAATTGTGTCCGGACAACCTGCGGCTGCCGCTGGTCGCTGAGCTGGAGGGCGAAGTCTGTGGCTATCTGATGGCCTGGCGGGTCGTGGACCAGCTCCACATCCTGAACATTGCGGCGGATCCGCAGATCCGCCGACGGGGCATCGGTTCGGCCCTACTGGTGGCGGCAGCTCGGGAGGCCTCGGCCTCGGGGCTGCGGGAGTTGACCCTCGAAGTACGCCGCAGCAACCAGGCAGCCCGGGCCTTCTACAGGGGCCACGGCCTGTCCGAAACGGGATTGAGGCCAGGCTACTACACTGATACCGGCGAAGACGCGATCATCATGGCCGGCCCTGTCGCGGGTATTGGTGGCGAATGAATCGCGACCCCCGGCATCCGCGCGGTAGCGACCCGGGTATGACAGGCGGGCCGGGGCAACCGAAAAAGGTTGTCCGCGGGGGGTGAAACGGGCTAGTTTAGCCCAGAATGCGTGCGAATTTCCCGAACGGCCCGCTACGGGCTGTTTTCGGTTACCAAGGAGGACGCCGTGTCCTGGTTGACAGAGGCCGCCAAGGGCATCAAAGCCCTGACCAGCCAAAAAACCGACATCCCCGACAATCTGTGGCGCAAGTGCCCCAAGTGTTCGGAGGTGCTTTACCACCGCGAACTGGATCGGAACCTCTGGGTGTGCGGAGCCTGCGGGCACCATCTGCCCTTTACCACCGAGCAGTACATCGAGCTGCTCTTCGACGAAGGATCCTGGCAGGAGACCCATCGGGGAATCGTCAGCACCGACGCTCTCGATTTCAAGGACTCCAAGCGCTACCGAGATCGGATCAAGGCCAGCCGGCAGAAGACCGGCAAGGAGGACGCGGTGGTCACCGGTCGGGCGACCGTGGGCCGGGTACCGGTTTCGGTGTCCATCATGGATTTCTCCTTCATGGGCGGAAGCATGGGTTCGGTGGTAGGCGAGAAGATCGCCAGGGCCCTGCTGGACTCGCTTCGCTACCGCGAAGCGGCGATCATTTTGAGCCGCAGCGGCGGAGCACGGATGCAGGAGTCCTTGCTCTCGTTGATGCAGATGGCCAAGACGAGCGCAGTGCTGGCCCGACTGCGCAAAGAAGGGATTCCCTTCATCTCCATCCTGACGAATCCGACCACCGGCGGAGTGACTGCCAGCTATGCAACCCTGGGTGACATAAACGTGGCCGAACCCGGTGCCCTGATCGGCTTTGCCGGTCCTCGGGTGATCAAGCAGACCATCGGTGGCGATCTGCCCGAAGGGTTCCAGTCCTCGGAGTTTCTGCTCGAGCACGGGATGGTGGACGTCATCGTCGAACGCCGGTTGCTGAAGAGCACCCTGGAAACGACCCTGCACTGGTTTGTCGACGGACGGGATGTCTCGGTTCGTCGCCCGCCCCGGGGCTGAGCCGCCATGGCCCTGGGCAGACCCCGCCGCAGCGGGGATCCCACCCACCCCGGCGAGCCCGGCGTGGGGATCGATCTCGCCCCTCCATTTGTGGCCGAAGACGAGGCGACCCGCTGGCTGTTCAGCCTGAACAGATTTGGCATTCGGCCGGGATTGCAGCGCATTCGGGGACTGCTCGACGATCTGGGCAATCCCGAGCAGGACCTCCAGACAATCGTGACTGCCGGAACCAACGGCAAAGGCAGCACGACCCGGGTTCTGGCCTGCCTGTTGCAAGCTGCCGGCCACAAGGTGCTGACCTATACCAGTCCCCACCTGTTGCGGGTCTACGAACGCATCTCCATCGACGACCACCCCGTGTCAGGAGAGGATTTTGCAGCGCGGGTAGCGGTCATCCGGCCTCTGGTGGAGAAGCATGAGGCCTCGTGGTTCGAAACCCTCACGGCGCTGGCTATCCAGATCGCCAGGGACGAGCAGGTCGATATCGTTTGCTGCGAAGTCGGGCTGGGAGGGCGCCTGGATGCCACCAACGCCCTGCCCTCCATAGCCACCCTGCTGACCACCGTAGGGCTGGATCACCAGCACATCCTGGGTGAAAGCTTGGAGCTGATCGCAGCCGAGAAGCTGGGATTGCTCAAGCCCGGCGTGCCTCTGTTCTGCGGTGTGGACGAGTCCCTGCGGGGGCAAGTCTTCCGCCAGGCCGTCATCGTCGGCTGTCCCGCCTATTTCCTGGATGAACTGGGAAACTGGGGGCTGAATCCGGCCGGTGACCGTCTGCCTGGAGGGACCTGGGAGCTGGCCTTGCGCGATCGCGTGTATTCCGGGCTGCCCGAGTCGGGCACCGGAGCGTTACGGCGCAATACCGCGCTGGCATTGTTGGCTCTGACCGAACTGGAAAACAGCGGTCGTTTCGGACTGTTGCCGACGGATGTACCGTCAGCCTTGCGGAATCTTTTTCTGCCGGGTCGGTACCAGACGGTCCTGACCGAGCCGGACTGGATTTTCGATACGGCTCACAACGCCCAGGCCCTGGACCAGGCCGTGGGTGAGTTCCTGGCCGGGACGGTGCCGGGGCGCCGCGCGGTGCTGTTCGGTGCCATGCATGATAAAGGATTGTCGCCGAACATGGGGTCTTTGTTGCGGAGGTGCGACAAGGTGCTGGGAGCCCCGGTGTCGCTGCCCCGCTCACGGTCCGTCGCCGAGCTGGGCGAGTTGTTCGAATTGTGGAAACTGGACCCCGGGATTTGGACGAATTCGACGACGGCTTCCGCGTCGGGATGTACCGTGGCGCCGACCCTGGATACGGCATTGCGCCACCTGGCCCGCTGGTGCCGGGAGGGAGACCGGGTCCTGGTCACCGGAAGCTGTTTCATGGTAGCCGAAGTTCTGCATCGATTGGGCTTCACCGATCTGGCGGACACCCGTCAGCCGGTTCCCGCGGCGAAGGTACTTGGGGGACTGGTCGAAACAAGCGGCTGAAACGCGAAGGAGCGATGTTGGCAGCTGATCTATTCCTCGGAGCCGATGCCGGGGGCACAGGCATCAAATATGTAGTGACCCACCGCGACGGTCGCGTGCTCGCTCGCGACGAGGTTCCCACCTCTGCAACGGACCTGGCCGGATCCATGGCGCGACTCACCGCTGCGGCGAGCCGGACGATACGGGAGCTGTTTTCCGCCGGGGCGACTTCCGCATCTGTAGATTTGCTGGCGGGAGTGGGACTGGCCTGTGCCGGCATCGTCGATCCTCGACGCGGCACTCTGGGGCGCTCTCCCAATCTTCCCGGCTGGGAAAACAACGATCTTGCCGCTGCTCTGCGTACAGCCTTCCCGGAGCTGCCGACGGCATTGGTCAACGATGTCAACGGTGCCCTCTACGGTGAGTTCAAGGCCGGCGCGGGCAGGGGTTGCCGGAATTTGGTGATGGTCGCCCTGGGTACCGGTGTCGGCGGCGGCGTCATCGTCGATGGGGACCTGCTGGTCGGAGCCCACTACGGTGCGGGAGAGGTCGGACACATGGTGCTCGACGTCCAGGGACCGATATGTACCTGTGGCGGCAGAGGTTGTTTGGAATCCTGGGCCGGGAGCACTGCCCTGAGGCGGCGCGCCCGGGAACTGGTCGCCACCGGCACGGCTTCCGAAGCCCTGACCCACCTGGTCAAAGGCGACAGCGAGGCCCTGACTCCCCGGGCCCTGGCACGTCTGGCCGAGACGGGCGATGAGCAGGCCAACGAACTGTTCGCTGCTGCCGGTCGTCGGCTGGGACAAGCGGTTGCCATTCTGGTCAATGTCCTGGATCCGGACCGGGTGATCATCGGTGGGGGCGTGGCACAGGCCGGGGACCTGCTCCTGGAGCCCTGTCGGCAGACGGCTCCGAGCATGATCATGGCCACCGACGCCGCCCAGGTTCCCATCGTACAGGCTGAACTGGGACCCCACGCCGCAGCTGTGGGCGCCGCCTGTCTGGCCCGGGAACAGGAGCGGGCAGGCTGATGGCCCGATCCGGCAGGAAATGTGACCGTTCCTACGGTGCCGGGCCTGCCTGGCGACGGCTGCTGGTAATAGGGAGTCTGGTGGCGTTGGGCAGCCTCCTGCTACTCGATGCGACCGATGTGGTCGATGCGTTGGCTCAAAATCAACCCCAAAGGGCCGGCGCTGATTCCGCCCGGAGTCGTCCCCAGGGTAGCCGTTCCGGATCCCTGTTCGGTTCACGGGGGCGCGCCGATCGCTTTATCGACCGGATGGTCGACGGCGAACACATATCCGAGGCCTACGGCAACGTCTACATCGATCGCGACACGGTGACTGCTGCCGCGGACACGGCCTACTACTACCGGGACCGCGCAGTCTACGAGTTCATCGGCAACGTTCGCCTGACCCGCTTCGATGCGGTGTTGACCTGCCGGCGGGCTATCTACAACGGAAACTTCGGCAGTGGCGATTTCTACGAAGATGTGCGTCTCGTGGAAGCCGATGTCATCGGCACCGGACGCAAGGGCGAGTCGCGGGGCGAGGGCCGCTTCCTGCGGCTGGTCGAGGACGCCCTGCTGGTGACACCCGAGTACTCGGTGCGGGCCGATACCATCATTCGCGATCGCTTGACCGGTACCGGCGAGGCCTTCGGACACGTCCGCATCATGGAGCCCGGCGCCTTGAACCTGGTGACCGGCGATCACGCCACGTTTCTGGCCGCAGGCGAAGTGGCCGAGGTCGATCGCAATCCGGTCCTCACCAGTCGCGACCAGCAGGGCGGGTTACTGACCAGTACCGCCGGACTGATGCGATTTTTCCGGCAGGAAGACCGGGTGGTGATGATCGACTCGGTGCGTATCAACCAGGGCCAGACCAGGGCCCGGGCCGATACCGCCGTTGCCTACGGGCGGGAGCGGATGGTGCTGGCCGGCACCCCCGAAGTCTCGATGAGCGGCACCAGCACGATGCGTGGAGACATCATCGAATTCCTCTATCGTGACGGTGAGTTGTACCGGGTCCTGCTCATTGGCGCCGCGCGCATGGAGGACGCCACTCCCGACAGCCTGGCGGCAGTGTACCAGGGACTGCCGGAAATGGATGTGCTGGAAGGCGACTCGATCACCGTCGAGTTCGAAGAGGAGAAGATCCAGCGCAGTATTGTCATCGGCAATGCCCGCAGCCAGTACACGCCCACCGATCTCTCGGACGAAGTGGCGACCAACGACGTGGTGGGAGACACCATCACCATCGATTTCCACGACGAGAGGGTGCACCGGGTCAATGTCGTCGGAAATATGTCCGGTACCTACCGCTTCGCCCGGATCGCGGCCATGCGCGAGATGCTCGGGCGTTCGCGGCGGCTGGCCGACATGATGGCCCGCAGTGCCGAGGACAGCTCCGGATTCGCCGACTCCCTCTACGCCGCCGGCATCGACAGCTCCATCGTCGCCTCGGCGGATTCGTTGATGCTCGAACAGGCCGATTCCATGGTCCAGATGATGGGCTTGCCCACGGTGATCGATGAACAGGGCAGATCCAAGATCCCCGTCGCGGGCGTGGATTCGCTGCTGACGGCGGCCTTGGATTCCCTGGCGGCTGCCGGGTTCGATACCTCCCGTTCGGCCATGGATTTCCTGGCCAGCGCCGAGGACGTCAAGTACAGCGGCCGTTCCGTCGTGTTCGAGATGTCCGACAGGATCATCGAGATCGAGGACGAGGGCGAACTGGTGTACGGCGGCATGAAACTCAACGCCGAGCACATCAAGCTCAACACCGAGAGTCGTGAGCTCTACGCCGAAGGCAACCCGGTGATCGAGGACAACGAGACGGTCGCCGGCGAGCAGATGGGATACGACTTCGGCAACCGCACCGGTGCCGTGACCGATGGGGTCACCTCATTCGACGAATACTATTACGTCGGCGAGGAGATCCGCCGCTTCCCGGACACGACGATGAAGATATGCAGCGGCAAGATGACCTCCTGCGATCTGGCCGACCCCCACTACCACTTCTGGGGCGACCGCATGAAACTGCGGATGGAGGACAAGGTCGTCGCCGCGCCCATCGTGTTGCGGGTGGGGCGGGTCCCGATCTTCGCCCTGCCGTTCTACTACAAGAGCCTCAAATCGGGACGCCAATCAGGCATCCTGTTCCCCTCGTTCGACTTCGGCTGGTCCAGCCGGGAGGGTCGTTACATCCGGGACTTCGGCTACTACTGGGCCACCAACGAGTACATGGACTTCATCTTCGAGGCCGACTTCAACGAGAACAAGGACTTCGGCTACCGCATCTCGAATGCCTACAACAAGCGATACACCCTCAACGGCGGTATCGACTACTCGCGCAAGATCGGTCTGGGAGACAGCGACCGCAGCGAATGGCAGTTGCGCTGGAACCACAACCAGCCCACTCTCTTCGACGACTACAAGTTCCGGGCGGATGTCAAGCTTGCCAGTACGACCCTCAGCAGCAACGACCTCAACGGCAGCGTGGACCGGGACATCGTCAGTGGTCAGCTCAAGTCGAACGTCTACCTGAACCGCACCTGGTCCTTCGGCGCCAGCAGCCTCAACGCCAGCCGGGAAGAGCGAACCAACGCCACCGATGAAGATCCGACCACCGACAACCTGATCTACAACATGACGCTGCCGTCATTCAGCCAGAGTTTCCGCGAACTCACCCTGGCGCCCCAGTTGCGGGGAGGTCAGCAGGGCAGTGCCCTCGGCAACATGCTGCGCAACACATACTTCGGTCAGGGCTACTCGTTCAACGCCAAGAGTTCCGGTTACGAACTGCGCGACACCCAGGACTACAGCGCCGGCGGCAACTGGTCCCTGACCATGCGGCCCCCCCGAGTGGGGATATTCAATGTGACTTTCGGCAGCCGGGCCAGCCACAGCTGGACCCGCAAGTCCAACCAAGGGCGCGTGTGGGTGGCCGAATCCGACACTACCGGATACTTCGAGGACCTGGATCTGGTGGATGAGAGCACTACCACCAGCCTCAGCTTCAACTCGTCGCTGGGTACCGCCCTGTACGGACTCTTCCCCGTGAACCTGGGCGCCGTCAAGGCGATCCGGCACACGTTCCGGTTCAATACGGGCTGGACGCTGACCCCCGGCATCGGTTCGAAGCAGAGGCACAACACCAGCTTCAGCTTCTCCGTGGGCAATCGTTTCGACCTGAAGTACCTGGGCGCCGAGGGGGACTCGACCCGGGTGGAGAAGAAACTCGACGGCCTGGTCGATTGGTCCCTGAGTACCAGCTTCAGTCCGAAGCGGGCGGCTGGCGATCAATGGAGCGACGTGCAAAGCAGCGTGTCGGTCAAACCGGGCAAGAGTCGCTACCTGCAGTTGAAGGTCAACAACAGCATCGACCCCAAGACCATCTCGCTGATCTCCACCAGCTTCTCCTACGGACTCAGCTTCACCGGCAAGGTGGACATGGGCAAGGTGCCTGCCCCGCCCGAGGAGCAACGCAACGACGCCATTGGACGCCTGGGGATCAACCCGGCCGTGGCCGAGCGGGACTCACTGGCCAGGGAACAGGCCTTGCTGGATGCCGAGTTCGCCGATGAACAGCAGGAGCTCTTCGACGGCGAACAGAGTTCGTTCTACGATTTCTACGATCGGCCCGGTCGCCAGCAATCGGGCGATACGAGGGATGCCACGGAGGGTGGACGGTATATTCCATTCGATGTAAATGCTTCTTTTTCATATCGTTACAACAACGCCAGCCACACTCCTACATCCAGTGGCAGCCTCACGTTCCGCACCAACCTGACGCGCAACTGGGAGTTCCGCTACACGGCTTCTTTCGATCTGGTCACCGGGTCGCCCAATCATCAGCGATTCAGTCTGAACCGGGATCTGCACTGTTGGCGCTTCGAGTTCAACCGGACCATCAACAATGTGAACCCGCAGTTCGGATTTCGGATCTACCTGAAGGCGATTCCCGCCCTGAAGTACAACCGCGGCGTGGACAATGGCGGGGGCTCTCTGTCCGGTCTGTATTGATCCTGCCCCGGAGCGCCGCCCGGTTTGCTCTCCGTTAACTCCTAAACTCCACGAAAAGCCCGTCAGCATGGGAAATACGGCGTTTTTTGTATTGACAACTCTCGCCGGGCCGGGGTTTGATGGCTCCACGAAAGGGGGTGAGATGCATGAACAAGACTGAACTCACCGACATGTTGGCCAAGAAGACCGGAATGAGCAAGGCCGCCTCCAAGCGCGCCGTTGATGCGCTGTTCTCCACCGCGCCGCGCGAGGGAATTATCGCTTCGGCGGTGTCCAAGGGCGACAAGGTCCAGATCACTGGATTCGGGACCTTTGAACGCCGTGCTCGCAAGAAGCGGACTGGACGCAATCCCCAGACTGGCGCTTCGATCACCATTCCCGCAGCCAAGTACCCTGCCTTCGTGGCAGGCAAGAGCCTGAAGGAACGGATTCAGAAGTAGGCGCTCCCGCGAGGATCGGAAGGGCGGCTTGACGGCCGTCCTTCTGCTTCCCGGGCACGGAATCGACAGACCCACCAGGGCTTCTTGTGTTGATATCAAAGTTTCCCTCATGTATTATATTTCAGAGGAACTTTCTGCTGCCGATAGCGGTAAACGCTGGTGCAGTTTTTTTTCGTGGTGCTGGATCTTTCCGGAACCCCTGCAATCCAAGCTATCCCGAAAGGTACCACTATGACCGAAGCTAAAGGTCTCAAGGAGGTCTGGCGTACACTAGCTGTGCTGGTTGCGCTGGCCGTCGTCCTGCCTGCGATAATTCCCGGGCTCCTGAACGAGGGAGTCGCAGCCAAGGGAGGTGATTGGAAGTCCGTGACGGTACTCTATACCACGGACATCAAGGGCAAGATCGAGCCCTGTGGTTGAAAGTCCAAACGCCGCGGCGGGTTGGCCCGGAGGGCCACCTACATCGACTCCGTTTGGAATGAAGACGTTCCCGTTCTGATGCTCGACGGTGGCGACCTGTTCGGCCGTCCCAATGCCAACGACCGGGAGCAGACACGCTTCCTTTGCAGTGCGACCGGTGACCTGGGCTTCGACGCCATCGGACTCGGCGAGAAGGAATTGAACTACGGGCTTCCGTTCCTGATGGAAATGATCGAGAAATACGATCTGCCCTACGTCAACGCCAACGTGCGGGACACCAAGACCGGCGAACTCATCCTGCCCGAATACCTGGTCGTCGAAAAGGCCGGGATCAAATTCGGGATCACCAGTGTACTGACCCAGGCCCAGAAGCTGAAATCCATGACGGACGACGATCTGGGGCTCGAGGTGCAGGCCGCATTGCCGGTGCTGCGAGAGCTCATTCCGCGCATGCGCGAGGAAGTGGATTCGGTGGTCCTGGTGGGGCACCTCGGCGAGGGCAGTACCGAGACCGCGTTGAAGGACGTGGTGGGCGTCGACATCGCCGTCATGGGACACACCTTCCGCAATATCAAGACCGAGCGGGTGGTGGGAGATTGCGCGCTGTTCAGTTCGGCCCACGAGGGCCGGTACATCGGTCGGGCGGATCTCTTCATCGACGCAACGGATGGCTCTGTGCAGGCCATCCAGGTCGAGTCGATCGATCTGGACGACAAGATCGAGAACGACCCCGATATGCTGGAGCGAGTCAACGGATTCAAGGAGGAGATGGTTGCCTTCAATGAAGCCAAGCGTTCCAAGTACCCCCGTTCCCTGGGTTCGGAGAAAGAGTCGTACCTGGGCGACCGCTCCTGCAAGAAATGCCACGAAGACCTGTGGGCCAGTTACGCCGAGTCCCAGCACATGCGAGCGTTCCGGACCATTCGGCTCAAGGGCCAGAATACCGAGCCCGAGTGCCTGGTCTGTCACACGACCGGCTACCGTTTCATGAACGGCTACGAGGACGAGCGGCCGTACAACGACCTGATCAATGTCCAGTGCGAAGCCTGTCACGGGTATGGTAGCGAGCACGCGCGGGACGGGAAGTGGGCTGCCCAGGCCAAGGACTCCTGCGTTGTCTGCCACGACCAGGAGAACAGCCCGGAATTCGACTATGCGACCTACTGGGAAAAGATCAAACACTAGCGTCATGATGGCCGGGCGCCACATCCACCCGCGGGAATCAGACGGCCGACGCTTGACGCCGGCCGTTCCTGTTGGTTGGTGGCTGCCTTTGCTGTTGCTGTTCGTGTTGACGTCAACGCCTGCCGCCGCCCTGGATGTGTTCACCCTGTGGCGCCAACCGATGATCCCCTTACAGATGATCGAGGGCAGCTGGGCGGACTACCGCTTTCAGGTAATGGCCGGAGGTCGCCGCGAGACCAGTCTGACCCGTGTGGCCTGTCTCGGCCGCCGGCACGGATCCGATGACCGGGCGTGGATTCTGGAGCTTCTGCCGTTGCATGAAGACGGTGACGGCAACCTGGCGCCGGTGCCGGGCGAAGGAGTCCGACTGCGGGTGTCGCGCCGTCTGCTGCGGCGAGAGGGACGACTCATGGATTCGGTGTTGTCTGTTCGTCAGTGGAGAGACGGGGTCGCCGAGAACCTCTCCCCGGAGCAACTGCGGGAGGATCCGCTGATCTCCATGTCGCTGAATGCCGAGTTCCAACCCGAGGTTTTCGAGGTCAAGGGCCAGGCTACCCGCGTCGTGGGTGGTCACGACCTGCTGTGCGACCAGTTCGTGCTCAGCGAGGCTGATACCCAGAGCGTCGATCTACCTGCGGGCCGGATGATTCAGGTGTCGGTTCGGGAAGTCACCGCCGCAATCAACAGCGAGATTCCCTTTCTCGGCCTGGCTTTTGCCACCGAGCGCCAGCGGTCCGAGTCGACCCTGGATCCGCCCAGCCGGCGTTTCTCGCCGCCGCCTCCCCAGATCCGGGTGGAAGTGATGGAGTTGCTGGGGTACGGAGCCGGCGCGGTTCCGGTTCTGCCGGGCACCGATTGACCATCGCGACGCCCCGTGGTATACTCATATCATGTTGACGAATGAATTGAAGTTATTCCGTGCGGAAGCGCACGATTTTTTGCTTGGGCAGCAGAAACCCCTGCCCACGCCCACCATCGCCCGGCATCTCTTCGGTGCGCGGCGCCACGAAATGCCTGAAACCCAGGTGGTTGTGCGTGCTTTGTTGAATGCCGACCACCGATTCGTCGAAACCCATGACCATTGCTGGACGGTGGTTGGGTCACCTCTGCTGACCCAGGTGCTGGATGATGCCACCTTCACGGTGGTGGATCTGGAAACGACCGGGAGCGTCATAGGCGTCGACGAGATCATCGAGGTAGGCCTCTCGGTAGTGCGGGGAGGTGCGGTGGTCGATCGCTTCGAGACAATGATCTGGAGTGACCGCAACATACCGCCCTGGGTCGCGCGGCTGACCGGTATCAGTAACGGTGATCTGGATGGTGCACCTACCTTCTCGGACGTTGCCGGCACACTCTATGATCTCATGGATGGCAATGTTTTTGTCGCCCACGATATCCGCTTCGACTTGCCGTTCTTACGCTGGGAATTCCAGCGCCGGGGCTTGCCGCGTCCGGCGGTCACCGGTCTGTGCACCCTGCAACTGTCCCGAGGTATTTGGCCGGATCTTTCCAGTCGCAGCCTGCCTGATCTTGCCCGTCACTTCGGGATCAGCCACGACAATCCCCATCGGGCCGCTGACGATGCAACAGCGACAGCCGGAGTCCTCCTGGAGATCCTGGCCGCCGCCCGTGGCCATGGTCTCACCGACCTGGGTGATCTCTACCGCTACACCGAGATTATCGCGCGCGCACCTGCTGCCGCCGAAGCTCGAGCCGCCAGAGCTGCCGAGTCGTAGTTCGAATCCCATTCCGAAAATGGTGCCGGACCGGTTGACTCTTGTTGAGCATTGTAATACTATGCCAGCCGTTATCACCGTTCCGACATTCATGGATCCCAATCGGGGTCGGTCGGAGTGGGCGCAGACCCAGAGCCAAGGAGGAGCCAATGGCCAGCGTCAAGGAAGATGACATTCTCATCCGCGACGAGAGTTTCGTGAAGTATGAACGCCTGTTGAACAAGGCCGAGAACGAAGGCCGGATCGATGGGCCCAACAAGTGCCTCGTTTGTGGGATGCGCTACACGTCGAAGGAAGAGGCAGACAGCTGCTGCAAGATCAACCCCTGACCCCAACCGGACGCGAAAAATCGTGATGCGGAGCCGCCGTGAAATCCAGACAGTTCTGTTCGGTCTGCAAAGAATGGCTCGACATGGAGGTCGTCCCCACCAGCGATGGTGACGACGACGACGGTGTGATCTGGTTCCGATGTCCGCAGTGTCAGGGCTTCCTGCCCAAGTTGAGCGGCGCCGATCTGAAGGGGGAGGATTCCGCTACCCGAGCGGAGGTAGCAGAATCCTCGGACCCCGCGGACGAGCCGGTCACCGTAACCCCGGCCAGTGATGAACCTCCCAAACCAGCTGACGCTGACGACAGTATGCCCTGGGATAGTCCGGCCGACATGATGGCGGCACGAGACAGTCAGCAAACTGTTTCCCCGCCTGACGCCGAGTCCGTTGATCCGAATGTGGCAGAGGATGGGGAACCGGGCGAGGTCGTACAGGTTGAAGACCCGTTGATCGGTGACGACGTTTCGATTGCTGCTGATAAGCAGGCGTCTCCGACGCAGAAAGAGGACGTCGCAGCGGAAGAGATCTCCCCGGAACCGATTCTCGAGTACGCGGCGATGTTGGCGGAAAAGGACCCCACCCAAGCTGTGGCCTATCGGCCCTGGGACAGCTACGAGGTCGGCCAATGCATTCATCATCTGGCCTGGGACGACTGCGGAGTCGTTGTCGCCAAGGAAGAACTGCCGGGTCAACGCCGGGTGATCAAGGTCTACTTCGAAGAGGCCGGCGTCGTACGCCTGATCGAAAGTGCTCCCCGCTGATCGTGGCTGAATCACTTCATCCCCAGGCTCGAGTCAACCCGGGGCGTGATCCCCTGAATCGTTTCCAATCGTTCGGCGCTCTCAGCTCGGCCGTGTTGCTGATCCCGGTGCTGACCTG
>Ga0070729_10003043_pt1 | contig 20236 bp, 17 predicted proteins | sample tdDd472_FD_66725 | JGI IMG/M metagenome (GOLD analysis project Ga0070729, IMG submission 66725) | Marine sediment microbial communities from the Atlantic coast under amendment with organic carbon and nitrate - tdDd47.2 | ecosystem: Environmental > Aquatic > Marine > Coastal > Sediment | place... | reverse complement strand
ATATCTATTGAGGTAGAGAGGACTTTCTGAAGATCTTAGCATTATCAGAATATCCATCTTGCCTATGGGAGATACACAGTTCGAAGAAAGCATAAATATCTCTATAAATCTTCCAATAGTCCGAATGTGTGACAACAGACACCATGATAGCATTTGATTACAACTAAAAGATAAGAAATCGGAGATGTTAATGGATGTCGCTATTATCGGATCGAAAAGATCTGGAAAATTATTTTTAAAAGGGATGATACATACCAAAGAATTCGGAGTATTTTGTGCTTTACTGCTTTTGATCATAATCATGAGTATCGCCAGCCCCTATTTTTTGGGAACACATAATATTTTTAATGTTCTGAGAAATATGTCTACTATAGGAATCATGTCCATTGGTGTGACTATGATCATTATTACCGGAGGGATAGACCTGTCAGTAGGTTCGCTTCTTGCCGTCTCGGGAATGGTCACAGCCAGAATGATGTACTTCGGAGTAAATCCCCTTATAGCTTTTATCGGCGGATTATTAATGGGAACTGTTTTAGGCGCTATAAACGGCCTGATCATCACGCGAATTAAAGTTAATCCATTTATTACAACTCTGGGAATGCTCAGTATCGGTAGAGGTCTGACGTTCTTACTGGCCACGGGAATCAGAGGTTCGGTCGCCAGCAATATCGGAATGAAAAATCCAACGATAAACTTCCTCGGCGGAGGGTATATCGGTGTCGTTCCCTTTCCTGTAATCGAAATGTTTATCCTGGTAATCCTTTTCACATATTTCCTGAAATATACCGTACTGGGACGTCAGGTTTATGCGACAGGAAGCAACATGGAAGCTGCCCGATTGTCGGGAGTAAGAGTTAAGAATGTTCAATTGTTTGTTTACACCCTAACGGGAACACTGTGCGGTCTTGCGGGAATTATGTCCGGGGGATTAATTGAAACAGCAGCGACAAATGCCGGAACGGGAACGGAACTTGATGTAATAGCAGCCGTTGTTATCGGCGGGACAAGTTTGTCAGGCGGAGAGGGAACTATTGTAGGAGCCATAATTGGCGCTGCGATAATGGCCATTCTTAAAAACGCCTTCGTTTTACTGCATCTGCCGGCTTTCGTACAGACAATCGCCATAGGCGTCGTGATCATCCTCGCCGTAGCTACAGACACAATGAGGAATAAAAATCACAAGTGATTTGTGTTCGTAGACGAACAAAAAGTAATTAGGGATTTTACTTGATTTTTAATCGAGATAAAACAATATACAAATAGGAGTGAATTATGAAAATGGGAAAGAATCTTATTCTGGTTATGTTAGCATTATTACTTTCAACCGGATCTCTTTTGGCCAATGGTCAGCAGGAAATGAAAAAAGACCTTAAACCGGGTCCATCATTTACAAGCGCTTTATCACCGGAAGACGAAGGTGTTGTAAAACCTGTAAATATGAAATGGGAAGGGGAATCACCTCTTCGAATAGCTGTCCTTGGTCTTGAAAATAATCCATTCTGGATTCCTGTAAAAGAAGGTGCTTTAAAAGCTGCTGAAGAACTTGCTCAGTATAACTGTCAGGTAGACTGGATCGTTCCTGCTGGAGATTCACACCATGCCAGCGTATTTGGTAATGCAATTGAAATAGCAATGGCACAGCAATATGATGCGATCGCAACAATCGCCGGAGATAGTGGTATTGTAACTTACATAAACAAAGCTGTTGAAGCGGGAATTCCCGTTGCGACATTTAACTCTGAAACTGAAAGCGAAAATAAAAGACTCTTCTTTGTTGGTGCGGACCTCTATAAACAGGGAGAAGCAGCAGGACAGGCTATGGCAGATGTACTGGGTGGAAAAGGAAAAGTCGGAATCATTACAGGTTATTTTTCTGTAGAAGCTCTTGAATTGAGAAGACTTGGTTTTGAAGACTTCCTGGCTGCTAATTATCCCGATATTGAAATCGTTGATAGAGTGGAAAACCAGGACAAAGCGGATATCGCTTATGGTCAGGCTCAGGACTTTATGACGGCTAATCCAGACTTAGGTGGTATTTATGTTACAGCCGGTGGTCCTTTCGGTGCAGCGACTGCAGTAGAAGATGCTGGAAAAGTCGGTGTTGTAAAAGTTGTAGCTTACGACTTTGTTGAAGAGACAATGGAAGCTGTTCAGAAGGGAATCATTACAGGAACAATTGGACAGGGTCCATTTGCTCAGGGACATGATCCAGCAGTAAGATTATTCAACTACATTGTAGGTGGAGTTGTTCCCCCGGCCGGTAGACTATTAACCAGAAGTGACTTTGTAACAATTGAAAATATTGACCAGTTCTGGAGCAAATAAAGTTTAACAATAATCCTTTTTCCGGTAGTTTCCGAGTTGGGAACTGCCGGTTTTATCCCCAATCAATAACAAAGAGAATAGATATATGACCAATAAGAATGACTTTCTGCTTAAAGTGGAAGGTATAACTAAACGATACGGCGGACTGACAGCTCTCGATAATGTCTCACTCGATGTGAAACCCGGTGAGGTTCACGCTTTAGTGGGTGAAAACGGGGCCGGAAAGTCAACACTGATGAAAATACTTGGCGCCATCGTGGAAAAAGATGAAGGAGAGATCTATTTCAAAGGCAAAGCTGTTGATTTCCAATATCCCAAGGAATCTATCTCTGCGGGAATAGCCATAATTCATCAGGAATTATCCATGCTTCCCTCTTTAAATGTTATTGAGAATATATTCATGGGAAGAATGACTTCCAGATTTGGAAAAATTCAATGGAAGAAGCTGGAAGCTGAAACACGGAAAGTGCTTGAGATGGTGGATCTAGATGTGGATCCCTTTGCCTGTGTAAATGATTTGAGCATTTCGAAAAGACAGCTCATAGAAATAGCCAAAGCCCTATCGATTAATGCCAGATTGATTATAATGGACGAACCGAACTCATCTCTTAGTGATTCGGAAACGGAAGTCCTTTTCAGAGTGATAAGAGAGCTGAAAAATCAGGGGATTTCTATCATTTACGTCTCTCATAAAATTGAAGAAGTTCTGGTAATATCTGACAGAATCAGTGCACTTCGCGATGGAAAATATGTCAGTACAGTAGATAAGAAAAAAGCGACCGTCGATTCAATCATCCATATGATGGTTGGACGAGAGTTGGATAGAGAGAGAAAAAATAATCACAATATTGGTGAAATCGTTTTGGAAGCTGAAAAGCTGACAGGTCTCGGTTTTAATGATGTTAGTTTTAATTTGAGAAAAGGCGAAGTCCTGGGATTCTCAGGTCTTGTCGGCGCTGGAAGAAGCGAAGTTGCCCGAGCCATTTTCGGAGCGGAACCCTATACAGGGGGGACATTGAAAATCAAGGGAGAGACAATAAAATATAAGAACCCTTCAGAAGCAATAAAAAGCGGAATGGCCATGGTTCCCGAAGACAGAAAGAAACTCAGTCTATTCATGGAGAGCCCTATTTCCTTTAATATTTCTATTGCCGAGCTGCCCCGATTAAAAAGTCACGGTCTCATCAACTATAAAAAAGTAAATACAATCATAGAAGATTTTACAGATAAGCTAAAAATCAAACTGGGCTCTCCCGATCATCCGGTCAGCAGCTTGAGCGGAGGAAATCAGCAAAAAACGATTCTCGCCCGATGGCTGGCAACGAAACCGGAATTTCTGATCCTCGATGAACCGACTCACGGTGTTGATGTGGGAGCAAAATCAGAGATTTACGATCTGATACACAGTCTTGCCACAGAGGGATTGAGCATAATCCTCATTTCATCAGAATTGCCGGAAATTCTGACTATGTCCGATAGAGTTGTTGTAATGCATGAAGGTTTTGTTACCGGAATCCTGGAAAAAGACGAAATGACAGAAGAAAAGATTATGGCCTACGCTACTGCCAATGCGGGAAAAGAGCCTTTAGGAGTATAAAATGAATTCGAAAGAAAGAGTACAAGCGAGTTTAAATCATAAGCAACCGGATAAAATACCTATGGACTTTGGCGGAACAGCCGTTACCGGTATGCATGCCAGCACAGTAGCCGCTCTGCGCGATCACTATAGTCTGGAAAAACGACTGGTCAAAGTACATGAGCCATATCAATGCCTCGGCCTGATTGAAGAAGATCTTCAGGAGGCGATCGGTGTCGATGTAACAGCTGTAAACTCCAGAAATACCTGGTTTGGATTCCCCAATACTGATTGGAAAGAGTGGACTATGAACGATGGATTAAAAGTTCTGGTATCAAAAGATTTTAATTATACAATCGATGAAAAAGGTGACACCCTCCTCTATCCTCAAGGTGATGTGACAGCTCCGGCCAGTGGGCGAATGCCGAATAGCGGCCATTTTTTTGATGAAATTATCCGTCAGGAACCGATTGATGATGACAATCTCAATGTAGAGGATAATCTGGAAGAGTTCGGTCCCATCGGGAAAGAGGACCTGGATTTTCTAATTAAGGAAGCTGAAAATGCTTCGGCGTCGGGAAGAGGAGTAATTGGTAATTTTTCCGGTACGGCCTTAGGAGATATCGCCTGTGTACCGGCACCGCAATTAAAGCATCCTAAAGGGATCAGAGATATTGCTGAATGGTATATGTCTACTGCGCTGAGGCCTGACTACATCTATGAAGTCTTTGAAAAACAAACGGAAATAGGAATTAAAAATTATGAAACTGTTTTTAATGCCATTGGAAATAAGATTGATGCGTTTTTCGTTTGCGGAACCGATTTCGGAACTCAGGACGGAACATTCTGTTCTCTCGATACCTACAGGGAACTTTGGAAACCTCATTACACAAAAATCAATAATTGGATTCATAAAAATACTAATTGGAAAACTTTCAAGCACTGCTGCGGAGCAATGCAGTCATTTATGCCCGATCTGATCGAGAGCGGATTCGATATAATGAATCCAGTACAACTCTCTGCAAAGGGGATGAACGCAACGGAATTAAAAAATGAATTTGGAAAGGACATTACCTTCTGGGGAGGCGGAGTCGACACACAGAAAACTCTACCCTTCGGAACTCCTGCAGATGTGAGAACTGAAGTACTTGAGAGATGTGAAATTTTTGCCAGGGACGGTGGCTTTATATTCAATGCCATACACAATGTTCAGGCAAAAACTCCTGTTGAAAATATAATTGCCATGATTGATGCTGTTAAAGAATTTAACGGCGATCTTTAGGAAATAACGGGACTTGTTTACCAGTCCCATTATGCTCAATTTACCTTCCTGTAACTAAACACTGCCCAGCCATTGAAAAACAGTGCAAAACCGATCAGTGCGATAAATTGAGAGATAAGATCAGGAAATGAGCTCCCTTTTAAATAAACCATTCTGAGCACTTCAATCATATATTTTAATGGAATGAAAATACTGATCGTCTGTGCCCAGTCGGGCATACTGGTGACTGGTGTATATAAACCGCTTAAAAAAATAAAAGTAATTATAAAAAAGAAGATCATGAACATGGCCTGCTGCAGTGTTTTTCCATAATTGGAAATGACAAGGCCGAAACCGGAAATCCCTAGAATAAATACCGATGAAAAAGCGTAAATAGTAAGAATATTGCCTGCAGGAATCAGCTTATATACTATCCTGGCAATGAGGAAGCCGATTGTCAGAACAATAAATCCACTAACCCAGTAGGGAATCAATTTGGATAAAATAAAATTAAATTTCTTTACAGGAGTAACATTCATCTGTTCCAGAGTACCTTTTTCCTTTTCACCGACAATGTTTAAGGCCGGGAGAAAACCGCATATAATTGTCATGAGCATAACCATAAGTGCGGGCACCATAAAAACTGGATATTTCATATGAGGATTAAATCGGAACTGTGTTTTAATGTGAAACGAGGGGGTTTGATCGGACACAGAAACAGATAGCCATTCCATTGCAACGTGAGAGCTGAAATCTCTTATAATACTGGACAGATAAGAGCTGCCAAAAGCTCCTTTTGTTCCGTTGACTGCATTGATCGAAAGCATAAGATCTGATTTCTTTTCTTTTACCAGATTCTTTTCAAAAGCAAATGGGATCTCCAGAAGTACATCTGCCCTATCCAGTTCAACAGCTTTGAGTGCTCTTTTATAATTAGGGGAGACCTCGGTTAGAATAAAATAACCGGAAGAAGTAATTTTCCCGATCAGTTGTCGAGAGTAAGAACTATGATCATTGTCAACAACAACAAGATTGATGTTCTTTATTTCAAAGTTTGATGCTAAAGGAAGAAATAACAGAATCATCAGCGGAAACAATATTATCATCCTCTTCATAAAAGGATTCCGGAATATCTGCTTGAATTCTTTTTCTATTAAATATTTCAGCATATATTTACTCCAGCCTGATTTTGAATTTTTTAAAACTGATAGAGATCAGAACGACTGCCATTATTGACAGGACAATGGTTTCTCTAATGATAGAGGAAAACCCGAGGCCTTTAATCATGATCTTCTTAGCTGCGGAAATATACCATGTTGCCGGTATTAAATTAGAGACAAACTGCAGAAATACTGGCATATTCTCAATGGGAAACATCATTCCCGAGAGATACATGACAGGCATCATAAGAGCCATACCGGAAATGAGCAGAGCTACTATCTGAGTGCTGGCTACAGAGGAAATCAATAAACCCAGGGCAAGGGAAACAAATATATATATCAATGAAATAACAATCAGAGTAACCAGGCTTCCGACAATTGGGACATCAAGTAGAAAAACAGCCAGAAGTAATATAGTCACAAGATTTATACAGGAAAGAAAAAAATAAGGAACTACTTTTGAAAAAATGATCATTAGCGGTTTCATGGGAGAAACGAGCAGTATTTCCATTGTTCCCGTTTCTTTCTCCCGGGCTATTGATACAGAAGTCATCATGGCACAGACAAGCATGAGAATCATTCCCATAACACCGGGAACGAAATTATATGAACTTCTCATTTCCGGATTGTAGAGAAAACGGGGAGTGATTTTTATCTGAAAAGGAGCTGAAAAGATTTCCAGCAATTCCTGTTGATAACCCATTATAATGGTTGTCGCATAATTGCTGATATTGACAGCAGTATTGGGATCTGTTCCATCTAATAGAAGCTGTATGGCTGCCTCTCCCGTATGGACGATATTGTCATAAAAATCTTCACTGAATACAATAACAAGACCGGGACTCTCGTCACTGAATATCTGGTGAATTTCTTCGGGAGAATCAAGGAAATATATGACATCAAAATAATCACTCATATCGAGAAGACTTATAATTCTCTCCGTTGCCGCATCTTTTGAGTGATCGAGAACGGCTACTTCCGTATTCCTGACTTCAGTAGATAGGGCGTATCCAAATAGGACCAGCAACAGAATGGGAAGAAGCAGGAGAATGATCATCGTCCAAGTATCACGAAAAATATGGTAGAACTCTTTTTTTACAAATATAAAAAACTGTTTCATATATCAGTCGGCCTGCCTTTTTGCTTTTCTGGCCAGCTGGTGAAAAACACCATCCATGGAATCACATTCATAATTCTTCCTCAGATTGGCGGGGCTATCCAGCGCTTCTATCCTGCCATCAACCATAATTGAAACCCTGTTACAGTATTCCGCTTCATCCATATAATGAGTGGTTACAAAAACGGTTATCCCCTGATCAGCTGCTTTGTAGATCAGCTCCCAGAACTGTCTTCTTGTAGAGGGATCCACCCCGCCTGTGGGCTCATCTAAAAAAACGATTCCCGGGTTATGAAAAATTGCTACAGAAAATGACAGTTTCTGTTTCCATCCAAGAGGTAGCGATTTTACAAGAGTATTTTTTTCCTTGAGAAATCCCAGTTCTTCCAGCAGCAGATCTGTCCCTGGTGCGATTTCCTTTTCTTTTATTCCGTAAATACCTGCGTACAATCGGATATTTTCTCTGACTGTCAGATCTTCGTAGAGGGAAAATTTCTGGCTCATATAACCGATATTCCGCTTTATCTTTTCTGTATCTTTGTGAATATCATATCCGGATACAATCCCTTTGCCCGAAGTGGGTTTACTCAAACCGCAAAGCATGCGCATAGCTGTAGTTTTGCCGGCACCATTGGCTCCGAGAAAGCCGAAAATCTCTCCCTTCCCGACTTCGAAGCTGATATGATCAACAGCAGTAAAGTGACCGAATTTCTTTGTCAGCTGTTCTGTTTGCACAACACTCATAAAGAGACCTCTCCATCTGCCAGATTCATAAAACAATCTTCGATTCCAGCGCCGATTGTGTTGAGTATCAAATCATCATGTCCCTTTTTCTCAAGATATGATCGCAGCTCTTCAATAGAAACTGATTCATCTTTAAATGCCACATGATGAGTGTCCCCAAAGGGGAAACAGCTGTAGATTCCATCAAATTCTCTCAGATCTTTTAACAGGGCAAACATAGATTTACCATGTACAGCACAAAGTGGTAGTGCAAAATCTTTCTTAATCTTATCAGGCGTTTCAATTTTGAGGAAAGCCCCATTCTGTATAAGGGCAATTCTGTCACATCTCCCGGCTTCATCCATATAGGGAGTTGATACAAGGATGCTGATTCCTTCGGTTTTCAGTTTTCCGAGCATTTCCCAGAACTCTTTACGTGAGACCGGATCGACACCGGTAGTCGGTTCATCGAGAAACAGGACTCTCGGTTTGTGAATCAGAGCACAGCAAAGGGCCAGTTTTTGTTTCATCCCTCCCGAAAGGGCACCGGCTTTTCTTTTTTTAAAAGGCTCAAGCTGTACATAAATATCCCGGACCAGGTGATAATTTTCTTCAATGGTAGTATTGAAAACCGTTGCAAAAAACTGCAGATTCTCCTCAACAGATAAATCCTGATAAAGAGAAAACTTACCGGGCATATAACCTACCCTTTTTCTGATGTCGCGGTATTTTTTTACTACATCACAATTATCAACAAAAGCTGAACCACTGTCAGCCAATAAGAGAGTTGTCAGGATTCTGAACAGAGTGGTTTTTCCGGCACCATCGGGACCGATAATACCGAATATTTCCCCTTCCTCTACGTCAAAACTGATATTGGAGAGAGCCTGAACTTTTCCATATGTTCGATACAGATTCTGTACCTGAATGATTTTATTCATTATTTAAATTGATCCCGCCGTACATTCCGATTTTAAGGAATCCATCATTGGGGACAGAGACTTTTACCGCATAAACAAGATTGGACCGCTCATCCCGTGTCTGGATTGTTTTCGGTGTGAACTCGGCTTTATCGGAGATCCAATTGATCGTACCCTTGTAGAATCGGTTTTCCTCTTCTCCAAAATCGGCGACGACTTCAACCTCTTCACCCAGTTTCATAGTTGTCAGCTGGTCCGATGTAATATAAGCGCGAAGAGTCATCTCTTCCATATCTGCTATTTTTACAAGAGCTTTCCCTGTTACAGCAAATTCTCCCGCTTCAGCATATTTGGCCAGTACAGTACCTGAAATAGGGCTGAGAACAGTGCATCGTTTGATTTGGTCTTCAATCTGTTCCAGCTGCACTTCGAGCGATTCTATTTCTCCGTTGATAATGAGATTGCTTTTCTCCAAAGATAAACGTTGAGCACTGAGCTGTTTTTCTATCAGCCTGATCTGAGCCATAATGTCATCATATTGTTTTTCAGTAGTCGCACCGGCTTTTAAAAGATTATCCACTCTCAGCTTTTCCCTCTCTGCAGATGCAAGCTGCTGTACAAGAGGGGCCAATTGAACCTCAATATCGAATCGACGGGTCTCAGCGATCTCAATATTTTTAAGCAGCAGATCCTTTTTCAGTTCAAGCTGTACCGAATCAACTGATCCAAGAATCTGCTGTTCAACCACTTTATCACCTTCATTGATATCAAAATTGAGAATCTCCCCTGTAGATTGTGACGAAAGAATGATCTCTCTTGATTCAAAGACTCCCGAAGCGGTGACTATTTCACTATTATCAGAGCAGGCAGACAGGAAAATTACAGTAGTAACAGCAGCTAATATCAGTTTTGTAAGTTTCATATATATATCCTTATTGAGGTCTGAGACTATTTAATATTGTCGCGACATTTTCTTCTTTTCTCTTTGCGGCAAATTGATTGAATTGATCATCATCGAGCCCCAGTGTTTCAAGTATGATTGGCTTTAGAATGAAAAAGCTAACATTCAAAGCTAAGACTGAGAAAACAATATCCAATGGAGAAACAGGTCTAACATTACCCTTTTGAATTTCCACTTCCAATTCTGCAGTGAACTGGTGAAATATTGTTCCCAGTTTATCTTTAAACTGTTCTTTAATAGAGGATATACGATCGGGATTGGTAATAAGCTCATTGATGATAAGAAATGGCAGTTGCTGATTTTCATAGAGCACATCAAAATGAGCCTCAATTTTCGACCTCAGTTTTTCTTCAAAAGAGAATCCCTGTGTATCGATTTCCATAAATGAAGAGAAAAAAATCATAAGCTTATTTTTGAAAACAGATTCAAAAAGCTTTTCTTTAGTCCGGAAATAATAGTGAACGAGTGCCTGGTTACAACCGACTTCCTTAGCGATCATAGTAGTAGAAGTAAGGGCAAAACCTTTCTTCAGAAACAGCTTTTCTGCTGCATTGAGGATCTCAAGTTCCATTGACTGATCATTTTTCAAAGTATTAATACTCCTATTTAATAGATCTATTAATACTTCTGTTAGAACAAAAGGTCAAGCATTTTGCTGAATGTAATAAAAGCGGCTATTTCCTGATCTTTTCCTTAAACAAACTGTAAGCCATAAAAGCTATCGCCACATAAGCCAAAGTCTTCGGAATCATCAGCATACCGAGCATAGGAATTTTCTGAACATAGAGAATAACCGGAGTATAAAAGAGATAAGAGAGAAAAATCATATAACTGATATTCTTCAGGAAGCGATCCTTTCTCTTAACTCCGGAGATATGGATCAGCAACCCTATTCCGAGGCCTTGTATCATTAAGGGAATATTTCTGTAAAGAGACCATTGGTGCGGTGGTACGACCTGGCCCCACTGGTTCTGTGGAAAAATCATGATGATCAACCGGACAATACCTGTAAGCATCAATATCCACCATAAAACATTTTTGTTGCCGGAAATTCTCACTCGCCAGATTTCGGCGGTAATCATATAAAAGAATGTTACTGTGATGGCCGTTGCAAGAGATCCCGCTCCGACCAGAAAAGGATTTGCATCGAGTCCCCCTGTGGCAAATGCCAATACGCGAAATCCCACATGTCCCGTATCTCCCAGAGCAAGAAGGAAGAAGGCTGAAAGGAATAGAATTCCTATTTTTTTGTTTTCTGTTGAAAGGTTTTCCTTTTTCCGGAACATGAGAATCACCAGAATCCAGATTGTCAGTAGATAAAGTACATCAAAAATTATTTCCATTGCCAGAATCATTATTATTTTCCTTTGACTCGATTTCTTATCTTTATTATATTAAGGTAAACTTAATAGTTAAGCAAGCTTAAATATAAAGGGGCCTTATGGATTCAGAAGATAACACTGATCTTAGAAAGATAATGCAGGAATTTATTGATAACACCATGCATATAAGCATGAGCAATTATTTCCAGTTCGGAAGGAATTACAATCTATCTTTCAGCCAGCTGATCATTCTCCACCGATTGCACAAAGGTGGACCATGTCTGGTGAGCGAAATCAGTAAAATGCTTGATATCAGCAATTCGGCTGTCAGTCAGCTTCTGGAAAAACTGGTACAGCTGAATTTCGTTTCAAGATATGAAAAACCCGAAGACCGTCGGAAAAAATATCACGCGATCACTGAGCAGGGAATGGATGTCGTTAAAAAATCCAGAGAGGCGAGAGTTTCCTGGATCGATTCACTTGAAAAAAACATCACACCCGACGAATCAGAAATAGTGACTGAAGCGTTGACTATAATGGTCAGTAAAATCAAAGAACTCGGCCCGGTCCATCACCATCACAAACAGGAGAAAGACAATTGTTAAAAATATGGCGGTATTATTTACCTTACCTTGGAGCGATTTTACTTGCCGTCGCTCTATTATTCCTTCAGGTCAATATGGATCTGGCGCTACCCGACTATCTGTCAAAAATAGTCAATGTCGGACTGCAGCAAGGGGGAATTGAATCATCAATCCCCGGGTTTCTGCAATCGCAAACCAGAGAAAATTTGGAATTATTATTAGATCCTCAGCATATGAATAAATTCGACAGTGCTTATGAACGTTCTGAGAGTGCCGGTGGAATCTATACTCTGACAGAAAAAGGTTCTGATCTTTTTGAAAGTGATACGGAGTTCAGAGAGGATTTTATATACAGCTTTATAACTCTTGCAAATACAACGGGTAGTGAAAAAGAAGAAATTGCAGCCTCTGTTGTTGGAAACATGAAAACTCAGATGGGTATTCAAGCTGTAAAGAATGAATATGAAAGGCTGGGGATCGATGGGGAAAAAATTCAGAGTTCCTACATCTTCCGGACTGGTGGATTCATGCTGTTGATCACCATCATCTCAGCCATAGCCACAATTATTGTCGGTTTTATAGCCGCCAGAGTAGCTGCTGGAGTAGCGAGAAATCTGAGACTGGATCTGTTTACAAAGGTTGAAAGTTTTTCCAATGCTGAATTTGATCACTTCTCAACAGCTTCACTCATAACGCGGAATACCAACGATATTACCCAGATACAGTCGGTCAGTTTTATGCTGATACGAATGGTTCTCTTTGCACCGATAATGGGTATTGGTGGAGTGATCAGGGCTTTTGGAAAAGCCCCTTCCATGGCCTGGATTATAGCTCTGGCCGTTCTTGTACTTATGGGGCTCGTCGCTGTGGTAATGTCTATTGCCCTGCCGAAGTTCAAAGCAATACAGGGACTGATTGACCGGGTCAACAAAGTGGCGAGGGAACAGCTCACAGGCCTTCTGGTTGTGCGGGCATTCAACAGGCAGGAATTTGAGAAAGAGCGCTTTGACGATGCCAATAAAGAGCTGACAAAAGTGAATCTCTTTGTCACCAGGGTTATGGTTCTGCTCATGCCTGTGATCATGCTGATAATGAATGTACTCTCTCTGGCTATCATCTGGTTTGGAGCCGAACAAATAGCCGCATCCACTATGCAGGTAGGAGATATGATGGCCTTTCTCCAGTATGCCATGCAGATAGTTATGGCATTCCTTATGCTATCCATGGCCTTTATCTTTATTCCCAGGGCTTCAGTCTCAGCAGACAGGATCAGTGAAGTTCTCAGAACTGAAGGCTCCATTAAAAATCCCGATTCTCCAGTAAACCTGCCGGAAGACACCAGGGGATTAGTGGAGTTTAAAAATGTTTCCTTCAAATATCCCGGTGCCGATGATCTGGCACTGAACAATATCTCATTTAAAGCATTTCCCGGTCAAACAACAGCCATAATAGGTTCTACAGGGAGTGGGAAATCAAGCCTTATAAACCTTATCCCCCGGTTCTATGATGCACAAAACGGACAGATCTTAATTGATGGAAAAAATATACAGGATGTAGAGATACACGATCTCAGAACTAAAATCGGATATGTTCCTCAGAAGAGTATTCTCTTCTCCGGAACCATAGAGAGCAACCTGAAATACGGGACTGACGAATTAAGTGATGAACAGCTGAAAAAAGCTGCCGAGACTTCGCGGTCCATGGATTTTATATCGGGCAGGGAAGACGGTTTCTCTTCTGCCATCAGTCAGAGCGGAGCCAATGTATCTGGTGGACAGAAGCAGCGTTTATCCATTGCCAGAGCACTGACACAGGATTATCCCATTTTGATATTTGATGATAGTTTTTCCGCACTGGACTACAAAACTGATGCGGAATTGAGAAGAGAACTGGAAAAAGAGTTTAAAGATACAACCCGGATAATTGTCGCCCAGAGAGTCTCCACGATAATGCAGGCCCAGCAGATCCTCGTACTCGATGAAGGTGCGCTAGTCGGCATGGGAACACACAGGGAATTGATGGAAAAATGTGAAACCTACAGGGAAATTGTACTCTCCCAGTTATCAATTAAGGAAGTGGAATAATGAGCGATATAAAAAATATTCGAAAAGAGGGACTGAAAGGATCCACGAAAAAAAAAGGAAACCGCGGTGGTCCCGGCAGCGGGCACGGTCCCAATGGAATGATGAAAGGTGAATCGGCTAAAAACTTCAAGGGAAGTATAAAACGCCTGCTTCAGTATATGGGCCATTACAAAGTGACTATTCTTGTAGTTTTTTTCTTTGCCGCACTCTCTACAGTGTTCAATATACTGGGACCGATGATCATGGGGCGGGCCACGACAGAACTATTCAGAGGCGTCATGGCGAAAATTTCCGGTACAGGAAACATCGATTTCGGCATAGTCGGACAGATACTTCTGCTGACTCTCGGTTTGTATACCGTAGCCAGTGTATTTGCCTATATCATGGGATGGCTCATGTCAGGTGTATCTGCCAATCTTTCCTATCGCTTCAGAAAGGACATCGCCGCAAAGATGCACAAAATTCCTCTTAGCTATTATGATAAAAACAGCCATGGAGATGTTCTCAGCCGGATCACCAATGATGTAGATACAATAAATCAAACCCTGAGTCAGAGCCTGACCCAGATGATCACCAGTGTTGTAACAGTAGCGGGAGTTCTGATCATGATGTTTATCATCGACTGGCGCATGACTCTGACTGCCCTGCTTATCATTCCCCTTTCCATGGGAACTGTTGCATTTATAATCAAGAAAAGCCAGAAATATTTCAAACAGCAGCAGGCATCATTAGGCCATGTGAACGGCCATATTGAAGAGATGTTTTCTGCCCATGTTGTCATGCAGGCCTTTAACGGCGAAGAAAAAAGCATTGAAGAGTTCAGCGAGTTCAATGAAGAATTACATGAATCAGCCTGGAAAAGTCAGTTTCTCTCAGGATTGATGATGCCCCTTATGATGGTCTTCGGAAACCTCAGTTATGTGGCAGTGACCATACTCGGAGGCTGGCTGGCTGTGAGAAATATGATATCTCTCGGAAACATCCAGGCATTTATCCAGTATGTACGGAATTTCACACAACCTCTGACACAAATAGCCAATATCAGCAATGTTCTCCAGCAGACTGTTGCCGCTGCAGAGCGTGTCTTTGAATTCCTCGATATAGAGCAGGAAATTGCAGAAAACAGCAATCCTGTAAAAGCGGAATATATCGAAGGCCGAGTGGAATTCAAAAATGTGCACTTCGGATACGACGAAACGATCCCCGTTATCAAAGATTTCTCAGCAGTTGCCGAAAGCGGTAAGAAGATTGCCATCGTCGGACCTACGGGCGCCGGAAAAACGACAATGGTCAAACTGCTTATGCGTTACTACGATGTGAATGCCGGATCTATTCTGGTAGATGGCATGGATATCAGAGATTTTACCAGGAAAGATCTTAGAGAGAATTTTGCCATGGTTCTCCAGGATACGTGGTTATACAATTCCACTGTTATGGAAAATATTCGCTACGGAAGACCCGACGCCAGTGATGAAGAAGTGATAAATGCAGCAAAAGCAGCTCATGTTGATCATTTTATCCGCACATGGCCCGAGGGTTACAACATGAAAATCAACGAAGAGATCTCCAATATCAGCCAGGGACAGAAACAGCTTCTGACAATCGCAAGAGCGATATTGGCGGATCCGCGAATTCTGATCCTGGATGAAGCGACCAGTTCTGTCGACACAAGAACAGAAGGTTTAATTCAGAAAGCAATGGACGGGTTGATGGAGAGTAGAACCAGTTTCATTATCGCCCACAGGCTCTCAACCATTAAAAATGCCGATCTGATACTGGTTATGAATGAAGGAGATATTGTCGAACAGGGAAACCATAGTGAATTGATGGAGAAACAGGGATTTTACGCCGATCTCTACAACAGCCAGTTTGAGCATGTTGTAGCTTAAAAGAAAATTTCCTGTTTATTTAATGCTCATTATGTATTAACCTTTGCAAAAGAAGTTTAATTACAAACTTGTAAAGATAGGTACGTTATTGCATGATCATTTCCGGAACGAGAAAAATAATTCTGATTTCACTTATAGGCTTATTAGGTCTTGTATCAATTGGACTGGGCATAAGCCTGGGATTCGCTGTGGCTATAACCAGGAATATCGAGAACACAGAAAATTTTGGTGAATACATTCCGGCGCTTCCCACTCAGATTCTGGATATAAACGGAAACCTGATAACTGAATTTTTCGGCAATGAGAAGCGCGAGGAAATTCGGATAAGCGAAATGCCGAAGTCTCTGATCACAGCTTTGATAACAAGAGAAGACGATCAGTTTTTTAAACACAACGGTTTCAGCATAAAAGGTTTCTCAAGAGCCGTATTTAAAATTATAACATTCCAGTATATTTCTGGAGGCAGCACCCTGAGCCAGCAAGTTGCAGGGCACCTCTATGCCGACAGAACAGAACGGAGCATTACACGAAAAATCAGGGAACTCTGGATGGCCCTGCAGCTCGAGAGAAGACTGACTAAACATGAAATACTGGAAATTTATCTGAACAAAATGGGCCTGGGGCACAATACCTACGGAGTGGAAGCCGCTTCGGATTTCTTCTTTGATCATTCTGCAACGGAAAATACTCTGGCTCAAAATGTCATGCTCGTAATCCAATATGTCAAACCCGGTTTATACTCTCCCTACCTGAACCCGGAAAGCGCTAAGAAGATACAGCGGATTATTCTGGATCAGATCGTTGCCAATGGTTATGCGACCCAGGAAGATGCCGATAACTCCTATATTCTGTACTGGCAGAACCGGGACTGGACAATAGACAATAGCTCTACCGCCTATACTGAAAGAGAAGACCAGGCTCCCTATTTCAGCGAATACATAAGAACAGAACTCGACAATATGCTCTTTGGAAAACAGAATATCTATACAGACGGCTTCGTTGTTCACACATCTCTGAATCTCGAGTATCAGAAGATTGCCGACGAAGTGATATCCAGAAATCTGCATAAATGGAATAGAACTTATAAATCGAACCGCGGAAGAAGAATGGATTTTGTAAATGATGAATTCGTACCTCTATTTGATATGCTCTCTCTGGCATTCAATATCGAAGATATCCGAATTGCCGGAATCGCAGATAAGAATAAAGCCATAGAACATTATGAAGATGAAATTGTTCCGACTATGGATATGATGTCCCTGATGTTCGGAATGGATAGTTTGAAATCCCTGGTGAATTTCTCCTATAACAAAATCAGTTCAAAGCTGGAAAAATCCAGTGTTCAGACAGCTCTCATCACTCTTGAAAATGAAACAGGCTACATTACTTCCATGATCGGAGGCAGCGAATTCGAATGGAGGAATCAGATCAACAGAGCAATGACAGGAACCTTTCAGCCTGCATCCACTTTTAAACCGATCTACTATTCAGCAGCTATCTCTTCAGGTGCATTTACTCCGGCATCAAGATTCTTCGACGGTCCTACAGTATTCTGGAATCCCGATGGATCAGCGTATACACCAATGAACTACCAGGGAGAGTGGAAAGGGAATGTCCTGCTTAGAACAGCACTTGCCAATTCCATGAATATTCCATCAATTAAGATAATGGACAATATGGGTTTCGATCCTGCCATTGAACGGGCAGCCAAACTTTACGGCATCAGCAATCCTGTTGAAATTAATGATATGTTCCCCAAATTACTAACACTGGCCCTGGGTGTCATATCGGTAACTCCCATACAATCGGCCAGAGCCTATGCGACTTTTGCCAATGGAGGACGGGCTGTAGAACCAATAGCTATTCTCTATGTAACAGATAAAGACGGCAAAACTATCGTAGACAATGAAAGGGAAATGAGAGAACGGCAGAGAGAACTGGGTGATGAAATGCAGATCCTGTCACCTCAAGCTGCTTATATAATGACAGACCTATTGGAAACTACAGTAAAATCGGGAACCCTCAGCAGACGAACCGGTGAAGTCGGAGGATTCGATGGAATGGCTATGGCAGGCAAAACGGGAACAACACAGAATATTGAAGATGCCTGGGCAGTTGGTTTTTCCCCTTACTATACGACTGTAATCTGGGCCGGATTCGACAAAAAAGGGAATTCTCTGGGTAATACGCTTACAGGAGGCAGGGCTACGGGAGCAGCCTGGGCTGAATATATGAAAGCAATACATAAAGACCTTCCTGCAAAACAGTTTAAAAGGCCGGAAACGGGCATCGTCGAAGTTGAAATTGATGCCTACTCCGGTTTATTACCGTCAGAAGATAGTGTAGACATAATTACCGAAATATTTATATCCGGAACGGAACCAGTAATTGTTGATAATTATCATTCTACAGAGGCCGACAGAAAAGCCTATATGGCGAGCAAATTGCTCCATGTCATCTCTACAGGACAATATGACACAGATCTTGATCAATATCAGAATAATCACAGTAATGACAGACTTCTCGATGGTCTGGATATTGAGCTTGAGTTTCTTGATATAAGTGATGATGATGGGGACGTTGAGCCGGTGGAGTCTTATTTGGATTAGGTTGTGGATTGTGTTATTTGAGAGGTTGTGAAAGAAAGAACTGTGTATTTTTTGAGTGATTTGGGGGTGTAAAGGATATCGTTTGAAGGGTGTTATACAGTTTTGTGTGTATTTCGGAAGTGATTTGGAGTTTGATTTTTTCTGTTATATGGTTTTGTGGTTATGTAATATGTTATATGAAGAATTTATAAGGGGATAACATGAAAAGACTTGCAATAATTGGTGGCACAATTGGTATAGCTCTCGTTGTACTTGTTGTTGTAATAAGCTTGTGGAGTGGCAATGGATTTAAGATTGAGGCGCCGGGGGTAAGCGTGTCAACAGAAGGTGACACTGTTGAGACACTTCAGCAATCAGAAAAATTGCTTGAGACCGTGGTAGTTAAAATATCAACTGGTTCATCTAATAATGCTGGAACTAACGCAAGGGTTTTCCTTCAATTTTGTGGTAGAGAATTCCAGATAGACAGCCCGGTGAAACATAATGATTTTGAGGCTAATGACACTAGAGACTATTCAATACCAGTTCAGTCCTTTAATTTTACAGAAGATGACATTAAGTCACATTCTATACGTTTGCGACACGATAATACAGGTAGTGAGGAACCATCATGGCAAGTGAGAAACTTGGCCATTAAGTATAAATTTGTAGGAGAATCTCCAATGCATATTTTGTTTTCCGAAGGAGTGGGCTGGTTAAAAGAAGAGGCTGGTTATGCGTTATATAAAGAGTGGCCACCGATCACCCAGTGACTTCTCAATTAGATGATATATAACATATATAAACCCAACTTTTGGGGGATGGTCAAATTCGGCTGAAAATAAATCTTACTTATGGTCCGGTTTTATGGGATGAGGTCAAGTGAATCTGTGTATTTCAGATCCGTCGAGAGGACAGATTGAAAAAATCGCTATTAGTACGGATTAGGGAATACTCTATACATCAAACGGGGTTATTCTACAGTCTCGTTATGTTCGAAAAAAATAAAATTACTAAAATTGAAGGAAAAAATGAAAAATAAAAAAAATGTAAAATTGATACAATGTATAAAAATTAAGAAATTAAGAAGAGAAAAAAACAAAATTAGTTTTGGAATCGAAAAATTTATTCAGCTGTTTTTATCATATTTTAGGTTTTTTTCAATAATATTTTGGATTAATCATTTTATTAGTAATAAAATTTCTTTATTAGCTGGTAAAATATTTATTGAAATAGTCACAGTACTAAAAATAATATTATTGATATTAGCAATTTTTACAAATACTTATAATAATATTTATGTCTTCATTGTGCTATGCTATTTTTCGATAGATACTTTATTTATGCTGATGGAAGTAGTATTAACATCACATGTTAAAGATTCACCGATTTCATATGGAAGATCAATAATATTAAGTTTTTTCAATTATGTAGAAATAAATTTATTGTTTTCCATATTTTACTTAAAATTTAAATGTATAAAAAATATATATTGTAGTCTTCAGTCAATTTATTTTAGCTTTGTAACTTCAACTACATTAGGGTATGGAGAATTTTATCCAATAAATAATTGCGGTTACATTTTTGTAATCTTACAGATGCTTATTAACCTGTTTCTTGTAATTACAATATTTTCTTATTTTATGTCAAATTTTATGAATAAAAAAAGAACATAAATCGGGTAGCCGGAGGATTTTAACCTCCAGCCCCCACACCACCCTGC
>Ga0070729_10003040_pt1 | contig 20252 bp, 20 predicted proteins | sample tdDd472_FD_66725 | JGI IMG/M metagenome (GOLD analysis project Ga0070729, IMG submission 66725) | Marine sediment microbial communities from the Atlantic coast under amendment with organic carbon and nitrate - tdDd47.2 | ecosystem: Environmental > Aquatic > Marine > Coastal > Sediment | place... | reverse complement strand
GGGATGGTCGATCCACATTTCCCAGACCGCGTCCTCGGCGCGGCGGCCTTCGTCTTCCGTCGTCGCGGCGGCGAGCCGCTCGTAGAGCCGGTTGGCCAGCGCCTCGCGGTCGAGCGGCGCGGCACCGAGCACGACCGGCCAGAGGGCGAGAAGCGCGACAAGCGCGGCGGCGGGCAATCTGAGGTTTAGGGTCATCGGCCCCTCCCGGACTTCGCCAAGATGTATCGCGTGGCGGTCCGCCGGCAAGAGATCCTCTTGCGGCCCGGCTGGACGGAAGCGGCGATCTTTCATATAAGCCGCGCGATTTTCCTTTATTCGCATCAGACGGAGAGACCATGGCCGGTCATTCACAGTTCAAGAACATCATGCACCGCAAAGGTCGGCAGGACGCCGTGCGCTCCAAGCTGTTCTCGCGGCTTTCCAAGGAGATCACCGTCGCGGTGAAGCTGGGTGGCGGCACGACCGATCCAGACATGAATCCGCGCCTGCGCCTGGCGATCCAGAACGCCAAGGGCCAGTCGATGCCCAAGGACAATATCCAGCGCGCGATCAACAAGGCGTCGGGCGGCGATAGCGACGACTACAAGGAGATGCGTTACGAAGGGTACGGCCCGGGCGGCGTGGCGGTGATCGTCGAGGCGCTGACCGACAACCTCAACCGTTCGGCCTCCAATATCCGCGCCTGCTTCTCCAAGAATGGTGGCGCGCTGGGCGAAACGGGCTCGGTGTCCTTCATGTTCGACCGGGTCGGCGAGATCGTCTACAAGCCGGAAGCCGGCGACGCCGACGCGATCATGGAAGCTGCCATCGAGGCGGGCGCCGAGGACGTCGAGACCGACGAGGACGGCCACACGATCACCTGCGCCTTCGAGGATATCGGCACGGTGTCCAAGGCTTTGGAAGAGGCGCTGGGCGAGGCGGAATCGATCAATGTTGTCTGGAAGCCGCAGAACCGCACTCCTGTGGACGAGGACAGGGCTTCGACCTTGATGAAGCTGTTCGACGCGCTCGACAATGACGACGACGTGCAGAACGTCTATTCGAACGAAGACATCGCCCAGGACGTGATGGAGCGGCTGTCCGCATAAACCGTCAGGGGCGCAATCCGTCGAGGGCGGGCAGCGTCAGAATGGCGGCGGCGAGGACGATCATCAGGGCGATGCGCTTGTAGGTCGCCTCGCTGGAGAAGCCGAACAGGCGCGCGCCGATCATCAGGCCGGCGAGATAGACCGGGGCGTAAAGTGCGCCCTGGGTGACGGTCTGCCTCGTCACGAGATCGGCGAGAAACAGGCCGATTGCCGAAAAGACCGACGTGAGCGCGAAATAGATGATCAGATTGGCGCGCACGAAGCCGGCGCCGGTTCTCAGCGCCATCCAGTAGAGGATGACCGGGGGGCCACCGATGCCCGCCGCACTGCCAAGAAAGCCGGACATGCCGCCGACAGCGAGCCGGACCGGCACGTTTCGGGGGCCGCGATAATACCAGCCCGACCAGAGCAGCGCGACGGCGACGAAGATCACCGCCGACATGAACCAGCGCAGCGTCTCCGTATCTCCTGTCTTCAGGAACCAGATGCCGAGCGGCATGAATAGCCCGTAGCCGACGGCAACTGGCGCCAGCTCACGCAGCTTCACCTTTTTCAAGGCCCCGACGATCAGCGGGATCATCGGCAGCGAGTCGATGACCAGCAGGATGACGATGGCGACTTTCGGACCGAAGATCATCGCACCCACCGGGACGACGATCATGCCGGTGCCGAAGCCGGAAAATCCGCGCACGATCCCGGCGACAGCAATAGCGGCCATCAGCACGAAGAAGCCCGCGTCGAGCGGAATGCCCAGAAGTGTCACGGATTAATCCCGGAGAGAAGAGACCGGGTCCTCTCGCATGGCATCCCCTGAAGGGCAACATGTGCGTTTTGTTTTCTTTTTGTTCACATAAGCCGTGGCACAGGCTAACGTGACCATGGAGATGGATATGGGACAGGCGATTCGCATAATCGGGATCGATCCGGGCTTGCGCCGGACGGGCTGGGGCGTGGTGGAAAGCCTCGGCAACAGCCTGCATTTTGTCGCGTCGGGCACGGTGCGGTCCGACGACAAGGCCGATCTCGCCTCCCGCCTCTGCCAGCTGCATGACGGTTTGGCCGAGATCCTTCACGCGCATATGCCGCACGAAGCGGCTGTGGAGCAGACCTTCGTCAACAAGGATGCGGCGGCGACGCTGAAGCTGGGCCAGGCGCGCGGCATCGCCATGCTGGTTCCGGCGCGCGCGGGCGTCCGGGTCGCGGAATATGCGCCGAACGCGGTCAAGAAGGCGGTCATCGGCGTCGGCCATGGCGACAAGAAACAGATCCACATGATGGTGAAGGTGCTGATGCCCAAAGCGACATTCGACACCGACGACGCCGCGGATGCGCTGGCGATCGCCATCTGCCATTCACATCACCGGATGAGCGTAATCCAGCGGGCGAGGTTCGCGACGGCATGATCGGCAAGCTGAAGGGAACGGTCGACGAGGTCGGCGAGGATCACGCGATCATCGACGTGCATGGCGTCGGCTATGTCGCGTTTTGTCCGATCAGAACGCTCTCGGGGCTGCGCGAAGGCGAGGCTGCGGTGCTGCATATCGAGACCTATGTGCGCGAGGACATGATCCGGCTCTATGGTTTCGCGACGCATCTGGAGCGTGAGTGGTTTCGGCTCCTGCAGAGCGTGCAGGGCGTCGGCGCCAAGGTGGCGCTGGCCGTGCTGTCGACGCTGTCGCCGGCCGATCTCGCCAATGCGATCGCGCTGCAGGACAAGGCGATGGTGGCGCGGGCGCCGGGCATCGGGCCGAAGGTTGCGCAGCGCATCGTCTCCGAACTGAAATCGAAGGCGCCGGCCTATGCCGGCGGAGCGACCGGCACGATCGGCCTGAAACAGGAACTGGGCGAGGGCGTCGCCCCGGCGCCCGTTGCCGACGCGGTCTCGGCGCTTTGCAATCTCGGCTACAGCCGCGAGCAGGCGGCGAACGCCGTCGCAGCGGCGGTGAAGGAAGCCGGCGAGGGGGCGGACAGTGCCAAGCTGATCCGGCTCGGGCTGAAGGAACTCTCGAAGTGATACTCGCTTGCCATGACGGGGTGACGGTGCGATTGACGACCCATGAGTGAAGCTTCCCGCCTGATATCGCCCGAAAAGCGCGGCGAAGACGTCGATGTCGCTTTGCGGCCGCAGACGCTTGACGACTTTACCGGCCAGAAGGCGGCGCGCGCGAACCTGAAAGTGTTCATCGAGGCGGCGCGGGGGCGTGGCGAGGCGCTGGACCATGTGCTGTTCGTCGGGCCGCCCGGGCTCGGCAAGACGACGCTGGCACAGATCATGGCCAAGGAACTGGGCGTCAATTTCCGTGCCACCTCCGGACCGGTGATCGCCAAGGCGGGCGATCTGGCTGCGTTGCTGACCAATCTCGAAGAGCGCGACGTGCTGTTCATCGACGAGATCCACCGGCTCAATCCTGCGGTCGAGGAAATCCTCTATCCGGCGATGGAGGATTTTCAGCTCGATCTGATCATCGGCGAGGGGCCCGCCGCGCGATCTGTGAAGATCGATCTCGCGAAATTCACGCTGGTCGCGGCGACGACGCGGCTCGGGCTGCTGACGACGCCGTTGCGCGACCGGTTCGGCATTCCGGTGCGGCTCGATTTCTACACGACCGAGGAACTGGAAACGATCGTCCGGCGCGGCGCGCGGATCATGGGTCTAGCGATGAGCGACGACGGTGCTCGCGAGGTGGCGAAGCGGGCGCGCGGCACGCCGCGCATCGCCGGGCGGCTGCTGCGCCGTGTGCGCGATTTCGCCGATGTGGCGAAGGCCGAGCAAGTGACGCGCGAGATCGCCGACGAGGCGCTGACCAGGCTCGATGTCGACGCGATCGGGCTCGACATGCTCGACCGGCGCTATTTGACGATGATCGCGCGCAATTTCGGCGGCGGGCCGGTCGGGATCGAGACGATCTCCGCGGCATTGTCGGAGCCGCGCGACGCCATCGAGGACATCATCGAACCCTTCCTGATCCAGCAGGGCTTCATACAAAGGACACCGCGCGGGCGCATGCTGACGGCGCGGGCGTGGGGCCATCTCGGCCTTGCCGCACCGAAGGATCTCGCGGCGATGCAGTCGAATCTGTTCGACGGGGACGACTGACGCCGCTTGGTCCGGCGATCGAGAGAGGCGGGACAGCGTGGCCTTCAAGGTGACCCGATATGCATTCACGCCGCCGCACTGGCCGGCGGGCCTGCGGCTGCGCGCGGTGATGCTGTCGGATATCCATGCCTGCTGGCCCTGGATGACCCGGTCGCGGATCGAGACGCTGGTCAGCGAGGCGAATGCGCTCCAGCCGGACATATTTTTCCTTCTCGGCGACTATGTGCAGGCCGTGAAGATTTTCGGCCGGCCGGTTCCGCATCCGGATTTCGCGCATCCGCTCGCCGGGCTTTCGGCGCCGCTTGGCGTGCACGCGGTTCTCGGCAATCACGACTGGACCGATGACGAGGAGGCCGTGAAACGCGGCGCGGGACCGACGGAAGCCGGCGAGGCGTTGGAGGCGGTCGGCATCCCGGTCTATCACAACCGCTCGGTGCGCATCGAACATGGCGGCGGGGCTTTCTGGCTGGCCGGGCTGGAAAGCCAGCGCGCTTTCTGGCTGCCGCGCGCCGAACGTGGCCCGAAGAACCATTTCCGGGGCCTGGACGATCTCGACGGCGCGCTGGCGCAGGTGACGAGTGACGAGCCGGTGATCCTGATGGCGCATGAGCCGGACATTTTCGACAAGGTGCCTGACAGGGTGTCGCTGACACTGTCCGGCCATACCCATGCCGGCCAGATCAACCTTTTCGGCTGGACGCCGGTGGTGCCGTCCTATCACGGCACCCGGTTCCTCTACGGCCATATCGTGGAGGAAGGGCGGCACCTGATCGTCTCGTCCGGGCTCGGCCATTCAGGCGTTCCCTTCCGCTTCATGGCGCCGCCGGAAATCGTGCTTCTGGACCTCGGATGCGAGAGCGCAGCCGCATGAAGAAGATCGGGCTGATCGGCGGGTTGAGCTGGGTTTCGACGGCGGACTATTACCGGCGGCTGAACGAGATGATGCAGGCGCGCATGGGCGGCGTGACGTCGCCGCGCATCGTGCTCGAAAGCGTCAACCGCCAGGCCTATGTCGATGCTGTGATCGAGCGCGAGAACGAGGTCGAGGCGGGCGCGATCATCATGGAGGCGGCCCGTTCGCTGGAACGGGCGGGCGCCGATTTCATCATGATCTGCTGCAACGACGTCCACCGCTTCGTGCCGGCGATCAGGGTGAGGATTTCCGTCCCCTTCCTGCATATCGCCGAAGCGACGGCGCAGGCGATCAAGGCTCAAGGCCTGCAAAGGGTCGCGCTTCTCGGCGTGCGCAAGACGATGGAAGGGCGGTTCTATCCCGAGATTCTCGCCCGCCACGGCATCGAGACGATCATTCCGGACGTAGACGAAAAGGCCTTCGTGCACAATTCGATCTATGACGAGCTGGTCAGGAACGAGTTCCGGCCGGAAACGCGGGCGCGCTATGTCGACCTGATCGACGCACTGGCGCGGCGCGGCGCACAGGGCACGATCCTCGGCTGCACGGAAATTCCGATGCTGATCGGCGAAGGCGATGTGCCGACGCCGGTCTTTTCGACGACGGAAATCCATTGCAGCGCCGGCATCGAGATGGCGCTACAGGCCTGACGCACGGGGTTGCACCGCCGGCCGAAATCGCCGAGAGACGCGAGGCATGACAGGCGTGACGCGACAGGTGCAGGCGATGAGTGACGACATGACGGCATTGTCCGGCCGGATGACGGACGCCGGCCACGAATTGCTGGCGCGGGTCTATTATGCCGATACGGATTTCTCCGGCGCGGTCTATCACGGCCGTTATCTCGAATTTCTCGAACGCGGACGGTCGGACTTCCTGCGCGTCCTCGGCGTGCATCATACCGACTTGCAGGCGGGCCATACCGGCGAACCGCTTTTCTGGGTGGTGAAGCGCATGGAGATCGACTTCGTCGCGCCGGCGCGCATCGACGACGTGCTGACGATCTCGACGAAGGTCGCGGAACTCGGCAAGGCACGCATCCGCATGGCCCAGGAAATACGCCGCGGCGAGGCGCGGCTGATCGCGGCGACGGTCGAAGCGGCGGTGATCAACGGCGCGGGCAGGCCCCGCCGCTTCCCGACGGAATGGCTGGCTTTGTTCGCCCCGTCGGGGCCGGAAGCCCCGAATTCCGGCAAAATGTCATGAAATGAACGCAATTGGCCCCGTTTCACTAACGAGCCGTTAACGATAACGATTCATGAATGGGCTGGCCCGAATACGGCCTTGGCGACGCCTTTGTTTAACCCAATTTGTCGTCGAGAGCCTGAGCGGTCCGCGCTCGGGATGGTCCATGACAGGCGGGCCGCATAACGCAATTCAACCTCACATCCGGGACTCGAGGGGAAGACATGGAACAAATCGGGTTGGCCGCGCCGGGAGCAGAGCTGTCGCTCTGGGCGCTGTTCATGCAGGCGGGCTTCGTCGTCAAGATCGTCATGATCGGCCTGCTGGCCGCGTCGGTGTGGTCATGGGCGGTGATGATCGACAAGACGCTGGCCTTTGGCCGCATGCGCCGCGCCTTCAACCGCTTCGAAGACACGTTCTGGTCCGGCCAGTCGCTGGAGGAACTTTATCGCTCGCTCGCGGAAAAGAAGCCGACCGGCATGGGCGCGCTCTTCGTCGCGGCAATGCGCGAGTGGAAGAAATCGTTCGAACGCGGCGCCAAGTCGCCGATTAGCCTTCAGACGCGCATCGACCGCGCCATGGATGTGGCGCTATCGCGCGAGATGGAAGCGATCGAGGGCCGGCTCGGCTTTCTGGCGTCCGTCGGTTCCGCCGCGCCGTTTATCGGCCTGTTCGGCACGGTGGTCGGCATCATGACCTCTTTCCAGGCGATCGCCGGTTCGGAATCGACCAACCTCGCCGTCGTCGCGCCGGGTATCGCGGAAGCGTTGCTGGCGACCGCGCTCGGTCTGGTCGCCGCCATTCCAGCGGTGATCGGTTACAACAAGCTGACTTCCGACGCGGCAAAACTCAGCGCGCGCATGGAAGGGTTCGCCGACGAATTCTCGGCGATCCTGTCGCGTCAGATCGACGAGCGCTCGTCGGCCGGACAGCGCGCCCAGGCCGCGCAGTGACGCGGCGGAACACGGATTGATCCGATGGCCATTTCGATGAACACAGGCGGCGCCCGCTCGGGACGCCGCGGACGCAGGGGCCGCAGCAAGGCGCTGATGTCGGAGATCAACGTCACGCCCTTCGTGGACGTGATGCTCGTTCTCCTGATCATCTTCATGGTCGCCGCACCGCTGCTGACGGTCGGCGTGCCGATCGACCTGCCGGAAACGCGCGCCTCGGCGCTCAATTCCGACACGCAGCCGATCACGATCTCGATCCGCGACAATGGCGAGATCTACATTCAGGAGACACCGATACCGATCGATGAGGTCGTGCCGAAGCTCGAGGCGATCGCCCAGACCGGTTATGACGAACGCATCTATATCCGCGGCGACCAGAACGCCGATTACGGCACGATCATGCAGGTCATGGGCCGGATCAACCAGGCGGGTTTCAAGAATCTCGGCCTCGTAACCCTGCAGGAACAGCAGGACCAATAAATCCATGCGCGTAGGCCTCGCCACATCGGGCATCTTGCACGCGGTCGTCCTCACCTGGGGGATGATCGCGCTGCACGCACCGGACGCGTTCGACGTGCCCGACGTGGAGTCGCTGCCCGTCGAACTGGTTACGCTCGCCGAGATCACGCAGGTGCAGAAGGGCGCCGAAGAGGCCAAGAAGGACGGACCGGCGACGCCGGTGCCGACCGAGAAGCCGCCCGTGGACCCGGAAGCCGAAAATGTCGGCGACCAGAAGCTCGACCAGCAAGCGCCGGAGACGGCCGAGCAGAAGCCGGTCGAAGTCGAACAGACGGAACTGCCGAAGCCGTCGGAAGCGCCGACGCCAGAGCCGGCCCCGGCGCCGGAGCCGGTCGAGCAGGTCGCACCGGAACCGGAACCCGAGCCGACGACCGAGGTTGCCGCGCTGCCGGAACCGAAACAGGAGGTCGAGCCGGACCCTGTGCCCGAGGTCGCGCCGCAGCCGGCGGAAACGCAGCCGCAATCGCGCATTCCCGACAGTGTGCCGCTGCCGACGCGTCGGCCTGAACCGCCCAAGGCCCAGACCGCCAAAACCGACGAACGCCGCAAGACCGAGCCGAAACCGGCGCAATCGGCGCAGCGCGCGCCGGAAAGCGAGACGAAGAACGACGAGGTCGCCGCGCTTCTGAACCAGGAAAAGGCCTCCGGCGGCGGCGCGCAGCGCACGACCCGCGAGGCCTCGCTCGGCGGCCAGCGCAACACCGGCGGCTCGGAACTGACGCAGAGCGAGATGGATGCGCTGCGCAACCAGATCCAGGCCTGCTGGAACCCGCCGGCGGCGGTCGACGCCTCGGACCTCAAGGTCTCGGTGCGCTTCCGCCTCGACCAGTCGGGCATGCTGGACGGCAATCCGCAGGTGACCAAGAGTTCAGGCAACCGGGCGGCCGACGAGAGCGCGCGGCGCGCGATCATGATTTGCGAACAACGCAACCAGGGCTACAAGCTGCCGGCGGAGAAATACGACGCCTGGCGCGACGTGGTGGTGAATTTCGACCCGAGCGAGATATACCGGTGAGGCGAGCCTCCCGCATGACGCTTGGACCAGGAACGGGACGAGAAGGACAGACGGAATGAAAAAGCTGACCCTGCGATCGATCGCCTTCGTTACGATGGCCATCACCGCACTCGCCTTTGGCGGACAACCGGCGCGCGCGCTGGTCGAGATCGACATCAACCAGGGCAATATCGAGCCGTTGCCGATCGCGATCACCGATTTCATCTCGTCGGACGGCATCGGGGCGCAGATTTCCGGCGTCATCGCCAACGACCTGAAGAGCTCCGGCCTGTTTACGCCGATCGGCAAGGGCGCCTTCATCGAGAAGGTCTCCAACCCCGATGTCGCGCCGCGTTTCGAAGACTGGCGCGTGATCAATGCGCAGGCGCTGGTGATAGGCCGGGTCGTCGAGGAGGGTGACGGGCGGTTGCGCGCGGAATATCGCCTCTGGGACACCTTTGCCGGCGAGCAGATGGCCGGCGAGCAATACTTCACCAATCGCGACAACTGGCGCCGGGTCGCCCACATCATCGCCGACGCGATCTACAAGCGGCTGACCGGCGAGAAGGGCTATTTCGATACGCGGGTCGTCTTCGTCTCTGAATCCGGCCCGCGAGACGCCCGCGTCAAGAAGCTGGCGATCATGGACCAGGACGGGGCGAATGTCCGTTATCTGACGCGTGGCGACAATATCGTACTGACGCCGCGCTTCTCGCCGACGCGCCAGGAAATCACCTATATGGATTTCGCCGGCGGCGAACCGAAGGTCTATCTCTTACAGCTGGAAACCGGGCAGCGCGAACTGGTCGGCGATTTTCCGGGCATGACCTTCAGCCCACGCTTTTCGCCGGATGGCCAGCAGGTCGTGATGAGCCTCGAGCAGGGCGGCAACGCGAATATCTATTCGATGGACCTGCGTACCCGCCGGACGACGCGCCTGACCAATTCCAACGCCATCGACACCTCGCCGTCCTTCTCGCCTGACGGTTCGCGGGTCGTGTTCGAATCCGACCGGGGCGGCCGCCAGCAGCTCTACGTCATGGGCGCCGCCGGCGGCGAACCGCAGCGCATCTCGTTTGGCAACGGTTCCTATTCGACGCCGGTCTGGTCACCGCGCGGCGACCTGATCGCCTTCACCAAGCAGTCGGGCGGGCAGTTTTCCATCGGCGTGATGCGGCCGGACGGTTCCGGCGAGCGCATCCTGACGACGGGCTTCCACAATGAAGGACCGACATGGGCGCCGAACGGCCGGGTGCTGATGTTCTTCCGCCAGGCGGCGGGCGCGGGCGGGCCGCAGCTCTATTCGATCGATCTGACCGGCCGCAACGAGCGGCAGATTCCAACGCCTGAATTCGGCTCCGACCCGGCTTGGTCGCCGCTTTTGGAGTAGCTGCCCGGAAGACGCCGCATTTTCGCCATATCGCGGAAACGAAGCGATTAACGACTCATTAACCCTGTTTCTTATGCCGCGGTTAACTCCGACAAGGTTACCAAAGCCTCAACGAATTCATTCAAATCCCAGGAGAAACGGCCATGCGCCGAATTCCACTTACGCCCGTCAAACTCGCCGCGATCTGCCTTCTCGCCGGGTTCGCCGTCACAGGCTGCGCCAGCAAGAAGTCGCTGCCGAACAATGCCAGCGAACTTGGCCTCAACGGAGCTGTTGCCGGCTCTTCGCAGGACTTCACCGTCAATGTCGGTGACCGCATCTTCTTCGATACGGACTCGTCCGCGATCCGCGCCGACGCCCAGCAGACGCTGGTCCGGCAGGCGCAGTGGCTGAACCAGTATCCGCAATATTCGATCACCATCGAGGGCCATGCCGACGAACGCGGCACGCGCGAATACAACATCGCGCTCGGTGCGCGCCGTGCCGCCGCGACCCGCGACTACCTCGCCTCACGCGGCGTGAATGCGAGCCGCATTCGCACGATTTCCTATGGCAAGGAACGTCCAGTCGCGACCTGCGACGACATCTCGTGCTGGTCGCAGAACCGCCGCGCCGTCACGGCTCTGGGCGGCGGCAGCTGATCCAATCGACATCTGCAAGGGAAATAGCGGCTTCGGCCGCTATTTTCGTTTCTGATTTCAGACAAAGTTTTGTCGAATTGGACCTCTTAATGATACAGGCTGTCCCAGCCGTGTCCGAGAAAGCGGGAGATTTCAGACATAATGGTTTCAATGCCGATTTTATTCAGGGCGACATTCGCCGCCGCCGTGCTCGCCGCTGGCGGGGCGCAGGCGGCCGAATGGCGCGCGCTGCCCCAGGGCAGCTACGAAGTGGCGCAGGCCGCCGATCCGCGGGTCTATCAACTCGAGGAAGAGGTTCGCTCCCTCAACGGCAAGGTCGAGGAGCTGACGTTCCAGCTTCTCGAATTGCAGGAGCAACTGCGCAAGATCCAGGAAGACAACGAGTTCCGTTTCCAGCAGCTTGAGGGTGCGGGCCAGCCTATGGATGGCGGCAACGGCACGTCCGGCGATGCCGGCGACATGGCGGTTCCGGGGGCAAGCGAGACGGCCAACGCCGCGCCGACGGTCGCTCCGGCGCAGCCTTCGCAGCCGGCGCCCGATACGAATGTTGCCCAGAACAGCGGCAACAGCAGCCGGGTACTCGGAGCGGCGCCGCGCAATCTCGGCACGCTGACTGTCGACGGTCAGGGCAAAGTCGTCGATGGATCGGTCGACTTCTCGCCGAACCAGATCGACCAGGCGATCGACGGGGAGGCGGTCGCCAGCGTGCCGCCACCGGACGATCCGGAAGTCTATTACCGGTCGGGCTACGAGCATGTGCTCAATGGCGACTACCAGGACGCCGAAGGCATCTTCCGTTCCTTCGTCGAATTGTTCCCGAACGACCCGCTGACGCCGGATGCGCGCTTCTGGCTGGCCGAGAGCGTGCGCGCGCAGGGCCGTCCGGAGGAAGCCGTCGAGATCTTCATCGCCTTGCGCAAGGCCTATCCGGAGATGCAGAAGGCGCCCGAGACGCTGCTCAAGATCGGTCAGATCATGTTCGACCTTGGCGACCGCGATGTCGCCTGCGTCACCTTTGCGGATGCCGAATCGAGCTATCCGAACATGTCCGCTACGGTGCGTGCACGCATCAGCGAAGAGCGCACCCGCGCCAGGTGCTGAACGCCGACAGCGTGACCGCTTCGGTCCGGCGTATCCTTTCCTCCGTCCAATTCGGCCCCCGACGCGACATCGCGATCGCCCTTTCAGGCGGCGGCGACTCGACGGCACTTCTCTGTCTGCTGCATGACCTTCTGTCCGAGCGCGGTGAAGAAGACCGGCTTTTCGCGATAACCGTCGATCACGGTTTGCGACCCGAATCCGCCGCCGAGGCCCGGCGCGCCGGCGACTTCTGCGCGGCGCTCGGCATTCCACACGCCATCCGACGCTGGGAGGGCGACAAGCCCGCCGCCGGCTTGCAGGCAGCGGCGCGCGAGGCGCGCTACCGGTTGCTGGCGGAAGCAGCGGGCGAGGCCGGCTGCGAGGTTGTTATGACCGGGCATACGCTCGACGACCAGGCGGAAACCGTGGCGATGCGCCAGGCGCGCGGAGACGGTCGAGGACTTTCCGGGATCGCACCGGCAACGCTCTACGAGAAGAGAACCTGGTTTGTCCGCCCGCTGCTCGGCCAGCGCCGCGCCGGGTTGCGAGCCTATCTGACCACGCGCCGGCAGGACTGGATCGATGATCCGTCCAATATCGACCCGCGTTTCGAACGGGTGCGGACGCGCGAAGCCATCGGCCGTGACCAATGCGATGCGACGACCTTCCGCGCGGCCTTCGAGGCAAGACGCCGGCAGTCAGAACAGGCGGCGGCGAGCCTCGCCGACAAGGACGCATGGCTGTTCGACCGCGATGCGCGGACCGCCGAAATGGATGTCGACGCGGCGACAGGACGAGAAGCGTTCCCGCTCGCGCTGGCTGTCGTGATGGGATGGGCGGGGCATGCAGCGCATCTGCCGACCGGCCCGGTGCTGGACAAGGCTGTCGCCTTTTGTTCGCAAGCTGCCGGCGGGCAGAAGATGACGGCGGGGGGATGCCTGCTGACGATGGCGCAGGGGCGCGTGACGATCGGGCGCGAGGCGCGCAACAGGCGCAGCGGCGGTTTCGGTTTCGACCACCTTCTGCCGAGCCCCGACCATGCGGTCGCCGAGGCGCTGGCGCGACGGATCGGGGCGGCATCCTATCCGCCGCCGCCGCTTTTCGGTTACCCTGATTGAACAGAAACGTCGCAGAACTGCCGGATTGCCTTGGCAATGCCCAGCTTCGCACCTATGTTTGACTGAAGATTTGCCGCCTGAGTGAACGGCGGCCCAGCAACGAGACGGAAATGAACCCGAACTACCGGAATTTTGCGCTGTGGGCGATCATCGCATTGATGCTGATCGCGCTCTTCAACATGTTCGACAACCAGCCATCGACGACGGCCAGCCGCGAGGTTTCCTACTCGCAGTTCCTGCAGGATGTCTCGACCGGCCGGGTGAAGTCGGTAACGATTTCCGGCGAACAGATCAGCGGCACCTACAGCGATTCCGGAACGACCTTCCAGACCTACTCGCCGGGCGACTCTAATCTGGTCAACCGGCTTGAGGATCAGGGCGTCGAAATCCGTGCCCGGCCCGAGAATGACGGCTCCAACTCGTTCCTCTCCTACGTCTTCACCTGGCTGCCGATGATCATCATCCTCGGCGTATGGATCTTCTTCATGCGCCAGATGCAAGGTGGCGGTTCGCGCGCCATGGGCTTCGGCAAGTCGCGCGCCAAGCTGCTGACGGAAGCGCATGGCCGCGTCACCTTCGCCGATGTTGCCGGCGTGGACGAGGCCAAGCAGGATCTGGAAGAGATCGTCGAGTTCCTGCGCGATCCGCAGAAGTTCCAGCGCCTCGGCGGCAAGATTCCGCGCGGCGTGCTGCTCGTCGGACCGCCCGGAACGGGTAAAACGCTGCTGGCGCGTTCGGTGGCGGGCGAGGCCAATGTGCCGTTCTTCACCATTTCCGGTTCGGACTTCGTCGAAATGTTCGTCGGCGTCGGCGCGAGCCGCGTGCGCGACATGTTCGAGCAGGCCAAGAAGAACTCGCCCTGCATCATCTTCATCGACGAAATCGATGCTGTGGGCCGTCATCGCGGCGCCGGCCTTGGCGGCGGCAATGACGAGCGCGAGCAGACGCTGAACCAGCTTCTCGTCGAGATGGACGGTTTCGAGGCCAATGAATCGATCATCCTGATCGCGGCGACCAACCGTCCCGACGTTCTCGATCCGGCGCTGATGCGCCCGGGCCGCTTCGACCGCCAGGTCGTGGTGCCGAACCCGGACATCATCGGCCGCGAGAAGATCCTGAAGGTGCATGTACGCAACGTGCCGCTGGCGCCGAATGTCGATCTCAAGATCATCGCGCGCGGCACGCCGGGCTTCTCCGGCGCCGACCTGATGAACCTCGTCAACGAGGCCGCCCTGATGGCAGCGCGGCGCAACAAGCGTCTCGTCACCATGCAGGAATTCGAGGACGCCAAGGACAAGGTCATGATGGGTGCGGAACGCCGCTCCAACGCCATGACCGAAGAGGAAAAGCAGCTGACCGCCTATCACGAGGCCGGCCACGCCATCCTCGCGCTCAACGTGCCGGCTTCCGACCCGGTCCACAAAGCGACGATCATCCCGCGCGGACGTGCGCTCGGCATGGTGATGCAGTTGCCCGAGGGCGACCGCTATTCGATGAGCTACAAATACATGATCTCGCGGCTGGCGATCATGATGGGCGGGCGCATCGCCGAAGAGCTGAAATTCGGCAAGGAGAACATCACCTCCGGCGCCTCCTCGGACATCGAGCAGGCGACGAAGCTGGCGCGCGCCATGGTCACCCAGTGGGGCTTCTCCGACAAGCTCGGCCAGGTCGCTTATGGCGAGAACCAGCAGGAAGTGTTCCTCGGTCACTCGGTGGCGCAGCAGAAAAACATCTCCGAGGACACCGCCCAGATCATCGACATGGAAGTGCGCCGGCTGGTCGACGAGGCTTATGAGACCGCGCGCAAGATCCTGACCGAGAAGAAGAAGGACTGGATCACGCTCGCCGAGGGGCTGCTCGAATACGAGACGCTGTCGGGCGATGAGATCAAGGATCTTCTGGCCGGCAAGAAGCCGTCGCGCGACATGGGCGACGACACGCCGCCTTCGCGCGGGTCCGCGGTGCCGAAGGCCGGCTCGAAGGAAAAGGCCGACAAGCCGGGCGACGAGCCGGATACAGGCATGGAGCCGCAGCCGCAGGGCTGACGCTTAACCGTTACCGCAAAATCCAAGGGAAAGGCCGCTTCGGCGGCCTTTTTTCGTTGAGTCGCGTGGTGTATAGGAGAGCGCCAGGCAGGGCGCAAAAACATCCCGTGCAACCGGCAGGCATTTCATGAAACGCAAATATTTCGGCACCGACGGCATACGCGGAACCGCGAACGCATATCCGATGACGCCCGAGGTGGCGATGAAGGTCGGCATGGCGGTCGGCGTGACGTTCCGCCGTGGCGCGCATCGCAATCGCGTCGTCCTCGGCAAGGATACTCGGCTGTCGGGCTATATGCTGGAAAACGCCATGGTCGCGGGTTTCACCGCCGCCGGCATGGACGTGTTTCTGCTCGGCCCGGTGCCGACGCCCGCCGTGGCGATGCTGACGCGATCGCTGCGCGCCGATATCGGCGTGATGATCTCCGCCTCGCACAATCCCTTCCATGACAACGGCATCAAGCTGTTCGGCCCCGACGGCTACAAGCTGTCGGACGAAAAGGAACTGGAGCTGGAGAAGCTGCTCGGTCAGGATCTGACGCGCAAGCTCGCCAAGCCCGAGAAGATCGGCCGGGCGAAGCGCGTCGAGGGCGACCTCTATCGCTATATCGAGTTCGCCAAGCGGACCTTCCCGAAAGACATGACGCTGTCGGGCATGCGCATCGTCGTCGACTGCGCCAATGGCGCGGCCTACAAGGCGGCGCCGGCGGCGCTGTGGGAACTGGGCGCCGAGGTGGTGACGATCAACAACGAGCCGGACGGCTTCAACATCAACCTGGAATGCGGTTCGACCAATCCGACCGCCCTGTCGAGGAAGGTCGACGAGGTGCGCGCCGATATCGGCATCGCCATGGATGGCGACGCGGACCGCATGCTGATCGTCGACGAGAAGGGCGTGGTTGTCGATGGCGACCAGCTGATGGCGATGATTGCCGAGGACTGGCATGCCGGCGGACGCATGACGGGCGGCGGCATCGTCGCGACGGTGATGTCGAATCTCGGACTGGAACGCTTCCTGGAGGACAAGGGGCTCGGGCTTGCGCGGACCAAGGTCGGCGACCGCTACGTGGTCGAGCACATGCGCGAACACGGCTACAATATCGGCGGCGAGCAGTCCGGCCATATCGTCCTGTCGGACTATTCGACCACCGGCGACGGCCTGATCTCCGCGCTGCAGGTGCTTGCCTGCATCCGCGCCGCCGACCGGCCGGCGAGCGAAGTGTGCAAGAAATTCGAACCGGTCCCGCAAGTTCTGAAGAATGTGCGCTTCGCGGGCGATACGCCGCTTGAAGAGAAATCCGTGCAGTCGGCCATCGACGCCGGGCGCGATCGTCTCGGCAATGGACGCCTGGTCATCCGTCCGTCAGGTACGGAGCCGGTAATCCGCGTGATGGCGGAAGGTGATGACCGGGTGGTGGTCGAACAAGTTGTCGACGATATTGTCGGCGTTATTTCAGGCCACAAGACGGCTGCTTGAACAATAGATTTCAATAGTTTGCAGACGGCGCCGTGAGGCGCCGTTTTTTATTTGTCCGGAGCGACATGGTGAATAAACACGGTAAAAAAACACGGTTAAGCGCGTTTTAACCTTTCAAGGGCAATTTGAGGCACGAGGTTGCAATAAGCCTGTAACGAGTTTGGGCCTTGGAAGGACACACCATGAAGACTGCAGCGAAATATCTGCTTGGCGCCGTGGCGCTCGCAGCATCCGGCGCCGTCCCGGCGATGGCCGCGGATATCTACGAACCGCCGGTCATCGAGACACCGGCCTATTCGCCGCCGGAGGTGTTGCCCGCCAAGGTCTCCGGTTGGTACCTGCGCGGCGATGTCGGCTATGCATGGCACAGGACGATGGACGCCAGCTATGCGATCGCGGATACCGGACCGACGCTTGTGGAAGCGTCGCTTTATGGCGAGAGCTTCCGCGGCTCCTATACGATCGGCGCCGGCGCCGGCTACAAGTTCAACAACTATCTGCGCGCCGACCTGACGCTGGACTGGTGGGGTAATGGCAGGTTCACCGGCCATACCTACGGCACCTGTGACTTCGGCGGCGGCCCGGAAGCCTGCACATCCAACGATATCGCGACCTTCAGCGCGCTGACGCTGATGGCCAACGCCTATGTCGACTTCGGCACCTATGGCCGGTTCACGCCATATGCGGGCGGCGGCTTCGGCGGATCCTACGTGCATTGGGGCACGCTCGAAAACGAGGCCTGCCTCGACTCCGACTCGACAAATTGCCAGACCTTCTGGCATGGCGGCGAATATGAATACCGTTTCGCCTATGCCCTGATGGCCGGCGTTTCGGTCGACGTCTCCTGCAAGCTTGCCGCCGATGTCGGCTACAAGTTCCAGCGCATCGCCAGCGGCGGCATGTTCGGCACGGTGGCCAATGCCGGCTACGGACACGACAGCGGCATCACCTCGCATCAGGTCAAGGCCGGTCTGCGCTACAAGTTCGGCGCCTGCCAGCCGGCACCGGAGCCGGTCTACATTCCCGAGCCGCTTCCGGTTTACAAGTAAGACCGGACCACTTCGGACCCATCAGAGCCCGGCTGCGCAAGCAGCCGGGCTTTTTCGTGCCCGGGGAAAAATCGCAGTTAATGAACATGCTTAACCACGACTTAACTCTTGTCCTTAATAGTGCGTGAAGAGGGCCAAGTCGGATGCGAATCCGCCGTGTCCAGGTCAGCGAGAGAGTTGAACCATGACGACTTTGACAAAACGGATCGCAGCCATTGGCGCGGCGGCAGTGTGTCTTGCCGCGATTCAGGCCAAGGCCGCGGATTTGGACGGCATTTACATCGATGATGCGAATTTCATCGAGAAACCGGCGGAGCTCGGCTCCGGCTGGTATCTGCGCGGCGATATTTACTACAACGTCGCGAAGAATCAGCGCCAAGGCTATTTCTACGACGAATTCAGCGGCGACACGGTCGATTACACTTTCGGCGACGGCTTCGGATATGGCCTCGGCATGGGCTACCGATTCAATAGCTGGTTGCGCATGGATGCGACGGTCGACCGTCCGATCTTCTCGGAGGTAACCTCCACGGCCAGCGAAACCTTCCGGGGATCGCGAATCGTCGAAGTGACTTATGACGATGGTTTCGGCGGCGAAGTGACCTCGAACCGCACGATCTTCTTCAATTCGGACGGTCTTGTTACGTCGACGGAATGTAACATTGCCGAACTGGCGGCGGGCTGTGCCGATGTCGGCGATACGGTCGCGCCGATCGACGGTTCGCGGCTCGACGAACTCGGCTACGCGGTCTGGACGACGATGGCCAATGCCTATGTCGATCTGCCGACAGTGGCACGCTTTACGCCTTATGTCGGCGGCGGTATCGGCCTGTCGCGTGCAGCTGCATGGTACAAGCTGACGGTCGACTGTGTCGCCAGCAGCGACGAAGCCTGCGGTTATCCGGCGGGCGGCACCGGAGAAATTCTCAGGGATCAGGTACTGGTAGACGCCACTTATACAAGGTGGCTGCCGACATGGTCGGTTCAGGCCGGTGCCTCCTATGCGGTCACCGACAATCTCGATCTCGATCTCGGCTATAAATATATGCGGATCATGAATGTGGCCTCTGTCCTGGAGGACGCCGGGTTCACGATGGCGGAAAAGGATCTGGACCTGCATCAGGTTCGCGTCGGTCTGCGCTATTCCATCTGGTAGGGACAACACCGTTTCGGTGGGGACGGAAGGGTCGCTTTGGCGGCCCTTTTTCTTTTTGCCGATCACTTTTGCCGCAGCCGCATGAATCCACTTGACCGGAAATGAGCAAAGGAATATCGCCGCACGTGGGACACCTCTCCCCAACGAGAGGCAACTATCTGAAAGGGTAGCCACACGATGACTACGACTCTCCCCACGCCGGACATGCGTCCGGCCAATCCCCGTTTTTCTTCCGGACCGTGCGCGAAGCGTCCCGATTGGGCGCCCGAAAATCTCGACTTGTCGACGCTCGGCCGTTCCCACCGTTCAAAGCCGGGCAAGGCAACGCTCGCCGAAGCGATCGAGCTGACGCGCGAAATCCTCGGCGTGCCGGCGACATACCGGATCGGCATCGTGCCGGCTTCAGACACCGGTGCCGTCGAGATGGCGATGTGGTCGATGCTCGGCGCGCGCGGCGTCGACATGGTCGCCTGGGAATCCTTTGGTTCCGGCTGGGTGACCGATGTGGTCAAGCAGCTGAAGCTCGACGATGTACGCAAGATCGAAGCGGGCTACGGCGAATTGCCGGACCTCTCCACGATCGATTTTTCCCGCGATGTGGTCTTCACCTGGAACGGCACGACCTCGGGCGTGCGCGTGCCGAATGGCGATTTCATTCCGGCCGACCGCGAGGGGCTGACGATCTGCGACGCCACCTCGGCGGCCTTCGCCCAGAACCTCGATTTCGACAAGCTCGACGTCACCACCTTCTCCTGGCAGAAAGTGCTCGGCGGCGAGGGCGGCCACGGCGTCATCATCCTGTCGCCGCGCGCCGTCGAGCGGCTCGAGACCTATACGCCGGCCTGGCCGCTGCCGAAGATCTTCCGCATGACGAAGGGCGGCAAGCTGATCGAGGGTATCTTCAAGGGCGAGACGATCAATACGCCGTCGATGCTCTGCGTCGCGGACTATGTCGACGCGCTGAAATGGGCGAAATCACTCGGCGGGCTTTCCGGGCTGACGGCCCGGGCCGACGCCAATTTCAAGACGATCCAGGACCATGTCGATGCCAGTGGCTGGCTTGAGAACCTGGCCGTCGACCCGGCGACGCGCTCCAACACCTCGGTCTGCCTTAAGATCGTCGATCCCGACATCACGGCGCTGACCGACGAGGAGCAGGCGGCCTTTGCCAAGGCGATCGTCTCGGCGCTCGACAAGGAAGGCGTCGCCTTCGATATCGGCGCCTATCGCGACGCACCGTCCGGTCTCAGAATCTGGGCCGGCGCCACCGTCGAAACCGCCGATCTGGCAGCGCTGATGCCGTGGCTCGACTGGGCTTTCGAAGCCCAGAAGACCGCGCTCAAGGCCGCGGCCTGACGATTTCCCGGGGGCGGCTGCCGGCCGCCCCGTTTCCCCGATTTCATTCACATTGAAGGAGGCCTTCCATGGCACCTCGCGTACTCGTATCGGACAAGCTGTCCGCAACCGCCGTGCAGATCTTCAAGGATCGCGGTATCGACGTCGATTTCCTGCCGGATGTCGGCAAGGACAAGGACAAGCTGCTC
>Ga0070729_10003035_pt1 | contig 20279 bp, 15 predicted proteins | sample tdDd472_FD_66725 | JGI IMG/M metagenome (GOLD analysis project Ga0070729, IMG submission 66725) | Marine sediment microbial communities from the Atlantic coast under amendment with organic carbon and nitrate - tdDd47.2 | ecosystem: Environmental > Aquatic > Marine > Coastal > Sediment | place... | reverse complement strand
TGGAATGGAGTTCCTAAAGTTCGTTTAGAGAATGATGCTGCAGGAATGCAAGAATATTTAGACAATTGGTTATACGATCAAGAAGAATATGATCACATGATAAATTCTAATAACAGAAAGTATAATTTCTACACATACGAAAATGAAACTGATAATTACGGTCAAGAACATTACCAGTTGTTTTATTCTTTTGAAATAAGCTCTGCTTTACATTTTAATACAGCAGCTCATTACACCAGAGGTAAAGGTTATTACGAGCAATACAAAAAAGATCGCAAGTTTGAAGACTATCAATTACAAGATTTAATTGTTGGGATTGATACAATAACAAGGACTAATTTAATTCAGCAAAAATGGTTAGACAATCATTTTTATGGAGGTGTATTTTCTTTAGACTATCAAACTGACAAACTGAATTTCCAATTTGGTGGAGGATGGAATCAATATATTGGCGATCATTATGGTAAAGTAATTTGGGCTGAATATACTAGCAATGGGGAAATTGATCACGAATGGTATACTAACCAAGGTGATAAGATCGATTATAATATTTATGCAAAATTGAAATACTTATTTTTCGACAAGCTAAATACATATCTTGATTTACAATACAGAGGAATAAATTATTCCATTGATGGTATTGATGATGATTTAAGAAATATTTCTCAGAATCATAATTTCAGTTTCTTTAATCCTAAGGTTGGGTTATTTTATCAGGTAAATGATTTACAATCAACTTACGTAACATTTGGGATTGCAAACCGTGAACCTAACAGAGGTAATTACATCGATTCTGATCCAAGTAAACCATTACCAACACAGGAAACTTTATACAATGTAGAATTAGGTTACGATATTAATTATACCAGATTATTTTTAAGCTCAAATATCTATTATATGTCATATAAAGATCAATTGGTTTTAACGGGTGAAATAAATGATGTTGGGAATCCAATAATGACGAATGTAGATGAAAGTTACAGGTTAGGTCTTGAGTTATCTGCTGGTTTAAAAATATTTGAAAATTTAAGTTTACGAGCTAATGCAACATTTAGCCAAAATAAAATCCAAAATTTTATCGAATATATTGATAATTGGGATACCTGGGGACAAGAGTCTTATGACATTGGAGAAACTGACCTAGCATTTTCACCTAATGTAGTTGCAAACGGAAGTATTTCATATAATGCATTTAAGAACTTTAACATAGAATTTATATCAAAATACGTTGGTAAACAATATATTGATAACACATCTAATAACGATAGATCAATTGATTCATATTTTGTAAATGATCTGAAATTAACTTATACATTACATACTAAGCTAATCAAAGAAATTGGATTCAATATTCTCATCAATAATGTTTTCAATCATGAATATGAATCTAATGCATGGGTTTACAGATACATACTTGGTGGAGAAGAATATTTAATGGATGGTTATTTCCCACAAGCAGGAATAAATATTATTGGTGGAATAACATTAAATTTTTAATTAAATCTAAAAGTATTAATACATAAGCATTACAGAATTTTTTAATAAAATCTGTTCAGAAAAACAAGTTTTTCTGAAACAATATTTAAGTTCTAACGTTTATGTAGTAGAAACTGATTCTAAATTGATTAGAATAATCATAGACAGTTTTTTCGTTTAAATTTTAGGTTTAATTTTTAGGGTATTAGGAAAGTCAGGAACAGCAGGTTTCTGGCTTTCTTAATTTATACATCTTGCAGGTTCGCATCAATTTAGTAGCTTTAAAATTATTCTCTCATTTTTATCTATTTTTGTATAAAAGCGAACCTATGCTCAAAAAACTTTTTTTATTTACTTTTCTGGTTCTTTTATTTTTTTCATGTAAGAACCAAAATACTGAATCAAGTAAAAATGTATTTCGGTATAATGAATCAAAAGGAATATCAACATTAGATCCAGCTTTTGCAAAAAGCCAGGTTCTTATTTGGCCAACAAACCAATTGTTTAATGGTTTGCTGCAAATGGATAATAAACTTAAAATACAGCCTTGTATTGCAAAATATTGGGAGGTACTTGAATCTGGTGAAGTTTACCGTTTTACACTTAGAAACGATGTTTATTTTCATAATCACTCTATTTTTAAAGATGGAAAAGGAAGAAAAGTTACAGCAAAAGATTTTGAATATAGCTTAAATCGTATTATTGATTCGGAAACAGCTTCACCAGGCGCCTGGATTTTTAATAATGTTACAAAAGATGGTATAAAAGCGATCAATGATAGCGTTCTTAAAATTGAATTAAAAAATCCTTTTCCCGCGTTTACTGGACTATTAACAATGCAATATTGTTCAGTAGTTCCAAAAGAAGCTATTGATTATTATGGTGTTGATTTCAGAAACAATCCCATTGGAACTGGTCCTTTTATGTTTAAATTATGGAAAGAAGGAGAAAAACTAGTATTAGTTAAAAATCCCGATTATTTTGAAACAGATAGCGCAAATAATCCACTTCCCTACCTTGATGCAATTGCAATTACCTTTATTAATGATAAACAATCAGAATTTCTTGAGTTTTTGAAAGGAAACATTGATTTCATTTCAGGTTTAAGCCCAGCAAATAAAGATGAACTTATTACAAAAAATGGGAATTTGAATCCAAAGTATTCTGGGAAAATAAAAATGATAAATCAGCCTTATTTAAATACAGAATATCTCGGTTTCTTACTTGATCCATCTGAAATTAAAAATAGCTCATCGCCAGTATTAAATAAAAAAGTACGTGAAGCAATTAATTATGGATTCGATCGGGTGAAAATGATGAAATATCTTAGAAACAATATTGGTGAACCTGCGAATTATGGTTTTATTCCAAAAGGACTACCCTCTTTTTCTGAAAATCAAATTGCGTATAAATTTAATCCTGACAAAACTCGAAACCTATTAAAAGAAGCAGGATATCCAGAAGGAAGAGGATTACCAACAATTACTCTTACAACTACAAGTGATTATCTTGATTTATGTGAATACATTCAACAGCAACTCTCACAGTTTGGTATTAACATAGAAATTGATGTGAGTACTGGAGCAACTTTTCGTGATATGGTTGCAAATTCTAAAATTGAATTCTTTCGAGGATCATGGATAGCAGATTATCCAGATGCTGAGAATTATCTAGCTCTTTTTTATAGTAAAAATTTTAGTCCAGGAGGTCCAAATTATACTCATTATAGCAATCCTAAATTTGATCTATTGTATGAACAAGCTATGTTAGAAACTAATGATATTAAAAGGCATAGCATATATCAAGAAATGAATCAGTTGTTAAGTAATGATGCTGTTGTTGTGCCTCTATACTATGATGAAGTTATTAGATTTGTGAATAATAATGTATTGGGATTGGAAAGCAATCCAATGAATTTATTAATTCTGAAAAACGTACAAAAAACGAACTAATTATGATACTTGTTGCAGATAGTGGTTCAACAAATACCGATTGGGTTATTCTCGACCAAGGCAAAATAATTTCAAGTTTTAAAACAAAAGGATTTAATCCCTATTTTACTTCGAGCAAGGAAGTCTTCACAGAAATTAAAGCCAAAACTCCAAAAGAAATTGATGTAGAAAATATTACCAACATCTATTTCTACGGATCGGGCTGCTCATCTGCAGATATGAATAACATAATACAAAATGGTTTAAAACAATATTTTACAAAATCAATTATAGAAATTAATCATGATCTTTTAGGAGCAGCCAGAGCTTTATTTCATAACGAAGAAGGAATTGCTGTAATATTAGGAACCGGAGCTAATACATGCCATTATAATGGCAAGGAAATCACTAAAAATGTTCCTTCATTAGGTTTTATACTAGGTGATGAAGGAGGCGGAGATTATATGGGAAAACTTTTCATAACAGACTATCTTTATGGTAATTTATCTAAAGAAATTACATCTAATTTTGAGAAAAAATATATTCTTGACAAGAATAAAATATTACAAAAAGTATATAAAGAACCATACCCAAATAGGTTTTTAGCTTCGTTCACAGAATTCATATTAGAGAATAGTAATGAAGCATATATAAATGAAATTATAAGGAATACATTCCGTAATCTTTTTAAAGTTCATATCTGCAAATACAATAATTATCAGAAATATAACATTCGGGTAACAGGTTCAGTAGGTTATCATTTTAAAAAACAATTAATTGAAGTTGCTACTGAATTTAGTGCTAAAATTAACCTTATCGAAAAAAATCCTATTTCAAGACTTGCTCAATTTCATATTTTAGGTTTATAAATACTTTTTTACACAAAATTATTTGTTTTGATATCTATAATTTAACAAGTATCTTTAAATTAGCAATTCCATTAATTCAAAACTAAATGAAGACCTGTGTTATAATTGACGACGAAAAAAATGCAAGAGAAGCTCTGTCGAAAATTATTGAAAGATATTTTAGTAGCAAAATAAAAATCTTAACGTTAGCTGATTCTGTAAAAGAAGGAGTATTCGCAATAAATAAGTTTCATCCTGATATAGTTTTTTTAGACATTGAAATGCCTGAAGAAAATGGATTTAAACTTTTCGATTATTTTGATATTTATGATTTCGAAGTAATTTTTACAACAGCTTACAAACAATATGCAATTGATGCAATAAAATTTGCTGCTCTCGATTATCTTCTGAAACCAATTAATTACATGGATTTAAGAGATGTACTTGTAAGGCTTGAAAAGAAGAACAGCAAAAATTCAAATACAGATCAGATTGAAGCATTTTTAAGCAATATAGGCAGTGAATCGGGTAATTTTAATAAAATAGCATTACCAACCTTAGACGGATTTCAGATGGAAAAGGTAAATAACATTGTTTATTGCCAGGCAGAAGAAAACTATTGCAAAATATTTACCAACAGAAATGAGGCTATTTTAGTTGCCCGAACTTTAAAAAGTATTGAAGAACTGCTTCCAGACGAGCTTTTTTTTAGAATTCATAAATCATATCTTGTAAATATGAATTACATTAAATCGTATTGTAAAACTGATGGGTACAGAATTATACTAGATAATGGAATAGAGCTTGATGTTGCTACACGACGTAACGAAGAATTTCTTAAAGCATTAACCAAACGTTAAAATACAATACAATTTTTAAAGAATGAAAAAAGCGCTATTGATCAATATAATCCTTTTAGTATTTTGTACTCATTCTTTATTAGGGCAACAATATTTCACAAGAAATTATACTATCAACGAAGGGCTTCCTGATAATTGTATTCATGATATTTTTAAAGATAGCAGAGGATTTTTATGGATTGGAACAAATGCAGGCTTAGCTAAATTCGATGGTAAAAACTTTCTAATTTTTTCTTCTCTAAATGGATTAGCAGGCGATAAAATAAGTTCTATTACAGAAGATCATTATGGTAATATATGGATTGGATGCAGTGATGGAGGTATTTCAAAATTTAATGGTGAATTTTTTGAATCCTTCAGTTCAGAATCTGGACTTATATCAAATGAAGTAAACAAACTTTACTTTTCTAAAAAATATAATATATTATTAATTGGTTCTGGAACAGGAATAAGCATATTCGAGAACGGAATTTTTAACTCTTTTCAGGAAAAAACCAATGGAGTGGCTAATAGAATGCAAGTAACAGGATTCTTGGAACGCGAAGATTATATTTTAATTTATACAAACGGAAATGGTTTATATAAATATGTTCCTGATCTGAAAAATTTAAGCCGTATTCCATCTAATAATCCATTAAATTACAATTCTGCAAATTCTGTTTTTATTAGTGAAAATAACGATACATTGATAAATTATTATAGAACAAGCATTAAAACATTTAAGAAAAAAGAAAGTGCTTCGTTTAATAATATTGGATACGTAACGGAGTTTACTGAAGATTCTAAAGATAATATATGGATAGCTGCTTGGAATAATAATTATTTCAAAAACGGTGGCCTATTTAAATATCATAATAATAAGATAGAGAAGTATAATAAATTAGTTGGAATTGATTCCGAAAATATATTTTCTCTTGAATTTGATGATGCAGAAAATATTTTATGGATTGGTACTAAAGAAAATGGATTGTATTTATTTCCTCAGGCCAATTACACCTACTTTAAGGCTCAGGATTTTAATTTAGATAAATTAAATATTCTTGACTTATTTTATGAGGAATCAGGTGTACTGTGGATTTTAACTGAAAATAATATAATAAAAAGATTTATTGATGGGAGTTATGAACTAATTGATTTCCAAAAATTTGAAAATGCCTTTAATGAATTTAAGAAGAATAGCATAAAAAGAAAGTACAGTTATCTAAATGATAGAACAGGGTCTTACGAAAAATATATCAAATTAAAACAATTGGGCCTATATCCTTACCCAAACCCTTATCAGATATATGATGGAGGAAAATTTGATATTATTTCAAATGGTAGCCTTTACAAACCATTAAAATACGATGTATATATTAACAAAGAGCTTAATGAGTTTAATAGTATTTGTAAAGATCAGAATAATAATATTTGGATTGGTTGCAATACGGGAATATTTAAAATAGATGATAAGGATAAAATAAAATATTTTGATATTGATGGAATCTATTGCTCTGACTTTGCCTTTGACTCCAACAATAAACTACATGCAATAAGTTGGGAAGAACTGATTATATACCAAGATATTGAAAAACACTCAAATTTTACACGCCTTAGCTTTTATGATCCTGAAAATCAACTGAATATTCGAAAAGTTAAATCAAAAAATAATACGTTGTGGTTTTTAAATAATAAAGGAGGACAAATAGCTACTAATGATAATGGTCAAATTACACGTTATAAAAGCCAACTAAATGAATCTTTTTCATATAATGATATTTGTTTTGATGACTATGGAAATATACTTAAAGGAGGAAATAACGGGAATATATACATTAGTAGTCTTTTGGGTGATTCTTTAATAAACAATTATGAAATAAATACAAATAATGGCTTAACAGGTTTTAGCATTAAATGGCTTTGTTGTGCTCCTGAAAATATTCTAATGGCAGGTACTAATTCAGGTTTAAACATTATTAATCTAAATGATTTATATAATAGAGGTATTCCAACCGTTCGTACAATAGACAAATCAAATGGTTTTATTGATTATACTGGTAAAGTTTCCATTTTAGGAGCTAGAAATGATTTATGGATAGGCACCGACAACAACTTAATTAAAGTGGACTTACAAAAAGTTCTACAATCGAGAAGTAGGAATATCGATTTCTATATAAAATCTATTGAAGTTAACGATATTCAATTGAATCTTAAGGAGTTTAAAGATGTAAATATATGGACACAAGTACCTTCAACTGCTATTAATCTGCCTTATAATAAAAACTCTATCACTTTTAATTTTGATATTATTAGATATCTTGATCATGAGAAAATTAATTTCAGCTATATGCTTGAAGGCTACAATGACACATGGTCTAAAGAAACCAAAGACAAGAGAATTATATTTCAAAATCTAAGACCAGGAATTTATAGACTTAGGATAAAAGCCTTCGAAAAATATCATTCTGATAACAACCAGGAATTATCAATTTCATTCAGAATATCTCCACCTTTATGGTTGCGATGGTGGTTTATAGCATTCTTCATTTCAGTTATATTACTTTTAATTTGGATTTTTATTCAACTAAGAATAAAATCAGTAACAAGAAAAGAACGCCAAAGAACCGAAATAGCAGAAAGAATATCTGAGTTTGAAATGAAAGCATTAAGAGCACAAATGAATCCTCATTTCATTTTTAATGCAATTAATTCAATACAGAATTACATGCTCGACAATGATGTAGATGCAGCTCTAAATTATTTATCAGACTTTGCGAAACTAATTAGAATAACACTTGATAATGTTTCTAAAAAACGAATTACCTTAGAAGATGAATTAGAATATCTAAAATATTATTTGAGTTTGGAACAAATGCGTTTTGATAAGAAATTTGAAACAGAGATTATTTTACCAAAAGATTCTGAAAATCTTAAAATTCTTATTCCACCAATGATTATCCAACCTTATATTGAAAACTCTATTAAGCATGGGTTTTCTAACATAAATAAAGGAGGTAAAATAAAAATTGAGTTTAGTATTTCAGATGACAGTATATTGAAATGTATTATAGAAGATAATGGAATTGGAAGGGAGAAATCACGGAGCTTAAATAAAAACAACAAATCTCATAAATCGAAAAGTACATTTATAACAAAAGAACGCCTTGCATTGCTAAATCAAACAATGATAAAAAAAGGTTTTAAGACAAATACCATTGATTTATACGATGATTCTAATGTTCCTTGTGGTACAAGAGTAGAAATAAACATGCCAATATAAAGAAAGCTGTCCAAAAAGTCATATAAATGATTCCCTTTTTTCTCACGAACAGAGTGAGTAAAAAGGGAATCTTATATTTAACCGTAATACAATTTAATATGAGATCTCCAATCGAGTTGGAGATTACAAAAAATACTTTTTGGACAACTTATTTAATAGTATTTCAAACAATCTTTATCTATTCTTTAATATATAAGTAACAAACTCTTTTCCTTCTATCTCTGTATATTTAAAAGATGTTTCACCATCAAACGTAACATTATCTAAATTAACAGGATTATAAAATTTTGCGTACTTAAAGTCAGCAAAATCATCAAATAAAGCATTTTCAAAACTTACTCCATCAGGAAACTTCACATATTTAAATATAGCATCCGATTGAAATTTTGAATTACTAAAATCAACATATTCATCAAGCTCAATATATTTAAAATCTGCTAAACCTTCAAATTCACAATATGAAAAGTCTACTTTATCGTTACATTTTGTATATTTAAAAGTTGCATCTTCTAAAAACTCAGATCTGCTAAACGTAACGTTTTCAGGAAATTTAGTATATTTAAAATTGGCATCTTCTTTAAAAACAGATTTTGAAAAATCAACTTCTGAGCTAAACTTAGCGTACTTAAATAATGCTAATTCTTCATAAATATTTTCAGGAAAAGTAGCTGTTTTGTGAAATTTGGAATACTTAACCAAAAAATCTTTGTTAAATGTACATTTACTAAAATTTACATTTTCGTGAAACATGGCAATATGAAGTTCATTCTTATCGTCATCATTATAATAACCAATAATATTTCCGTTAAATGTACAGTTCGAAAATTGCATTGGTGCATTTACATGATATTTAATAGTTACTTGTTTATTAAAAATAACTTCAAAATCTTTTTCAATCTCCTTATCCTCTATAAGTCTAAAGTCAAGATCTCCTGTAATAGTAACGTTTTCGTAGCGAGCAGCTTCGCCCTTATTTAGCTTAGAAATTATGTCGTTAGCATCGACACTAACTTGCATAAATCCTACAAAAGGCAGCGTAATTAATACAAGTGCAAATAATCCTTTTTTCATAATAATTGTTTTTTGATTTTATTAAAGACGATTAAAAAATTAATTTGATGCGTTTTTTAACTATTTCTTTTCTTCGAGGTTTTGAATTTTTTTTAACAAAACAGTTTGCTCTTCTTTTAATTCTCTAATAGTTAACAAAATCTCTTTTTGAACCGGGTTTTGTAACGATAGATTTCTCATTTCTTCACTTCTAATTCCAAGTTTAGAATCCCAATAACCGAGTATAAGTGCACAAATAACAAACACTACAATTAATACTGGAATAGCCACATAAACATTAGATAACAAGAATTTACCGATATCAGTATTCTTTATAGCACCAATGAAAATGGTTACCATCATAAAAAGATTAATGTACCCAATGTACATCTTTGATCGATCAAGATAAACTTTCCATCTGATCAGAGCTTTTTTATCTACTTTCATAATTCTGTTTTTTTTATAAAAATACTCGCAAACGAGTAAAACTTAGTTCAATATTTAAACTAGGTATTTTTGAATTTAAATAACTATTTTTTACTTAAGCTGAAACTCGTATTGCAAACTTCAAAAAACAAATGACAAAAAACAAATAATATCCAATATCCAAGATATCAATAATCTGCAATTACTATAATATAATGAATAACTTAGATGTAAATTTTAATATTTGAAATTGCATTTTGATAATTACCTGCCCGTCCGGCAGACGGGTTTGGTATTTGCTTATTGATATTTGGATTTTATTAAGATTTATTGAAGTTAAAACGCTTCAATACTTTTATATAGTATAAAAAATGAGCATTTGTATTAAAGATTTACAAATACTCATTTCAATCATTAACTCTAACACTCTAATCTAATGTCTAAAATATATTTTACTTACAATCCTCCACCCTTCTTCAAACTTATATAATTGAAGATAATCTGTAAACAATAATTCATTGTTTCGGTTTAACTGAATTTTTGCCATCGCAGCATTTCCTGTTATATCAATTAAAAGATATTCACACGTAATTTTCTCTTCTTCTGTTGGAGGCTTTGGATCTTTCTCTTTTCGGCCTTCAAACGATTCTATCCAACTATAAATAGGAAATTTCGTTAACATATTATGATTAATACCTAATAGATTAAAACCAGGGTGAAATCCATTTTCAATATCCTTTACTTCTCCTTTATTTTGTAATCCATCAACATAAGCTGTTTGAATAACTTTTTTAATATTGTCTTTTTCTTTATCAATATCCTGTGCACGAATTATCGACACAGAGATGATAGTAAATATTATAAGTATAATCCCTTTCTTCATAAAATTGTTTTTTAAGATTAAGTTGTTCTTTTTCTATATAAAACTTGAATAAACTTTGAGTGATCTGCTGGAGTGAAAATCTGAATCAACTCCCAGCTTTTGTCGTAATCTGCTATAGCTTTTCTGAGTCTACTTATTCTTGCAAGCGATAAAGTTATATGATCTGAATCTCCATTTAATTCATCATCTGCGTCCCACGGAAAAGATTCAACCCGGAAATCATAGCTAATTTTTTTATCACCTACTTTAAGATGTAATTCAGCAATTTCATTTTCACCAAATCCGGGAACTGGTATACATAAGTCTTTTAACATAATAATATCCTTTCTTAATTTAGTTATTACTCTATCTATTGTATTTCCAAACTATTATTTATTTATTTTTTCTAATAAAATTAATTTCAAGATATATGCCAATAAGTGTATTATTATGATCTATAGATTCTTAACGAACTTTTGGATCTTTTGTTTTGTTGTGTTTTTGTGCGCCTACGATCAACTAACGTTCGATTGCGAACAAAAAAAGAAGCCTATTACAGCTTCTTTTTTATTAAGAAAGTCCAGAAGTGAACTAAATTGGGGATCTTATATACTCAAAAATCGGGGAAGTATAGGGGAAAGCCCACTCCTGTCTCTCTTAAATCTATTAATAAATTATAAAACTTTCTTAATATTCTCAGTAACAATATGTCCGTCAAATAATTGAACAATTCTATGTGCCTTTTCAGCATCCGATGGTGAGTGTGTAACCATAACAATAGTTGTACCCTCATTATTTAACTGAGTCAATAAATTCATAACTTCTTCACCATTTGCTGAGTCAAGATTACCAGTTGGCTCATCGGCAAGTATTAATTTAGGATTTGTTACAACAGCTCTTGAAATTGCTACACGTTGCTGCTGACCACCCGATAATTGTTGTGGGAAGTGCTTCTTACGATGCGACATTTTCATTCTGTCAAGTACAGCTTCAACTTTTTTCTTTCTTTCTGATGAAGGCATGTTTAAGTACAATAATGGTAGTTCTACATTTTCATAAACTGTTAGTTCATCAATTAAGTTAAAACTCTGGAAAACAAAACCAATATTTGCTTTTCTTAAGTTTGTTCTTTGTCTTTCTGAAAACTTAGAAACTTCTTGATCTACAAAATGAAGTTCTCCTGCAGAAGGATTGTCCAGCAATCCAAGGATATTCAATAAAGTTGATTTCCCACAACCAGAAGGACCCATAATTGCTACAAATTCTCCGCTATTGATATTCAAGTTAACTTTATTCAGAGCAGTGGTTTCCACCTCATCTGTCCTGAAGACTTTTACTAATTCATTCGTTTTAATCATGACTGTAAAATTTAAATTATTATTGTTAGATTATTATTGTTAGTTATTTATTTTAAAATTAATTGATCAACATCATTAAAGTTATCGTAACTGGATACTATTACTTGTTCTCCTGGATTTAATCCTTCTAGCACTTCATAATACTTAGGATTCTGGCGTCCAATCGAAATACTACGTTTCACTGCAAACTCGCCTGATTCATCCACAACATAAACCCATTGTCCACCTGTGCTTTGATAAAAACCTCCGCGTGGTATTAAAACAGCTTGTTTAGATTCACCTAACTCGAGTTTAATTCTGAAAGTTTGCCCAATTCTTATCTGATCTGGTTTTTCAGAAGTAAATGTCATATCAACAGCAAATCTTCCATTATTAACTTCAGGATATACTTTTTCAATTTTCAATTTATAAGTTGATCCGGCAAATTCAAAACTACCAGGCAAAGCTTTTTTAACTCTGGCAATATAGTGCTCATCAATTTCTACTCTTTGCTTATAATCGTCAAGAACATTAACAGTTCCTATTCTTGTTCCATAATTAATTACCTGACCAATTTCTTGATTCAGACTTGCCAATTCACCATCTACAGGAGCTTTTACATTTAAGTTCTCTAATCTACCCTGAACAACCTTCAAGTTTTCTTTCATTCTTTGAACATTTGCTTCCATAGAAGAAAGTGTATTAACTCTATATAAAGAGTCACTCTTTAAAGCGGCAATAAGTAAATCGTATTGTTCAACAGAAGCTTCATATTGTTCACGCGATTGGCTAAATACTTCTTTTGAAATATGATTATCTTCAAACATCTTCTTATTATATTCATACTGTCTTTTCTCTCTTTTGAGATTCATTTCAGTATTAATAAGTGTTTGCTTACGTGTGATAGTTTGTATTTCAAGATTAATTTTAGTATTCTCAAACTCGTTAATTGAGCGTGATACATTAGATTCATTATTAGAAATGTCCAATAAAAGGTTCGTATTACTCATTCTTAATATTACATCACCTTTTTTAACCATATTACCTTCATCTGTAACAATCTCTTCAACTCTTCCACCTTCAATAGCATCGAGGTAAACAGTTGTTATTGGTTCAACCGTTCCAATCACAGCTATATAATCTTTAAATTCATTCTCAACAATTGATTCAATTGTAATTTTTTCTTTTTCAACATTCAATTTTGAACTCTTATCACCAAAAATGATATTATAAGCAACCAGAAGAACTACAATCCCTCCAACTGAAAGCCAAATCGTTTTTTTATTTAACCATTTATACTTTTTTTCTATTACTTTATCCATTATTTAAAATTTTGTAAGATTTATTTAGATTCTGATCATCTTTATTCACGAATTATGCCAAACCACTTAAATGTCTCGACTTCTGTATTTTACAACAATTCCACGATAAAGAATAAAGTTAAAAGTGTTCGATAACGAAACATCTATAGTACGAAATCGAACATTCTATTTCAAATTAAATTGTATATTTACATTATTAACTAAAAAACTGATTTTTTAATCTATTTATAATAAAATTATGAACGAAAAGCTTGGTAAGATTCTTGCTATTGATGATAACGAAGATATATTATTTGCATTAAAGCTTCTTTTAAAAAATCATGTAGAATTAATAAATACAGAAACAAATCCTGAGAAAATACCTGAGTTGTTACAACATGAAACCTATGATGTAATATTACTAGACATGAATTTCACAAAGGATGCTATTAGTGGACAGGAAGGATTTCATTGGTTAAATAAAATAATGGAAATTGATCCTGATTCAGTTGTAGTATTTATTACCGCATATGGGGATGCAGAAAAAGCAGTTAAAGCAATAAAATCGGGTGCTACAGACTTTGTTCTAAAGCCTTGGCAAAATGAAAAAATTCTTGCAACAATATCATCTGCTATTAAACTGCGAAGATCTAAAAGTGAAGCTACAGATTTAAGAAAGAAACAAAAAGAAATTAGTGCTATACAGGATCAACCATTTCATGAGTTTATTGGAAATTCACCTGAAATGCAACAAGTATTCTCAACCATTCAGAAAGTTGCAAAAACCGATGCCAATATTCTTATCTTAGGTGAAAATGGTACTGGAAAAGAACTTGTAGCAAGAGCGTTATATAGAAATTCTTTAAGGAAAGACGAAGTTTTTATTAGTGTTGATTTAGGATCAATTGCTGAGACTCTTTTCGAAAGTGAGCTTTTTGGACATATGAGAGGATCATTTACTGACGCAAAAAAAGACAAACCCGGTAGGTTTGAGATTGCATCAGGCGGAACTCTTTTCTTAGATGAAATTGGCAACTTATCGCTTCCGATGCAGGCTAAATTATTAACGGTACTTGAACGAAGAGAAATAACACGAGTTGGTGCTAATAAAGCAAATAAAATCGATGTTAGGTTAATTTGTGCAACAAATAACAATATACATCAGATGGTTCAGGATGAATCATTCAGACAAGATTTACTTTATAGAGTTAATACCGTTGAAATATATCTTCCTCCTTTGAGAGAAAGAACAGGTGATATTCCTTTGTTAGCCGAACATTTTCTTACAATATATTCAAAAAAATACAGGAAAAACATCAAAGGAATAAGTGCTGATGCACTTAAAAAACTCACTCAATATCAATGGCCTGGTAATGTACGAGAATTACAACATGCTCTTGAAAGGGCAATTATAATGAGTGACTCCGATGTTCTTCAAATAGATGATTTTTTGCTATCGACCAGAAGTGAAAAAACCACTGAAATTGAAATTGATACTTACAACTTAGAAGATATTGAAAAAAACATTATTGTTAAGGTTCTAAAGCAAAATCAGGGGAATGTTACTCAAGCTGCAACAGTACTAGGATTAACTCGAACATCCTTATACAGAAGAATGGAAAAGTATGGTCTTTAAAAATTTTAGATTTGTTGCTATATTCAGAATATTGTTGTTAACAGCAACTATATTTCTTTTCTTTTATACACTTACGTTAGAATATCTTATAACTCCTTTTTTAATAGGATTAATAATTGTATTTCAGATTTATCTAATATTTAAATATCTCGATAAAACAAACAGAGACCTTGCCAGTTTTCTTGAATCAATTAGGTTTTCTGAGTTTACTAGATCGTTTAAAATTGAAGGAATGGGATCATCATTCGATGAGCTAAATAAAGCATTTAATGATGTTATTCAAGATTTTCAGAAAGTAAGATCTGAAAAAGAAGAACAATATCAATACTCCCAAAATCTGGTTAAAAATATCGATGTTAGTATAATCACTTATCAGAGTGATGGGACTGTTGATATGGTAAATCATGCGTTCAAAAAACTTTTTCAGGTAAATACTGTTAAGAATATACATGACTTAGAATCAATTAGCCCTGAACTAGTTGAAACATTAATAAAATTTGAACCGGGAAAGAGTTGTTTGGTGAAAATCCAGGAAGAAGACGATATTTTGCAATTAGCTGTTTCTGGAACGGAATTTAAAATACATAATAAAAGTATTAAACTTGTTACCATTAAAAATATTCAGAGTGTTCTTGAAGATCAGGAAACGGAAAGCTGGCAAAAGCTAATTCGTGTTCTTACACATGAAATAATGAATTCTATTACACCCATTTCTTCAATTACTTCTTCTTTAGATTTAATATTTAAAGATGCTAGAAATAATGAGGAGCCTCCTGATAAAGAAATGATAGAAGAAGTACATGCAGCAATAAGAACCATAAATAATAGAAGTAATGGGCTTTTGCATTTTGTTAATACATATCGAAACCTAACTAAGATTCCTAAGCCAAATTTTAAAATCGCAAAAGTAACAGATATGTTTAGCGATATAGAACTTTTATTAAAAGAAGAAATTAGAAATAATAAAATTAAGGTTGAGATTAATGTTAATCCTGAATCAATTGAGGTTAATGCAGATACAAAACTTATTGAACAAGTACTTATTAATCTGGTAAAAAATGCTATCCATGCTCTTGAAAATAGAGAAAACCCTGCTATTAATATAAAAGCATTTTATAACAAACGCGGTAGAGTTTCAATTCAGGTTTCTGATAATGGTCAAGGAATTTTAAAAGAAGTACTTGATAAGATTTTTATTCCATTTTTCACAACAAAACCTAAAGGTTCAGGAATTGGATTAAGTCTTTCAAAACAGATTATGAGATTGCACGGTGGTTCAATTACTGCAATATCTGAAGTAGAGAAAGGAACTACTTTTACTTTAACTTTCTAATTATAGTTTTAAATCTTTTTCAAACTGTTTAGCAATATCTATAGCTTTTTTCAAGAAATTGCTCCCATCATTTTTGTTGGACAATAGCAGTATAGTGAGATCATAATCAGGAAGATACAGCACAAGATTTGAATAGCCAAAATCATTTCCACCATGCCAAAAATATTTCTCTCCATTTCTTTGCATAACTACCCATCCATAAGCGTAAAAATTATTTGACGATAATTCACTCACACCTCGTAATGAAAACATCTTATTCTTATTTTCAGAAGAAATAATATTATTTGAATACAGAGAGTTTAGCCATTTTAAATAATCAGAAGTATTTGTAAATATTCCCTGCTCACCGTAAATATTACTCAAATCACTTTTAGGTTTATACTCCTTATCTTTCTTATAATATGTATTTGTAATATACTCATTTTGAAAATCTTCAGTTAGAAAAGTATTTTCCATTGAAAACTTCTTAAAGAACGTCTTGTTTAAGTATTTTTTATATGTCTTTTTTGATTCTTTTTCAATTATTTGAGCCAACAGAGCATAATCAGTATTACTATACTGTTGCCTTGTGTTTGGTTCGAAGTCTAAACCATCCTGTTTTTTAAGAAAATCATAAACCTCCTTGTTACTTTTTATTTCTTCAGCATCAAAATTCTTTAATCCCGATGTATGATTAAGTAAGTTTTTAATTTTAATATTCTTACCATAATCCGGGAAATCTTTAAATATATCATTTAAATTATCTTCAAGACTAAGCCTATTACTTTCTTCTAACTTTAGAATTGCTGCTGAAGTAATTATCTTTGATAAAGCGGTTAAGTTAAACACTTTGTCAACAGTCATCTTTTCTTCAAGTTCAATGTTTGAATAGCCATATGCCTTATTAAAAATAATATCTCCTTGTTTCATTACTGAAACAACAACACCTGGCTTATCTCCTACAAAATCTGTAAAAAACCAATTGATATTACTTTCAATAAGCTCAAGATTTAATTTCTCTTGCGAATATAGATTAGACGAATTCAATAAAATAAAGCTAATTACAAAAAGATAGGTCCTTTTAAAGATTAAGTTCATATTATTATTAATTATTGTTTGTACAATACATATTTATCATTTCCTGAGCTTGAGGAGCCTCTAACTCTAATGCTTTATAAAAATCAGGGCATCCACCTTCATAATCATTCAAGGCTATTTTAGAAATACCTCTATTCAAATAGGCACTTCCATTATCTTTAACAATATCTATATATAAGTTGTAATCTTTAATTGCTTCTTCATGTTTTTTCAATACACCCAACGAAACGGCTCTTCCAAGATAAGCATCTGAATAGTCTTTGTTATATTTTATAGCTAAGCTAAAATCATTTATTGACTTAAGATAAAACTGCTGCATAGCCTGTGTAACTCCACGCATATAATATGCTTCAGAATAATCTGATTTGTATTTTATAGCAGCACTAAAATAATTTATTGCTTTTACCGAATTCGACATATTTAAATAAATGAGACCTTTTCTAAAATATGATTCAGAATCAGATTTGTCTAAACTTAATGCACTACCAAAATCGAGAAGCGCCTCATTATATTTTTGTAATGCAGCTTTTGCATTACCTCTTTTTTTATACGATTTAATATCGTCTTTCTTTATTTCTAATGATTTATTAAAATCAACGATAGCACCTTCAAAATCTCCAATGCGCAATTTAAAATAACCTCTTTGGTAATAGGCATCCTGATTACCTTCATCCATTTCAATAATTGCATTATAATCTGCAATTGCACCTTTATAATCATCTTTATCTATACGGTATTTTACTCTTCTCTTATAAGCATCAAGATTATTTTTATTAAGCTCAATTGATTTATTAAAATCCTCAACAGAGCCTTCAAGATCACCCATGTTTGCTTTTACAATCCCTCTTTGATGATAAGCTTCAGCATAGTTAATATCTAATTTAATGGCAGTATTTAAATCGTTTAATGCAGATTCGTAATTTTTAAGATTTATTTTAGCGTAGCCCAAAAAATAATAAGTTTCTGGATTTTCCTTGCTAATTTCTAATGCTTTACTTAAATCTTCGTGAGCACTTACAAAATCTTTCATTTTTATAAATAATAGTGCTCTTCCGAAATAACCATCATAATTTCCTGGATTTAGACTAAGTAATTCGGTGAAATCGCTTAACGCTTCTTGCTCTTTACCTAATTGATAATAAGCTTCTGCTCGTTTCTGAATTGCAATAGTATTTTTCTTATCAAATTTTAAAGCTTTTGAATAATAAGTTATTGCTATTTCATAATTTAATGAATCAGTATAAACCTGTCCTTTATTGTAGTAATTTTCTGAGATTCTAGGCTTTAAAATAAGAAATGCAGCAATTAAAATAACAAATACTATTAAAACTGAAATCCACTTTTTCATATTATTTAATATTTAATAATTAGACTATTTTATAATATTTTTTGTTTTAAAAATATAAAAAAAAAGCCTTGCAAATGCAAAGCGTCACGATCGGCTAAAATAAAATTTAGAATCTATTTAACCAACGGTATCTTCTGTTACTATCACCAAAGTTCAATCCTATCATTATTTCGTGTGACCCGTAACTAATTCTTTGAATATCATTTAAAGAATAATCAAATGCATAACTTACATGTAACTTATCAATTTTAACACCAACCATAGTTATAAATGCATTTCCTGTTCTATACGCAAAACCAAGCCAATAATCTCTTTTATAAAATCCTCTAACGCAAACATCTACCTGTAAGTTAAAGGCTTCTGTTGTTTTAATTAAGAGAGAAGGTTCTAATTCAAAATCATTCTTCATATCATATCTATATCCAGACATTAGATAATAATGGCGAACCTGTTGATAATCATTAAAACTATTATCTCCGCCAAATTTTACTGCTGCCTGGAATAAATTTTTTGAAGATAAACCTACATAAAATGGCTGATATATATAATATATACCGACAGATCCATCAGGAATATACATGCTTTCTCTTGCTTGATTTAATAAGGGGTCATTTTCGTCTGCTGTTACTAATTCACTTGTATTTACCTTAAATTGATATGCAGATAATGACATTCCTAAAGAAAGTTGTCCGTCACCGACAAATAAATGATAAGCATAAGAAACTTCAAGACCCGTTCTTCTTATTGGTCCGTTAATATCATTATATAAATAACCACCTAAGCCTATTTTACCACTTGGACGGCGCTTTTTTGTTCTTTTCCTTACAGAACGTGATTTTGCAACATAACTGGTTTTTGTAATACGTGTTTGCCCACTAATAGCTTGTGTCATAGGGGCATTTTCAAAGCCAAGCCATTGTTGACGAGCAGTTAAGTTAAAAGATGTAAAGCCTTCACTACCAGCAAAAGCAGGGTTAACAAGAAATTTATTCATCATATACTGACTAAAATTAGGTTCCTGCTGTGATAAAGCAGGAATTGCAGTAAAGCATATGATAAATAATATTATTAAATTTCTTTTCATTACTCAAAACAAGTTAATCTCACTGAGATTTCCTAGTATCTATCTTAAAATTGTTACTGTACCTACCAAAGGTTCTTCATCATTATGCAAATCAATTACATAATAATATGCATCCATTGGTAATTTTTTTCCTTTTGCATTTGTACCATCCCAATATTGATCTGCATTATAACCATCAGAATGGAATACTTTTTCACCCCAACGATTATAAACATCAACAGTTACATTAGGATATGCAAATAAGCCTTCTATTGCCCATGTTGGGTTAATATTATCACTCTCATTAGGTGTAAATGCTGTTGGAATTTCAATTTGACCACAAGATCTTACTATTACGGTATCTGATGCTACACAACCAAAATCACTAGTTACACTAACCCAAATTAATTGCTCAACAGTTTGTGGATAAGCAGTATAGGTTGAGAACATATCTCCATTAAACCAATCATAC
>Ga0070729_10003033_pt1 | contig 20285 bp, 17 predicted proteins | sample tdDd472_FD_66725 | JGI IMG/M metagenome (GOLD analysis project Ga0070729, IMG submission 66725) | Marine sediment microbial communities from the Atlantic coast under amendment with organic carbon and nitrate - tdDd47.2 | ecosystem: Environmental > Aquatic > Marine > Coastal > Sediment | place... | reverse complement strand
TACCAGGGACCAGGGAATGTGGCGGGGCTCGGTGGCATGGTCGTCAAACACGAGAATCCCCGCATTCCCGTCGCCGGTGTCGTGGCTCTCTCCCAGTTCCAGAACCGGACCCGTGCGCAACTGGACCCGGCAGCGGTTTTGGGGAAGGATCGTGACGACGCTGACCAGAGCGAAGGGTATATCGTACTCGATGCCCTGATCCGAACCACTGAACAGGCACCAGTTCCAGGCCGCGTCCACGTCGTAGACCAGCCGGCCGCTGGCCTGAGATCCGTCCGTCAGGACCACCGTGCCGGCAAGGGGCGCCTCATTGTCGTAACTCTCTCGACCCTTTCCGCTGCCCGGATCGTCACTAAATGTGACCTTGACGAAGTGTCTCCAGGGAATGGTGAGCTTGCCCCGGTCCACGGTTTCAACCATGATGCCGCGGTTGTGGTCGTTCACGTCATTGGTCCCGCCAAGAACCAGTACACCGCCGTCGCGCAGCATCACCTCCGACGACGTCCTTTCGAACTTGGCGATGGAGCGGATCTCCCCCATGGGGATGTCGTGATCCTGTCCGTCTTCGTTTCCGGACAGGATGTCGCGGCTCAGGTTCTCGGATTTATCCCACTGGATGTAGCCTTCGAAGTCACCGCTTCCGGTTTCGACCAGGCCGTGCAGGCGCTCGGCATAGGCGGGCGAACCGGGAGGTACCGGGGCGAAACGGATCTCCACCAGATCGTTCCAATCGGTTTCCCGGGGCTCGCCGTCGTCGTGATAGATCAACAGGTCGGACCCGGCGTCGTTGGCGTATCCACCGACCTCGTGACGCGAGCCGTCGGCGGTGATGACGAAATCGTCCTCGCCGTCGTGGATCTCTATGCTCTGGATATCCCCGAATCGAATCAGGAATACGCGCCAGTCCGGTTCGAAATCGCCGTCTTCCTCCATGGCATAGATCAGACGGTGCAACAGGCCGTGGGATTCGTAGTAGGCGTCGCGGCGCTCGGCCTGCAATTGGTCCGTATCGACGTACTCGAACCAGGGCAGTTCCCGCTGCCCGCTGTGGAATAGATCGTCCCAGAAGGCTTCCTCGTCTTCCCAGCGCAGAAACCCTGTCAGGGTCTCGCCGGACGGCCAGGTCACCGTGCCATAGATAAAGCCCGCAGTGCTATCTTGGCCCTCCGGCTCAGTAGCGCCCATGACAGCCAAGGCCATGCAACAGGAGAACAGGACAACCAGCGACAGTAGGCGAATCGACGACATTCATCGGCCTTTCCGAAACGGGCGGGACAACAGGAAATCCCGGATCAAACGTCTGCAGAAGGAATCGACGCCGGACCGGGCATTGGTTCAATGACGCAAATCGACTGGGAATGGTTCCATCCCCGGCATCGCGACGGCCTGTCGCCTAGGCCAGGTCACGCCTCTGCCAGACCAGCAAGGCAGCGCCGAGCAACACGGCAGCCAGGCCCAGTTGCAGCAGGATCGGCACTCCCGAAAGCTCGCCCGCCAACGTGTATCCCGCCTTGTGGTGGGCGAACACCGAAACGGCGGTCCAGGATCGCAATTCCGGCACCAGCAGGCGCAGCATCTCGAACACGTAACTGGCCACGACCACGATCCCGGCCGACAGGGCGGCCTGGCGCGCCCGGGCGAAGAGGCTTGATCCCAAGAGGGCCAAACTGGTGAACAGCCAGGCCAGGGGCAGTCCGCTGACCGTCGCTGCCAGCAGGTATCGGCTGGACAGATCGACTTCGAACAAGGGCCCGCAAAGCAACAATCCCGCCACCATCAGGACGCACATCACCGCGAGGGAGGTCGCAACGGCCAGGTACTTCTCCAGTGCAATGCGCCAGCGTCGGACAGGCTGAGCCATCAGCAAATCGATCGTCTTCTGCTCCGATTCGCCGGCCAGCATCTGGGTGCCCTGGGAAACGGCGAATACGGCCAGCAGCAGTGGCAGCGCGTCGAACAACTTGGCGCGCAAGAAGCCCTCGGCCAGGGCCATGGCTTGAATGTCGCCGATGAGAGCCTTGAATGCCGGCGGTAGGTTCTCCAGAAAGGAAATCAGGCCTGGCATCTGCTGCACCGACTTGAAGCCCCAGATGTTGACGATGCCAATGGCAGCCAGCCCCAAACCCCAAACCAGGGTCTGGCCCCGAAGGTCGCGCAGGGTCTTCGCGTAGACGCTACCCAGCATCGTCACCTCCCTGGTGGCCATAAAGGGCGAGAAAGGTTTCCTCCAGGTTGGGTTCCCGGCTCAGGAGGTCGATGATTCCATGGGGTTCGGCCAGCGCGATCAACCGACCCAGGGGGCCCTCGACCCGGCAGCGCAAATGCCTGCCATCGACCTGTACCTCTCCAATACCGGGCTCGACGGTGAATCGCTCGGCATCCAGTGCCCGCTCACAGGTAAGCCGGACAATGCGCACGGTACGGCTTCGGACCGCATCCACCTCTTCGACCGCCACCAGCCGACCGCACCGGATACTGGCCACTCGATCGCAGACACGCTCGACCTCGGTCAGGTTGTGGGACGAAAGAAAGACCGTGGCGCCCCCGGTGCGGGCCTCGTGCACGAGTCCGAAGAACTCCTGCTGAATCAGGGGGTCCAGTCCGCTGGTCGGCTCATCCAGGATCAGTACCTCGGGCCGGGTCATGAAGGCCTGGATCACCGCCAACTTCTGCTTGTTGCCGCTGGAGAGAGAACGAATGGAACGGCCCAGATCGGCTCCCAGGCGGGTCGCCAGCTCTTCGACTCGTTTCCAGTCGACACCCCCCCGCAGAGATCCCAGATGCAGCAGCAACTGTTGTCCGGTCAGATTCTCGTAGAGGGTGAACTCGCCCGGCAGATAACCCACTTTCCGGCGCACAGCCAGACCCTCACGCCGGCAATCCAGACCCAGGATACTGGCGGTGCCGCCGGTCGGCCGGATGAGATCGAGAAGCAAGCGAATGGTCGTCGTCTTACCTGCCCCATTGGGACCCAGGAATCCGAAGACCTCCCCCTTGGGGACCATCAGCTCGATATCCTCGATGCCCAGTTGTCGACCGTAATACTTGGTCAACTGCCGGGTCTGGATTGCAGGCGGTGCCATGCACTCACTCCCGTGACGCCGGGTTTTGCTCTGCGGACAGTACCATGATAGAACCGGTACACCTTGGGAAGACACTAACGCGGTCAAGCCTCGCGTCAACTCGTATTCCTGTCGGATCCAACCGGGCGGGGCCCCACTTGACTGGCCGTAATTGATAGGGCATATTCTGGTATTACGATTTTGTGTTTCGTAATACCGCCGTGCGAATCGGGAGTCACGTAATGACCTGCTTCAAGCCGCATCCCAGAGTGTCGATCTCTCTCACCCTCCTGTTCCTGATGACCCTGGCGAATGCCCCGGCACACGCCCACGGAATCCACGTCGACACGAGCACCGCTCCGGCGGTCACCGTTTCGTTCAGTTACGAGGACGGTTCGCCGGTGGCCTTTGAAACCTGCGAAGTTCTGGCGCCCGGCGACCCGTCCCCATTCCAGAACGGCAACACCGACCGCCTGGGCCGCGTGACCTTCCGCCCCGATCAGGCCGGTACCTGGAAGGTGCGGGTCTGGAGTGCGGACGGTCACGGCAACACTGCCGAGGTGGTCGTCACCGACGATCTGGTATCCGCCACTACCAAACGGGATCATCTCGCGCCGCGGCAACGAATCATCACGGGGGTCGCTGTTCTGTTTGGCGTTTTTGGCATCGTGACTCTCGTCTTGCGGCGTCGATCGCCGTGATCATTGCCTTCTGACGGGCATCGAAAGGGCTACCGTGCACATCCCAGACGGTTTCATCGCCCCCCAGGTCTATGGTCCAGCTTATGGCGCCACCGGCCTCCTCTGGGCAATCGGATTGCGCCGTCTACGACGGGCCCTGGACCCGGCGGCCGTGCCGCGCTTGGCAGTGGCCACGGCCGCAGCCTTCGCCCTGATGATGGTCACGGTGCCCATGCCCGGAGGCACGACCGTCCACGTGCTGGGCGTCGGCATGGTCGCGGTGCTGTTCGGAGTTTGGAATGCGTTCCTGGCTCTTTCGCTGGTGTACTTGATGCAGGCGCTGATGTTCGGCAACGGTGGTGTGACGGCCCTGCCGATCAACGCCCTGGCCATGGGTCTGCTGGGCAGTCTGTCCGCCGTCGGGATCTACCGTCTGTTGAAACCGTTGCAGCACACGGTGGCTCTTTTCTGCGCCGGCTGGACGGGTACCGTGGTGCCGGCCATCGTCCTGGCCGTGATACTGGGCGCCCAACCCCATCTCGCGCAGGCTGCGGATGGCACGCCCCTCTTCTTTCCGTTCGGCTGGAAAGTGACCCTACCGGCGGTGATCGTGCCCCACTTGCTGGTGGGCATCGCCGATGGTGTCCTCGTGGTGATGGCGTGGCGGGTTCTGGGTCGAAAGGAATCGACATGATCCGTTCCTCTGGTCACGACAGGGCATTGCTTCTCGGGTACCTGGTCGCAGTGGTGACGGCTACTCTGGTCCATCGACCCATACTGCTGGCCGCCGGTGTCATGGTGGTCCTGCTTTCGGCCGGGAGACCGGCCCCCAGCCTGCTGTGGCGATCGGTGCGCGCCACGTTGCCCTTCGTGCTGGCGGTGACCCTGGGCTATGTGCTGGTAGCCCGCGACGACTTGCCGAGCGCGGGCCGCGTGCTGCTGGTGTTGAACCTGCGGATCTTGCTATTGACGCTGCTTGCTTTCCGCATCCTGCCGGGCATCGATCTGCAACGCGCACTGGCCTTCTCGCCCACCCTGCGATTCGTGCTGATCCTGACCACCAGCCAGGTGCTTACCTTTCGACGGCTGTTCAGCGACTTCAGGCAGGCGCTGGCTTGCCGATCGCCTCACCGGGTCGGCTTGCTGACCGCCCTGCGCCATGGCGCATCGACCAGTGCCTGGTTCCTGCGCCGGGCCGAGCATGATGCCTCCGAGATCACCCAGGCCCTGGACGCAAGGGGGTTCTTCCTTGATCGCGATTGAGAATCTCAGTCACAGTTACGAGCGCACCTCCACTTTGCGGGATGTCACCTGCTCCATCGCCGCCGGTGAGAAGGTGGTCCTGCTGGGCAGCAACGGCTGCGGTAAATCCACTCTCCTGAAGATCCTGGCGGGGCTGATCGCGCCGACCAGCGGCCAGGTCCGTTACGATGATCGCGTCGTCAGTCCAGGTACACTGAAAGACAAGGCATTCCGGATCCGTTTCCGCGCTGAGGTGGGCCTGCTCTTCCAGAATTCCGATGCCATGCTATTCAACCCCACGGTCCGGGACGAGATCGCTTTCGGCCCGCGCCAACATCGGCTGCCGGACGCCGAGGAGCGCATGCTCCGCTGGGCCAGGGAGGTAGGTGTCGAGAATCTCCTGGAGGTCGCCCCCTGGACTCTGAGCGCCGGACAGAAACAGCTGGTCTGCATGGCGTCGCTGCTGGCTCTGGAGCCGAAACTGCTTCTGCTCGACGAGCCCACCGCCGCTCTGGATCCGCGGTCCACCGGATGGCTGGTGGATTTCCTGCAGGACCTGCCCCAAACCCTGATCGTGGCCACCCACAACCTCTCCATGGCCAGTGAACTGGGACAGCGCTGTCTGGTAATTGACGAAGATCACCGACTCCTGTACGACGGTGACGTCCTGGCGCTGCGGGGTGACAGCGACGTGCTCTTGCGGGCCAACCTTGTTCACACCCACCGCCACCGGCATCGGGCCGGCGACGTGGAGCATCGCCACTACCACAGTCACGACTGGGATTGATCGGGCAACTGTCGGCCGACAAAGCAAAGGATTCAGATCATGTCCGAGGATCTTACCCGTCGTTTCACGGTTTCGTTACCGGCGCCACTGCTCGAAGAGCTGGATCGACGCATCGGCCGGCAGGGCTACCACTCGCGCTCCGAGCTGGTGCGCGATCTGATCCGGGGCCAGCTGGTCCACGACGCCTGGCAGCAGGAATCCGGCGAGGTCCACGGCGTGTTGACCATTTGCTACGATCACCACCAGCGCGAACTGAAGGATCGTCTGCATCGCATCCAACACGACCGGTACGTGCAGATCCTCTGCAACACCCACGTGCACCTGGACCACGACAATTGTCTGGAAACCATCATCTTGCGTGGCACCCCCGGCGAGATAGACAAGCTGGCTCTGCAGATACAGGGTCTGCGCGGCGTCCTCTTCGCGAACCTGACCCGAGCGGCGGTGCCCGGAATCTAGCTGCTGCCGCGCTCCGCCCGCTCCCCAACCAGGAGACTCCACACCCGCCCCGGTGAAGTGGCGTTATCACAGCGCCACGATTAGCCTGTCTTCACCAGTGCTCTTTGGACCTCGCCCGCAAACGCGAATCGGGAGGCTTCACCCTTCCGAGTGGAGGCAGGGTCGCAGGCCACGGGCCCTGCTCCTTGGAGACACTGACGTGGCTGCCTGGAGGGAAATCCATGCATACCCACCATAAATGCAGATGCCACTACATCCCGCCCCACATCATGACCAAGCTTGCCAAGACCACCGACGAATCCATCCGCGAAACCGCTCGTATCAGTGCAGTGCAGGCCAAGGCCAGTCGGGTCAGTCGGACCCGCAAGACCGAGAGGGGCATCACGACCCTGGGCGCAACCGGTGGCGAGGGCAAGCGGCTGGTGTACGACAGCCAGAACACGACCGAGATGCGCAAGGAACTGGTCCGGGAGGATGGCGGCATCGTGACCGGCGATGCCGTGGCCGACCGGGTTTTCGACTTCGCGGGCACGGTGCGGGACTTCTACCGACGACTGGAGCGCAACAGCATTGACGGCAACGGCATGGACATCATCATGAACATCCACTACGGCCAGAACTACATGAATGCTTTCTGGGACGGCGATGAGATGACCTTCGGCGAGGGTGACGGCCAGATCTTCAGCGATTTCACCGACAGTCTCGACGTGGTGGCTCACGAACTGACCCACGGTGTAACTCAGCACACGGCGAACCTCGACTACTACAGCCAGTCAGGGGCCTTGAATGAACACTTCTCCGACGTGTTCGGCAGCGCCATCCAGCAAGCGGCCAATGGCCAGGACGCAGGTCAAGCCGACTGGTTGATCGGCAACGAACTCATGGGTCCCACCCTCTATGGCGAGTCGCTGCGATCGATGATGGCACCGGGCTCGGCCTACCAGAACGATCTGCTGGGTGTCGACCCTCAGCCGGCCCACATGCGGGATTACTACGACGGCCCGGCCGACAATCGGGGCGTTCACATCAACAGCGGCATCCCCAATCGAGCCTTCTACCTGGTGGCCACCGACATCGGCACCGACAAGGCCGTACAGATCTGGTACCAGGGGTTGCGCATGCTCTGGCCAACGGCCGATTTCAACGATGCGGTCGACGTGCTGGCCAATGCAGCCCGGACTCTGACCCTGCACGGGAAGGTCAGCGAAGGATCGACCCAGACGGTGCGTCTGGCCTTCAAGGATGTGGGACTGCCAGTCTGATGTCGGCGGCGGCCGACGGTCGCCGGGTTTCTTGTTTCCGGGGGCGGTGTGCTATAATTGACACCCAACGGTACACCGCACCCGGAGGTCCCTGCATGCTCGTGGCACTTGTTCTGGTGATTGTCCTCTGCGCTTCCGGTGCGACCGCCCTCGACACCGCTGCAGTGACCCTGCAGAGCGCTTATGAATCGGCACCTGCCGGTGGTGGCTACGACCGCATCCTGGAGCTGGAGCACGGGCGCGTGTACACCGGCGGTTTGCTCATCGGCCCGACGTGGGACGAGGACCGTTCCGAGTTCCTGGACCTCGAACTGGGCCATGACGTGTTGATCGATGGCAACGGAGCCGTTCTGGACCTACAGGGCCAGATGATCTGCATCTCATTCTGCGACAATCGACTGGACATCCAGGACTGCATCATCATCAACGGTGGCATACGTTATCGGGGCGACAACACTCCCGATGTGGACCGCGTACCCCGCGGAACCGTCCGTTATTGCACATTCTATCGGCCCCACGACTACGCGGTACGCCTGCAGGGAGCCGGCGCGGGAGTGGTCTGCGAACGGAACATCGTCGTCGATGCCGTGGACACTGGACTGGATTACGTGATCTGGACCAGTGAAGCCGGTGTGAACCTGCCCACGGGGCTGGCCTTCGGTCTTTCGGTACAGATCGGGAGTTTCGGTATGCCCCAGGTTCGTGACAACTGGACCTGGTTCTCCGATCCTCAGATCAATGCCGAAGCTCTACACCACTACTGCTTCTTGTGAGAATACTCCTGAGTGCTGCCCACGGAGTGGGACGAGGCCGGTGCGGCCCCGAACAACAATATCATCGGCAGTGATCCCGGCTTGAGAGACCCCGAGGGAGGAGACTACAACGCGGATCTGGCAGTCGGCTATGGGTGCAGGGACGTACCTGCGGTTCCTATACGATTCGTGGCCGGGTATGAGGGTCAGTCCACCGCCGAGCCGATCCGCGCTATCGACGGCACGATCCGCGAGGTCGGGGGCGACATTACCGAGGACACGGTGTGGGACTCGGCGGTCATGCGGGTCACAGCAAACGTCATCGTCAGGAATGGAGCGATCCTGACTGTTGCCGCCGGTACCACCGTCGAGTTCAGCGGTTACCACGGCCTGTTGCTGGTCGACGGTTCGTTGCAGTCTGTCGGCACACCGGCCGACCCCATCGTCTGGACCACCGACGAACCCGAACTTTTCGCGATTGATCTGAGTACGAACGGTTGCTGGAACGGGCTCACCTTTCTCAACGTGCCGGCAGCCAATGGTCCCTCGGTGCTGAAGTGGAACATCATCGAGTACGCCAAGGCCATTCCCGGTCATGGTCTGGATCCGCGTGAACCGCGCAGCGGCGGACAGGCTCTTGACGGCGCCGGTGGCGGCGTACGGGTGGTCGGTGCTTCCAGAGTCGAGCTCAACAGTTGCATCGTCCGCTATTGCTGCGCTGAGCGTGGAGGGGCCATGGCCGCCCACTACGGTGCGAGTCCTCGGGTCGTCAACTCGCTGTTGCACGACAACGCCGGCCTGACCCGTACGGGCGCCGTGCTGGTCAGCTACTCGTTTCCCCACATTGGACACGTGACGGTGACTGCGAACGAGGCGCTGAACGAGAGTCCGTTCATCCACACCGGCGCCATCGACCACCGTCAAAGCAAGCCCCGGTACGATGGTTGCATCGTCTATGGAAACTCGACAAACTACTACGCGAACGTACAGATTCTCGAGCCCAAGGCCTATTACACCCACTACAGCAACATCGGAGGGTTCGGACTGGGACAGGGCGGCCTGGATGCCGACCCCCTGTTCACACTCCAGGAGCCTCATCCATACGCCCTGGCCAGCGATTCTCCCTGTCGGGATGCGGGCCATTGGCCGAGCGCCGGAGTCTGGCTACCCGCCGTGGATCTGGCGGGAACGCCTCGGCAACAGGGAGCTGAAGTGGATCTCGGGTGCTACGAGATCGGTGTCGTCGCGCCGGTGGTCGAGTCTCCGCTGGGCGACAACCTGGATCTGCGAACGGCGCCCAATCCTTTCAATCCGCGTACTGAACTTAGGTTCGTGTTGTCCGGCCCCGGTCCGGTGCACCTCGAGATCGTTGACGCCCGGGGATGCCTGTTGCGAACCCTCGTCAACGAATCGATGAACGCCGGCGAGATTCGAATAGCCTGGGATGGCACTGACGCACGGGGCCGCCAGGCGGCCGCAGGAATCTATTTCGCCCGTCTGACTGCGCTGGGACGGCAGGAAGTAAGATCATTGACGCTGATCAAATAAGTAGAGAAAACGGGATCAGCGGTTGTCCAGCAACAGCAGGCGGTGTTCCATCTCCCGCAACGGCATCAGATCACCCTTGCGACCGGCGACGGCTACGCCCTGGCGGTAAACGGCGGCTGCTTCCTCGATTCGGCCCAGCCTTTCCAGCACCTTGCCGTGGGATGCATAGAGGGGACTGTTGTCCCGGGCGACGGAGCACGCGCGGGCCAGATAGGGTTCGGCGGCGCTGAACTCCTGCAACGTGGCCAGAGCGTTGCCCATGCCCATCAGGGCCAGTGGATCCTCCGGGTCGATCTCCAGTATTTCGGCAAACATGGCCTGTTTGCGGCGAGCATCGTCATGTTGGAGTTGCTGCTCCAGGTCGGCCTGCTGGCGGGCCGTCACCTCATCCTCGGCACCGACGAATCGCTTCAGGGTTCCGAGGGCCTTGTGGTGCTCGGCGGATTCCTTGTCGCCGATCTTCATGTAAAAGAGCGACAGGTTGGTGTGGACCATGGGCTCGCCCGGCGCCACTTCCTCCAACCGTTTGAAGATATCGATGGCTTCGTAATAGCGCTCGGCTCTGCCCAGCAGAACCCCCAAGGCCTCATAGGAGTCTGCATGTCCGGGATCCAGGCGCAATGCCTGTTCCAGCAACTCCGCAGCGGTCACATCATCCCCTCGACTGAACAACAGTACTGCCCGTTCGTGGAGATTCCGCGCCCGCTCCTGTCGATTGGCCGCCTGGTAGAAGGGGGTCAACAGAACCTGGGCCTCGATTTCCATTCCGCCCGAGTGCACATTCAGAATCGCACCGGGCATCCGGTGCTCCCGATCCAGATAGACCAGCGCAACCGGCGCCTCCCAGACCGACGACATTGCGCTCGAAGCCCAGGAGCCGATCTTCTGTCCTTCGGTGGTCGACAACTGGGACCCAGGTTCGGGCAGACTGGAGAGAACTTCTTCACCCAGCCCGGTCAACACCAGTCCCCGCAGACTCCTGGGAACCGAACCGTAGGTTCGGATCCGGGCGACTACTTCCTGCCCCAGATAACATCCCTTGGTGTAGCTGGCGACCTGTTGCTCGAGGCCGGTCTGGGGTAGCACCATCGCTCCCGATTCATAGTCACGTCCGGCGAGGGGCCAGCCCGCTTCGACACGCAGCCAATCCCAGGCCTTGCGGCTGATGGTAGCGTCGTCGCCCAGGCAAGCGAAATCTGCCGTCGCCGCAGCGTCGGCAAGCTGCTGGCGCGGGTCGGCGCCATTAGGCAGTTCGGCATCGCCGCGCCACAGCGCCAGCCAGCCGGCGTCTCCGGTAAAGGACCGGGCCAGGGCCAGGTACTCGAACTGTGGCATTTCCAGCGAACCCCAGGCGGTCGCGAGCACAGCTTCAGCCTTAGGCCCCTGGATGACCCACCCCGTGAAATCGTCGGTGGCGTCCTCGAGGAGGACCTCCTCGGTCACGACATATCGCTCGAGATCGGCCAATAGCGCCGGGCAATCACTCCGCGGCAACACGAGCAGGAATGCGGGAAAGGGCTGCCCTCGCTCGGGCAACCGATGCAGGCTGAAAGCATTGACCAGGCTGCCGTAGCGGGTCAGACGCGCCGACAGTTGATCGTCACCCGGCCCCATACCCTTGACGTCACTGGTCAGCTGATTGTGCAGGAAGGCCACTACGTCCGGGCCCGTGGCCAGAATCGCTCCCAAGTCCGGGGCACCCCGCCAGTCGGCGATCAATCCATGCACCCGCGCCCGGCGACAGAGGTCCAGAGCCGTAGCCGCCATCAGACAGCAAAGCTCTCGCCGCAACCGCAAGTGTTGCTGGCGTTGGGATTCTGGAACTGGAAGCCGCGACCACTGAGACCCTGCTGGTAGTCGAGCGTGACACCGCGCAGGTAAATGGTGCTCTTGCGGTCCAGGTAGATGTCGAATCCGTCCTCGGCAACGACGATATCGCCGTCCTTGCGACGGTCGAACTCGACGTTGTAGACCAGCCCCGAACAGCCGCCACCGTTGATGCCCAGTCGCAATCCTTGCCCCCGGTTCTCTTCCTGGGCCAGCAAGCGGCGAACTTCACCGCGGGCGCTGTCGGTCAGATTGACCGGCGCGGTAGGGTCGGCAACTGCGCTCGACTCCACGGTCGGCGCCGGCTCAACAGGAGATTCCTGCGCTACCACCGTGGACGGCGCCTTGTCACCATTCCGGAAATACTCGCTCAAGGGCGTGAGCCTCTCCACGTCGGCGACTGCCAGCACCAGTCTTTCATGCTTCTTCCAGACCCCGAATCTCGAGGCCCGATCCAGATAGTCGGCCACCGTCCGGTCGTCCTGGCCCTCGGTGTGCTCGTCCGCATCCAGCAGAACGATCTGCTGCTCGTCCCGCTCATGACAGCGTCCGACGTGTACGGTATCGCCGGCAAAGGCGATCACGGTGATCCCGTGCAGGGGATCGGTGGTGTCGTGAAACGTGCCCATGGCTGCTTCCTCCGGTTAACGGGTCATTCAATCGCAGAATTTGTCGAAACCGTCGATCAGATCCAGGGCGACCCCCTCGGCGGACCGACCTTCGATGAGGTGGCGAGGTACGAAATGCACCAGCTCGCCATCCTTCATCAAGGCAACCGAAGGGCTGCTCGGCGGCACGTCCCCGATCAGGTTGCGGACCCTCTCGGTCGCCTCCAGATCCTGGCCGGCAAAGACCGTGGCAATGCGCCGCGGACGCTTGGGATGCTGAATGGCAAGGCCAATAGCAGGTCGGGCGCTACCGGCAGCACAACCGCACACAGAGTTGACCAGCACCAAATAGGTCCCTTTGCTCTCCTCGAAGAAACGATCGACTTCCTCGACGGTACGCAGTTCCTGGACGCCCATTTCGACGAGTTCGTTCCGCATGGGAACGACCATTTGTTCCGGATATGGCATCGGAGACTCTCTCCTTATTGAAGGCTATTGTTCATGTCCCGCGGCATTGATCTCTGGCTATGAGTTAAATATGTTGACCTTTTTTGTCAAGTATATCTATCCACCTGACTCAGCCGGTAGTTGTCGTCCGCGGACCAGCGTGGGTTCTAGGGAATCGTCAGGCGGAACACAGTGCCCTTGTCGGTCGACGATTCGAAGTCGATCCGTCCCTGTAGATACTCCTCTGCCAGAAGCTTCATGGAGTAGGTACCGATACCTCGGCCCGCACCGCCCTTGGTGCTGAAATGGCGCTGGAAGACACGACGCTGGATCTCCGGCGGTATCGCCCGTTCGTTCCAGACACAGAACGAGGTGCCCGAGCGGTCCCGCGTAATCCACATGCGCACCGTGTGCCCTTCGTCGCTGGCTTCGAATGCGTTGATGAGCATGTTGGTGAGGATCCGTAACAGCAGCGAGTAGTCACTGAGAACCACGGTCGATGGTGCAGACGCTGGCAGCTCGAGCTCCTTGCCCGCTGCGGCAGGGTGGTTGCTGAACAGCAATTCGATTTCGGCCAGGAAATCGCCCAGGTCAATGGGGTGCCGGTTGTACCGATACAGTTCGGTATTGGACTCGGCCAGCACCCGCTGAATCTCGATCTCCCTCCGGAGTCGCAACAGAAGCTGATTCGCAGCTTCCGCCAGACCCTGGTGGTCGTTGTCGATGGCCAACAGCTCGGTGGCACCGCCGAGGCTGGTCAGGATGTTGCTGATGTCGTGGAAGAACGCCCGTTCCATCGCCGTCCAGCGGGCCTGGTCACTGATGTCCTGCATGAACAACAGCAGATAGCGGCCGCCCTCGATCTCCAGGGGAATGCTACGGACGTTGAAGGTGAGATCTACCTCGGAGTTGCCCCGCCGCGCACGCACCGCGCACACTCGCTCGACGGGTTTGTTCAGGCCCAGGGAAGCGACAATGGCCAGTGCCGCCCCGCACGAGGGACAGTAGTTGGAGAATCCGCAACCGTCGGGCTTCTTGTCCGCATGGACGCAGCGCAGCACCTCGCCCGGGCGCAAGCCGAGTACCCTGTCGGCGTCGGTGATCCCGCAACTCTCCAGTAGCTGCGAGTTGACCGACAGGACCTCGCGTGCCTCGTTCAGCACCGCCAGCAAGCCGGACAAGGATTGCAGCAGGGCGGCCAGGACCGGGCTCCGCCCGACCACCTCGACTTCGCGCAACAGCTGTTGCTGAGTACTTCTGCCCGACGGAGGAGAATAGGCGTCCATGACGACCTCCAGGGCTTTGAAGAGTCGGTCCGAGATGTACGTTCAACCATGGGTGATGGGATGGTTTCATTGTACACCCGAATCCGGACCGGATGCAAGAGCGGGCCGTTTCCGTCGTAGCAGGCCCACTGCGACGCGGGTACTTGACGCCTACAGGAAGAGCGAATCACGACTAACCAGGGTGCCGTTCCGATGGCTCGGTTCAGGCAATACCCGAACATATGCCACCCGAAAGCAGCCTCTGCCGACCCGCGACACTGTGGCGCCAATGGTGTATCATCCGCCCAACCGGGAGGCTGACTGTCCATGAATCGCCGCCACCGGACCGGCCTGGTCCTGATATCTCTTTTTATCCTATTGGCTTGGGACATCCCTACCCGTGCTGCAGATCCAGATTGGCCCTTCCCGGACGAGTTGCGATCGTCCCTGGCCTACTTGCACCCGTTGACCAATTACGCCATCCACCCCGCCTGGCAACGCCAGTGGGAAAAGCACCTCGTCACCAGCAATGGTCTCCAGGCAAGCGTCGGAAGTGTCACTTCCGATGAACTCTACACCGATGTGACTTTGAACCTCAGTGAGCCGCTGAACCGTCATTTCCGTTTCCTCTATCACCTGGTCTGGCGCCAGGGACAGCATCTGGATCTCACACGGCAACAACACTGGCTGGGGTTCGAACTGGGGCTGACTGCCGGTCTGGGACTGCAGCTGCAGGTGCATCCAGCGCCCAGCAAGGAGGAGCTCGATCTGCTGACGGGCCTCCTGTGGACCGATGGAACCCGGGAACGATATCTCCGAATCAGCCTGCGCCTGGACGATTTCGTCTACGAGGCCAAGAACGACCAGGGCGGAATTTCCGATCAAGAGCGGGTGGCTGTCCAGTGGGCCTTACGCTACCAGCTGAGCAGCTGGGAGTTCTTCTCGACCGGCGACTACGGTTCACCATCGCGCCGGTCGTATCCGGACGCCGAAGTCTCCCCGGTCATCGCGGCCCAGGAGCGACGTCAGGGGGCGGCAACTGCCCGCCTCCGCTACCTCTTGACCGACGACAGCTTCGTCGCCGTCGCAGCCAGCCACTATCACTTCGCCGCGATCGAAGGAAGACGAGGCACGACAGATGGTTTCGACTACGCCAACGAGTTCGTTCACCTGGCCGCGACCGGCTATCTCACGGTAGCCGACGCCTGGTGGATCCGACCCGAGTGCAACTGGGTACAACAGTGGGCGTCCGCCGACGGTCGACGCCATTTCAGTCACCAGCGAGACGACCTGTTTCCGGCGCTGTACCTCGAATGGCGATCCTCGAAGCGGGCACGGTGGGAACTGGGCTACATGGCCGTCCACCACCGGTGGGACTTCGTGGTTCCCGGCGTGATCAGCGACCAGAGCCAAGGGACCACCGACAAGTTGAAGCTCGGCTGGACTCACGAGTTCAAACCGACGGCGCGGTTGCATCTGTCTCTCAGCCATGAGCCCAGCCTGTCGCGCTTCGGCGGTGGCAACGTGCAGTGGCAGTTGCTGTTCTAAGAACAACTGTTCTTTCTGTTGGCAGAAATACGCAGACATTCTTACTCTATGAGCAAAAGTAATCTGCCCCGTTTCGCCCACCGCTGAACGCGACCTGACGGGATTCCTGGCACCCGCCCAGCGAGAGGTGTGCAATTGGAGCGCTCCGTGCCGAACGAGAACCAGACGCAAGCGCGCCTGGAAGCGCGTATTCGTGAGCTAGAGGCGAAGCTGGCGAATCCGGACGATTCGCCTGGACATGATCAGTACCGGGAATTCTTCGAACGTTCTGCCGATGCGATCCTGATCATCGATGACGATACTTTCGTCGACTGCAATCAGGCGACGGTCGATATGCTCCGGTACGGATCCAAAGACGAGCTGCTGCAGACCCACCCTTCGGAACTTTCTCCCGAGTACCAGCCAGATGGCCGCCCGTCCTTCGAGAAGGCCAACGAGATGATCGGTTTGGCATTCGATAAGGGCAGCCACCGTTTTGAGTGGGAGCACGTCAGGTCCGATGGAATCGCCTTTCCCGTAGAGGTACTGCTGACTCCCATCACCCGGAACGGTCGCAGCCTCGTGCATGTCGCCTGGCGGGACATCTCCGAGCGAAAACGACTGGAAGGTGAGCTGCGCCAGGCCCAGAAGATGGAAGCCATCGGCAAGCTCACAGGCGGTATCGCCCACGACTTCAACAACCTGCTGGTGGCGATACTGGGTTACGCCGATCTGCTGGACATGGAACTGAACGGACAGGATGAACTGCAGGAGTTCGTGGGCCAGATCCGCCTGGCCGGCGACCGGGCCGCGACCCTCGTGCGCAAGCTGCTGGCCTACAGTCGCAAGCAGGTCTTGAAACCAGAGGTGTTCGACCTGAATCAGACCCTGGCCGAACTGACCCGGATGCTGGTACCCATGCTGGGCGAGGACATCGTTTTTACCACTGATCTGTGCGTGGAACCCCTGTTCATCAAGGCCGATCCAGGGCAGTTGGAGCAGGTGGTGGTGAACCTGGCCAGCAATGCCAGGGACGCCATGCCCGGGGAAGGCACGTTGACCCTGGCGACCCGGCGCATCCAGCGCACCGACGCTACCGGAAACCAGACCACCTTTGCCGCCGTGCGGATGACCGACTCGGGAGAAGGGATCTCTGCCGAGGATATCGAGAAGATCTTCGATCCGTTCTTCACCACCAAGGGGCTGGACCAGGGCACGGGCCTGGGACTCTCGACGGTTCACGGCATCATCAAGCAGAGCGGCGGGGATATCAGCGTATGCAGTGTCCCCGGGGAAGAAACGGTCTTCGAGATCTACCTGCCCCTCACCCAGGAGCGTCCCTCGGACAGACAGCCGGGGCGAACCCGATCGCCGCGTGCCTCTCTCACGGCCGCTGAAACCATTCTGTTGGTTGAAGACGAGCCCGCAGTGTCCGAGCTCATACAGACGGTACTGCGCCAGGAGGGATTCAAGGTCCATGCCGCCGGCAACGGCAGGGAGGCCCTGGAACTGGTCGAGTCATTGGATTTGAAACCGGACCTGCTACTGACGGACGTCATCATGCCCGAGATGGGCGGACCGGAGCTGGCGAAACAACTGGAAGCGAAAATGCCGTCATTGAAGGTGCTGTTCTCCTCGGGCTACACCGACAGTGCGCTCATCTCTCGCGGTGCCCTGGAAGAAGGGGTCGAGTTGATCCAGAAACCCTTCATTCCCGCAGTCATGGTCGACAGGTTGCGCAACATGCTGGCAACGAGCTGATTCCGGTACAGGCACCAAAGGTATCTGGCAACGCGGCAGCCTATCTGGTGCTCAGGTGCTCGCTGAAGAACTCCATTGACCGGCGTCTGCCGTAGGCCGTGCCCGCTGCCCCGTGGCCGGCCCCGGGAATGACCAGCATGTCGAAATCGCGATCGGCCCGCACCAGGGCGTCGACGACTTGCATGGTCGAGGCGGGATCTACGTTGTGATCCAGTTCGCCGACGATCAGAAACAATTCACCCGTCAGATTCGGCGCCAGCGTGACGTTGCTCTGGGCGGCGTAATGAGGCCCCACGGGATACCCCATCCATTGCTCATTCCACCAGATCTTGTCCATTCGGTTGTCGTGGCAGCCACAATCGGCGACCCCCACCTTGTAGAAATCTCCGTGGGTCAACAGCGCTGCCACGGTATTCTGACCACCGGCGCTGCCACCTAAGACACCCACCCGTTCCAGATCCAGCTGGGGATATTTGTCGGCGACCGCCTGGATCCACAAGATGCGGTCGGGGAAGCCGCCGTCGACGATATTCCGCCAGCAGACGTCGTGAAATGCTTTGGACCGCCAGTTGGTACCCATGCCGTCGATCTGCACGACGACGAATCCGCGATCCGCCAGCTCCTGCAAGCGATAGCCGGCCCGGAAAGCCTTGGGGACGTGCTGGCCGTGGGGCCCTGCGTAGATGCTTTCGATCACCGGGTAGCTACCCGTGGCGGCGAAGTCCCGGGGCCAGTGGATGATGCCGTGGATATCGGTCTGGCCGTCGCGTCCCTTGGCCATAAAACGCTCTGGAAAGCGGCGACCGGCGGCTTTCAGCTCAGACGTGTCGGCCTGCTCGATTTCGCAGATCAACCCGCCGTCGGTTGCATCGCGCAGCACGTGCACCGGAGGCAGGTCGACCCGGGACCAGCCGTCGATGAAGAAGCGTCGGTCCGGAGACCACGCGATTCGATGAGTCCCGTTCCCGGCGGTCAGAACAACCAGGTTCCTGCCGTCGAGATCCACTCGACAGTGATGGACGTAGTACGGGTCCTGATCCGGCACGATGCCCATGGCCGTGAACCAGATTCGACCCTGCTCCTCGTCGATTCTTTCAACGCCTCTGACGACCCACTGGCCACGGGTGATCTGCTTCTTCACCCGTCCCTTGACTCGATCATACAGATAGAGGTGGTTCCAGCCGTCGCGCTCGGACATCCAGACCAGCTGGCCGCGCTCGTCCAGATGCTTCAGATAGGTCTTGCCCTGATAGTCGAAAAAGGTCTCGCAGGTTTCGGCCACCGCTACACGCACCCGGCCCGTCGTCGCCTTGATCGCGATGACCCGCATCGTCTGATGGCCCCGTTGGTTGTACAGGAAAAAGATCTCGGAGCCGTCAGGAGCCCAGTGAAAATCGGTCAGATCCCAAGGTGTGGCGAACAGCGTCCTGTCCAAAGAGATCTCACGGCCGTCCTCGACGTCGAACAGATGGGGAACGCCTATCGGAACGTCGTCCCCGGGTTTGAGATAAGGGTACGACCGCAATCTGGGTTGCAACTGGTCGCGAGGCGCCGACTCCACCAGGTAGACCGTGCGCTCGGTCACCGCGCGGGTACGCAGCGCAACCAGGAATTTCGAATCGGGAGACCAGAACACCTCCGGCAGGCTGTCCGGCGCTGCGGGCCTCTGGTAATCCATCTCCACCAGGCGATCCCGCTGCGTGTCCATGACGTAGGAGTCACCGGCACAACCGTCGTAACTCAAAGGCCGCTCCAAACCCGTTGCCAGGTCGCGTAGCCAGAGATTGTGGTCCCGCACGAACACAGCCTGCCGCCCGTCCGGCGCCGGGACTGCGGCGTTTCCGGCCTCCGCCAGTTCCGGTTCGAGAGTCGCGGACGGCTCCCGATCCGAGATCACCGCCAACCCCTCGTTGGCCGGCGCCTCGAACACGGCCAGAGTCTGTCCCTGCTCACCCACCACCAGCCAGATGTGTCCGGTGAACGTGTGCTGGCGCTGGCGCTCCCCTGGTTCGAGCTCGTGGTAGAGCACTCGGCCACCGCCGCCGTCGACCCAGAAGATGCGGACGGTCTGCTCATGACGATTGAGGAAAGTGACATGGGTCTCGCCGCCCAGATATCGCGACGGTCTGATCCGATGGTCGAAGGGCAGGCCCGGGACACCGGCGGCATCGGCGGTCACGGTCAATTCTCCGGTCTCGGGATCCAGGCGCCAGCTCCGCTCCAAACCGATCAACAGAATCGACCCGTCATCCCCCAGTTCGAGGGATTCGACGGGGAGTCGGCGGCTGTCCACCGGTTCTCCCAGCAGCTCGGACAGTGCACCTGCTACCCGATCATGATCGAAGGCCGGTGCGCGCGTGCCCTCGGCGGCTTCGATCAGGACAAACTCCAGAGCACCATCGGCCAGATCATTGCGGTACCAGAACCGGTCGCCGCCGCTTTGCCACCGGGCCTGCACGACGTCCCGGTACACCCGTGGCGGCGACGCTTCCTCGGCGGCCAAGCAGGGGGAAACTCCGCCCAGGACCGCCAGCAGCAGCCAAGCCATGACACGGCGACACGCTGCGCCCACCTCTAGAAACTGACCTTGACTGCCGTCGCAATGCGCCGGTCCGTGCCCACGGCGAGGTTCTTGTCCTGACGCTCGGCCCATTGTCCCTCTATACCGTAGTTGATCCGATCCGTGAGATGGTAGACCAGGTTCACGGTGGCGTAACTGCCTCGCCGGAAGGCGTCATCGGTCTGCAATCCGACGTTGTCCTGCAGCACCTCGCTGTAGCCGCCGGTGGAGGACACCTTGCGACTCCACCAGTGCTCGTAGTACACCATCCAACCGCGGATCGGCACGGCTATGGTACTCCCTACGCCGTCGCCGGACAGGTCGACGCCGCCGTCGTTGAAGTAGCTGGCAACACCCTCGCCATAGACGTAGTGGGCCAGGATCTTGTTCTTGGACCCGATGTTGTAGATCAGCGCCGCGTTGCCGCCGAAGCCTGTTTCCTCACCGGAAATCTCACCACCGTCCGTCAATAGATCCTCGTAGCCAAGGATGCTCACG
>Ga0070729_10003032_pt1 | contig 20292 bp, 13 predicted proteins | sample tdDd472_FD_66725 | JGI IMG/M metagenome (GOLD analysis project Ga0070729, IMG submission 66725) | Marine sediment microbial communities from the Atlantic coast under amendment with organic carbon and nitrate - tdDd47.2 | ecosystem: Environmental > Aquatic > Marine > Coastal > Sediment | place... | reverse complement strand
TTTTTTTATCTGTCATACTATTTTCTTTTTGTAGCGCCTAAAATAAGGATAAAGTGGAAATATTAAAAGGATGCTTTTCCTGGATGGCAATACACCGGAATGCTTTTTGTGTAAAAAACAATGCCCAAAATATTCCATGAATTTATAATCGCTTGTTTCTTTATCCGGAAATATTAATTTTCATTTTGTAAAGAGGAAAATTATTCGAGGGTGGTATGAACAAAATTACACTAATTATTTTATTGTTAATAGTTACTACTTTCCTGAATGCACAGGGAAATTACAAAGATTTTGAAAAATCAACTATTCTTAGCACCAACAATTTACTTGTTAGCGTCGGGAATACCGGGTTTATTCTTGATTGGGGAAATCAGATATATCCCCTCAGTCTGAAAGGACAAACAGACTCCCGGAGGTATCTCAACTTCATGGAAAAATTGACATGGGGTGGTAAAGTTGATGGTGAAATATTTTACGATGGTAAATCAGGCACGGTGAATTTATATCCCGGGTATATTTCGCAATCAGGTGAAAAGGTAAGCCCCTACTCCAGAGAAGCCGGGTTATTCAGATTGGCTAAAAATATCTCCGAAATGTACAGCGAAGATGAATATGTTGAATTGATGAAAAACTATCCGGTAGATGCAGGCGCACCGTGGAAAGATATTGATGGTGATGGCTTTTTTAATCCTGAAATCGATGCGCCACTATTGACCGGTGATGAAATGATCTGGTTTGTGGGAAACGACTTTGATAATCTTCAGGAAAAGTGGACTCGCGGAATAGAAATAAGATCTAAGATTTATGCGTTTAACAATAATGATATTATGGATAATGTTGTTTTCAAGGAATTTACATTTGTAAATAAATCTGATAAAACTATTGAAGATTTTTACATCGGGTACCAGTGTGATACAGATATCGGGGATAGCAAAGATGACGCTATGGGATGTGCTCCCGATTTAAACCTGGGGTTTGTTTACAATTATTTTCAAGAAGACGAGATATATGGTAATATTACACCCGTAATGGGGATTCAGGCGGTGAATGTTTCCAAGAATAAGTATGGCGAAATAAATAAAATTAGTTCTTTTGTTAATCCTGAACCATATATCGATCCTCATATAGACCTGGACTATAATTATGAGTATTTGTGGACTTATAACACGCTTTCAGGTTTAAGTAAATATACCGGTGAGAGTTTCACCAATAATGAGGGTGTAGCAACAAAATATTTGTTCGCGGGTAATCCTTACCACAACACCGGCTGGAATTATAATCCTGAAGATGAAGTTTTAGCTGGGGATGTTAAGTTGCAGCTTAATGCCGGTCCGTTTGATATAAAACCCGGGGAAGAGGTTTCCGTAACATACGCTTTCATGGGGATAGTGGAGAAAGAACACAAAAAGGGAATTCAGATCGCGATGAATCTGGCTGATGTACTTTTGAAAAATTATACAAAATATTCAACACCCCGGGAAATTTTACACAAAATTGCTGAAGATGATCCCGGGGATTACAGCATTGCTCAAAATTATCCTAATCCTTTTAATCCAAGTACAACTATAAAATATTCCGTTCCGGTAGAAACAAAAGTGACTGCCGAGGTATTCAATATACTTGGGAAAAAAGTTGCTGTTCTTGTAAACGAAAGAAAAGACCCGGGAAATTATGCCGTGTTATTCGATGGTGCAAATCTTTCGGCCGGGATATATTTTCTAAAAATTGAAATGGCAAATATTACGAAAACTATTAAAATGACTTTATTAAAATAAAATTCACAGAGGGTGCGGCAAACGGGGGAAAATGGGGTTTAATCCTGTTTTTCCCCGGTAACTTCAATCACAATCTCCATTAAAACAGCAGATATTCTTTCCAAATTTTATATAATTCAAAGGTGGCTTTTATATCATCAGCGTTATAAATGGCGATTTCTTTGGTTTTCCCGGCTCTGAATAACTCCTTTACTTCCATCCCCGTTATACCTTTTGATTTAGGAGAGGTAATGCCAAAGGAATGACAATAAAAATCGAGATTAAACTTTTTCACGTTACCGTAATAAGAAAACTCTTCCAGAAGATCGATATGGAAAGTATTTTCATACTTGGTGGTTACAATATTCATACTTGGTTTAACACTCAGCATTGCAGAACGTAACATTAGGAAAGGCGCATCAAAATGTTTCCCGTTAAAAGTGACAATACCCTTAAATTTTGTTAAATAATCCCAAAATCTGGTAAGTATTTCTCTCTCACTACAGCCGACATATTTAACAGTTTTATCCTCATTTTCCCATTCATCTTCCCCCCTGAAAAGAACCATAGAGTTGCCTGTACCTTCATTGAGCATACCAATTGATACAATTTCAGAAGTAAAAGGATATAACGATAAAAATCGTATTGCATCATCTTCAAGTTGAGTTCGTTTTGACTGATCGGTTTCACGGGATGGATACCTAAGAATAAACTCCTGTTGAGATTCACTTAAATCTGATAATTCACATCCGGCAGTTTCAATATCGAAGATTAGTTTCATCAAGTATCCTCATTTTATTAACACCTCTTAAATTGTAATTTACATCCTTCACACCAAAATTGCTATTTTTTTATCTATATCAGCCTGCTACAAAAATCGTTGGTAAACGTATGTTTTTTCTTGCTATAGAAATTATGTAAGAGTATATTTTCATTTAAGTTAATCAGACCCGTTTGATTATCGAGGGTTTTACTATTTATTTTCCTAATTTTTTTTACAAACACGGGCATTAGTTTACCATTTTACCAGATATTTTATAGAAAAATTGACCGGGCAAAATTTATTACTGTTTAGAATATTCTGTTCGAGCTTTTTAAAGTTTGAGGATTGATGAAAGAATCAAAAGATGAATCAAAACTGGTTCCGTTATACAAGCCCGCGAATGAGGCTGAATTTGTTGTAATATCTTCACTTCTGGATGATGGCGAAATTCCTTTTTTGGCGAAAAATAAAAACCTTCAAAATTTGTTCGGTATGGGATCGATGGGTACCGGATTTAGTGTTGTGACCGGCGAGATTACTATTTTTGTTCACGAGGACGATTTTGAGGAAGGACAGGAATTATTAAAACGATACATGGAAATTCACCAGGGGGATCTCACACCCGAAGCTGTACCGGAGATAGAGGCTCTTGAGCTATTGAAATCGGATGTAAACAAGTATCTCAATTTTTCAATAGTTATCGGACTATTTATACCGGGGTTTGGGATATACCATTCTTTCAAGGCATTATTGATAAAACTAGCCAATCCCGATAAAAAAATTGGGCTTAATGTGAAACTGATTGTATCATTTATTATCGCCCTTACAGGACTATTTTTCGCAATCCTGATTTTTACAAAGGAAATTTGAATTTAAACAAGTTAATATTTTACTTGAGTACGTTAATTTTTACACATGATTTATAATCACCACCATAATAAACCCGGTGAGTGGCTTTTATAAAATCATTTTTTTCAGCTTTATTAATATCAACAAAGGTCTGCGGATTCCTGTCAAATAAGGAAAACCAACTGCTCTGTATTTGTATCATTATTTTATGACCTGCCTTAAAAGTATGATTTACATCCTGCATTTTGAAACTTACCCTGGTAACTTTTCCCGGTACAAATGGTTTTGGAGAAGAGTAGCTATCCCTGAACTTTCCGCGGAAAATATCACCGCGAACTAACTCTTCATACCCGCCCCACTCAATACCATTTATCTCCCGTGCACTATCAGGATGTAGATCAATAATTTTAACAACCCAATCGGCATCAGTGCCGGTAGTTGAAACGAATAATTCCGGGATAATAGGTCCGGCTATTGTTAAATTTTCTTGTAATACATCTGTTTCGAAAACAAGCACATCAGGTCGGTTCGATACAAATCTTTGATCCTCTGTCAAAAATGCCTTGTTGTAAAATTTTGCAGCATCCTGTATTTTCGCGGTGTATGGAACCGGTTTTTCGGGATCGCTTAAATATTCATCATAACCGGCACTTAAGTTTTCGGGTGAAAATGCCAGATTCTGACTTTCATTAAAATATAAATATTCTCCTTTTATGTTCTCGGGGGGCCATGAAGAATATTCCTTCCAAACATTACTCCCGGTTTCAAAAACAATTGCCTCGGGTAAATTCAGGGTATCAACTCCTTTGAGGAAATGACGGAAAAAAGGTAATTCTATACCTTGTGTGTAAAACTCGAAAGTTGGCTCACTGAAAGAAACATCACCAAGTGACTCGCCTGTTGTCCTCACCCATCCGCCGTGAATCCAGGGGCCAAGAACAATGATATTGTAAACATTTTTGTTGTTTCGTTCTATTGCTGCATAGGTGTTTAACGCTCCATACAGGTCTTCACCGTCGTACCATCCACCCACGGTTAATACAGCCGGATTGATATTATTAAAATGCGGGAGTGTATTTCGCTCCTGCCAAAAGGTATCATAAGTACCATGATTCATAACATCATTCCAGAAAGGAATTTTCCCGTGAAAATACTTCTCGTTTACATTTTTTAGCGGACCAATATCCAGAAAAAAGTTGTAAGCATCCTGGGTTACATAATCAAACCTCGGGGGCCAGGTGGTAAAAAGTGAATCCGGTTCCTGCCCAAAAGTGGAAAAAAAGTTAAAATTGAGCAAAAGTGACAAAGCCCCGTGATGATGCATGTCATCCCCGATAAACCAGTCTGCAATAGGTGCCTGTGGTGAAATACACTTTAACGCGGGATGTGAGTTAATCCCGCCGAGGGCAGCATAAAACCCCGGGTAGGATATCCCAAACATACCAACATTCCCATTGTTGTGGGGGATGTTATTGACGAGCCACTCGATTGTATCGTAGGTATCAGTTACTTCATCAACCGCATTTGGGTCTTTATCACTTTTTACAGGACGCATGTTTTCATATTTGCCTTCGGACAAAAATTTTCCGCGAACATCCTGAAACACGAAAATAAATTTTTCTTTGAGCAGGTACTCTTCTATATCCCGAAAACCTTCACCATAAGGGGCACAGCTATAGGGTGTTCTCATCATTAATATCGGGTAAAATTCCGAGGTGTCTTTTGGCGCATAGACAGATGTAAAAAGTGTAATGCCATCTCGCATCGTTACGCGGTATTCATTTTTCTCATAGTTATTTTTTATATATTCTTGTGGTAAACTACAGGTTGTAAGAACAAGTAAAAATATGACTGCAATTTTTTTCATCAGGAACCTTCATGAATATTCAATATAAAATTTTAGGATATCCTCAAAAGGATAATGCTGTGTTTGCCGAACTGAACACAGGAAACAAAATATACAAATTTCTTTTTGATTGTGGAGAGGGTGTTCTTAAAACTTTATCATTTTCTGATATCAGAAAAATAGATTATATATTTTTTTCTCATTTTCATCTCGACCACGCTGCAGGATTTGATTATTTTTTCAGGCGAAACTATGATCGGTATGAAAAGCCGGTTAGAATTTTCGGACCTGAGGGTACTATCGATATTATACATCATCGACTCAGGGGATTTACGTGGAATCTTAACTCAGGGTTACCCGGAGAGTGGATTGTTACAGAACTACATCATGATAAAATTATGGAAGCTTTGTTCTCACCCGGGGACGGGTTTACGGAAAAACGAAACCTCATTACGAAACCTATAACTGATTGTACTGTTGACACAGAATTTTTTAGAGTAACATTCCGGTTATTCGACCACATTATACCCTCATGCGGTTACACCCTCGAGGCAAAAGAAAGGTTGAACATTAACAAGGAAAAACTTGAAAACTCAGGCTTGACCCCGGGTGGTTGGTTAAGTTTAATAAAAAGTTCAGAATATACCGCTTCTACCATAAATATTGATGATAAAAAATACAGTACAGAAGAATTAAGAAAAAACTTGCTTCAAACGGAACCAGGGGAAAAATTAAGCTATCTCACAGATTTAATCTATAATGAAACAAACCTGCAGAATGCGATTAAACTAACTTCCGGTGCTGATGTTTTGATATGCGAGGCACAATATAATTCAAGGCATCCGGCAGAGGCGGCGAAAAACTATCATCTCACTTCCCGGCATTCTGCAAAAATTGCTGAACTTTCCGGCGTAAAAAAAATGATATTATTTCATTTATCAGACAGGTATTCAAAAGAAGAGTTAAAACTTACACTTGAAGAAGCACGGGAAGTTTTCCCTGAAAGCTATTTCCCGGATAACTGGCAGATATAGAAAAGGAGCAACATTTGTTGCCCCTTGCGCTTTACCCTCAGCCCGGATGCCCGACTTACTAATTTCTATCCAGCGGTATCCGTGTCTGTCCTTGCGGAACTTTATTTTAATAGAACCATTTTTCCAATAAGGTTAAATACCTCAAAATCAACTACATAAAAATATACACCTGAAGGAGCGGTTAACCCGTTTTCAAACCTGCCATCCCATGTTACTTCATAAAAACCACGTCCGTTAACTTCAACATTAAGGGTTCTCACTACTTCACCCAAAGCATTGTATATATTAACCTTAACAGACTTGTACACTGCATCACCAACGGAAAATCGTATAGTGGTTGACGGATTAAACGGGTTGGGGAAGTTACCCTGGAGTGCATACCCTTCCGGAATAAATTGTGTGTTTTCTTCACCAAGTTCATCTTCCAAATCTGTGGTCTGGAAGCTTGTAAATTCCGTGATTACACCGTAGGCTGTACTGATTTCAATTATTTCTTCTTTGATCAAATTTTGTTCATTACTACCGGATGCGGCAGCATAATAGAGTACCATAAGATGTTCAATTTTTTGCTTTGCCCATACTTTTGGTAAAAACTGATAGGTTGGGTTGGTGGAATCAGCCAGGGCAAGTTCATAAACGTAAGTAACAGGTTGGCCAAATGCTGTACCGGAAAATGTTATTGTTGTTGGTATAGCCTCGGTATAACGCCCGGATGCAATAAGCTGCTGTCCCTTGAACATGTTAGGAAGGTTCACGGGATATACTTCCGAGACAGCTGTATTTGAGAATGAAATTTCGGTATTGAGCAAAACTGGATTTCTGATTTGATTATAAAATTGTGTCATAACTTCTTCAAGTTCATCATTGCCGAGAAAACGGGAAAGACCGTTGTTATTTTGTGCAAGCAGAGTTAAAAGCTGCTCGTTAGCTCCGGTACCGATACCAAAATTAAAAAGAGAGATGTTTGTTTCAGTGCTCTGGATTAAATCTGTCACGTGCTGAACAAGATTAGGAGTGTAGGTTATCCCTGCAGTTGCCTCACCATCTGTCAGAAATATTATAATATTAGCGGTTGAATCATTCGCCGTGGAAAACTGTGGTACCGCTACATCAAATGAACCTGAAATATTAGTACCGCCTGTTGCAACAATTGAACTAATATAGGAGAGCGCATCATTTTTGTTGCTCTCGTTGTAAACAACATGCTCAGTTCTGAAACTTGAAACACCGGTGGAAAAATCAACTATGTTAAACTTATCCCCCTCGTTAAGGTTATTCACGATATAAGTAGCGGCATCCTTCGCCTGAACTATTTTTGTACCACTCATACTCCCTGAGCGATCAATAATAAGGGTGAAAACTTTATCGATAACCCCGCTGTTTTGAGTGGGATCAGGTTCTGCAACAAAGGCGAAATACCCGTTACCATGTGAATCCGGAACATCATCGGGCGACTGATAAGTACTGAAACTGAACAAGCCAAGTTCATCAAGAGCTAACGAATATTGTACCTTTATATCTGTATCTGCTGCTTCTGCTTCAATAAAAAATGATAGCTCTGCATTATGTCCGTTATTGCTGAATGTATTTGTTGTATGAGAAAGAAGCTGGATATTTTCAATGGTGCGTGACGAAATTAGTTCAAAATTAAAAATCTGCGCTGCCAGTGGTGCACTCTGTATCAATGAATAATCGTTCGGATAATTAAATCTTACATTCCCAAAGCTATATGGCAATAATTCTACGTACGTTAGTTCAAATTTTACCAAAGAATCCGGTTGTATTATATCTTCAATCGCAAAATATAAAGGTGTATCGCCAAGATATGTTTTGAGATTAGCATTAGGGTCGGAACCACCGGGTGTTGTACTATCCTGTGGTACAGGTGATATTGCAGCCTCGTACCATTCACCCCCGACAAACCATCTTAATTTTGTTGCAGTAGCATTTTCCGGCATAGGGAAAGCATACTTGAATGCTGTTTGATAAGAAAGACTATTTTTGAATGTTTGAGTCGTTTTTACTATTGCAACCTGGTCTTCAACCGATGATGTTATCTCGGTATCAACAAGTTTGAAATAGACCCCTGCGGTTGAGTTTACGATCGCGACACCATTTGCAAAAAGTGAAACAGAAAATATCATGTAAAGAAAAAAGAACTGTAAATATTTGTGAATCATTGTTACCCCCAATTTTAATTAGCCACTAAGGTCTTGTTACAATTTGTGTGCCACATCACATTTGGGGGGAAAATAATGCATGTTTTAAAAAAGGGGTGAAAAAATTGCGTAGCTGCGAATAATATGCACAAAAAAAAAGGAGGCAGTGCCTCCTTCGTAAATAATGCTATTTATAGTTTAGGGTGGATTCAATTTACTGTTGGAATGATGAATAATCTAGCAGGTTCATAATTTTTAATTGCCATAGTATCATCAGTAATAGAGTTTAATTCCATAAAATAGTTCATTTCCACTTCATTAGTGCTTAAAATGAAGTTTTCCGAACGCAGCTGAGTATCGGTTTTGATTAGATCAATTTCAGAATTGTTCGAGTAGGAGACCCAACCCAAATAATAAAATATCTGAAAAGAAGCGAGAAGTATTGAAATATAATATCTTTTCATTTTGCCCTGTTTGTTAACTTTAATTTATATTATGCAAATAACTTGCCAACTAAAAGAGAATATACTATTTAGAATTATATAATACCTTGAACAGAATCACTATTAACAATTATGTAACACCTTGATAGATTTTACGCTTTAACAGGTATATAAATACAGGTGCCCCAATTAGTGCAGTTACAGCACCAACCGGAATTTCTGCCGGGGAAATTATTGTCCTTCCCAGGGTATCGGCTAAAATTAAATATGCGCCGCCAACGAGAAAAGATGCAGGAATAACAATGCGGTTATCAAGCCCGAATAACATTCGGCAAATATGGGGAACAAGTAATCCCACGAATCCGATAATACCGCTTACTGAAACTACAGCCCCGATAAGCAGACTACTAACCAGGTAGCTGATGGTTTTTAATCTTCCGGTATTAAGCCCAAGGTGTTTTGCTTCTTCATTACCAAGGGTTATAAGGTTGTATTTATGGCTATTCATAATTAGGATCGCAGAAGCTGCAATAGAAACCGGTAGGATGTAATAAACAGATGTAGGATTTGCGAGTGAAATGTTGCCTATTAGCCAGAAGATAGCATTCCGTAACGAATGCTCAAGCATGGTCATCATGAGGAGTATTGCCGCGGAAAAAAAAGAGCCGATCATTACACCGGAGAGCAATAATACATTGGGATCAAGCTCGCCGAACCGTTTTCCCAGTGTATAAACCAGAATAACGACAAGTATCGCCCCAAAAAACGCCAGTACCTGCGTTCCGAAAAAGGTAAATCCGATAAGGAAAGAGAGGACAGCACCGAAAGTACCCCCGCTCGAAATACCAAGAATATATGGCTCGGCAAGGGGATTCCGCAATATCGCCTGGAATACTGCGCCCACCACCGATAGTCCGCCACCAATTGCAAGAGCAAGCAAAACCCTGGGAAGGCGGATCTCCAGAATGATATTGTTCACTGTAGTATCCCCCGAAAAGCCCGCGAGTGATTTAAAAATTTCCAGTGGGGATATTATGACCGAACCGGAAAGCAACCCTACTATTACGGAGATCAGTAAAACTAAAGATAAGAGTGAAATGTAAACGGGGATTTTCACTTTTTTCACTTATGAATCATCTCCCAGAGTGCATCAATAAGTGGAGTGGTTCCCATTCTTGCCACAGATGAAATTTTATGAATTTTTTTTCGATAACCTTTTATTTTAAGCGAATCTATTTCTTTCTGTTTTTCCTCATCGGCAGTATCCATTTTTGTAATAGCGACAAGTTTTTCTTTTTTACTCAATACATCACTATATTTTTCAAGCTCGTTAAGGAGGGTATCATATTCCTTCTGTATATCCTCAGAATTTACGTCAATGAGTATTAAAAGAGAACGGGTCCTTTCAATATGCCGCAAAAACTGCAAACCAAGTCCTTTCCCTTCATGTGCACCCTCAATAATTCCGGGAATATCAGCAATCGTAAAACTTGTATAATTATGATAACTTACAATACCAAGATTAGGTGTAAGTGTAGTAAACGGATAATCTGCAATTTTGGGTTTTGCTGCAGATACCGTTGAAATAAAAGTAGATTTACCGGCATTGGGAAAGCCAACTAGTCCAACATCGGCAATAAGTTTTAGTTCGAGAATTACAGTAAGTGCTTCGCCGGCTCTGCCATTTTCGGCAAACCTCGGTGCCTGGTTGGTAGGAGTTGCGAAATTACTATTTCCCTTTCCACCTCTGCCGCCTTTTGCTGCAATAAACTGTTTACCATGTTCATCAAGATCAAAAATCACTTCTTCCGTTTCGGCATTTTTAATTATAGTACCAACAGGAACTTTGATAACAGAATGTTTACCATTTTTCCCATCTTTCAGAGAAGAACCACCATCCTCACCATCTTCCGCTTCATACTTACGGAGATAACGAAAATCCAGTAACGTAGCCAAATTTTCGTTTGCTTCAAAAATTACGTTACCCCCTTCACCGCCATTACCACCGGCGGGACCACCTTTTGGCACAAACTTTTCCCTGCGAAAGGCAACTTTGCCATCCCCGCCTTTACCTGCACTAATTTCTATCTTCGCATAATCAATAAACATAAACTCAACCAATCTTTACTTAAAATATTCCAAAATAATTTCTATAAAATTCTGCGCTTCCTTAGAGGATTTATCAACGCCATTACGTGAAAATAACCTGTCAAGCACATCGAGAACTTTTTCTTTTGAATCGGAATTAGCGATAATCTCGATAGTATCGGCAAATTCTTCCATGTCATACTCAAAAATTTCCTGAATAATCTTCGGCATTTTTTTGTGTTCGAGCAATTCTGCCGGGTCTATAGAATGTGACACCGGGTTAATTTCTTCATGAACTTCATCGTCACCATTAAACGCTATACCCATTGATGCATTAAAACTGACATTTTCGTCAGGAGTATCGACAGCGTCTTCAAGAGAATCCATATCCTGCGCGTGTAACTCTGCAAACGGGTCCTCGTGTTCTTCAGGTTCCTCCTGAATATCCGTCATATCATCAGGAGCGTTATCAGTGTCATCAAAATTTGGGAAATTTATCTCTTCATCCGTGAGCTCGTCCTCTTCTGCCGGGTCAATTTCTTCTGGTTCCTCTTGCTTTTTGAAAAAAGAGGAAAATTCCTCGTCTTCTTCTGCTGCTTCACTATCCGGTATTTCAGAGTCTTCTTCACCTGCATCAAACCCGACCGAATTGAACATAGCGTCTATATCATTATTTGAAGGTTTATCATCAGGAATATCTTCAAGGGGAGCCGGAGTTTCCACCGGGTTATCTTCCTCAACTTCCTCGAATGTAACATTCAATTCATCGGCAACTTCAAACTCCTCCTCCTCCGGTTCAAGCATGGAGGTGGATTCATCTTCGAATGATTCGCCGAAAAAAGATGTTATTTTACCCGGTATTTCCGTCCCTTCTTCATCTTCGGGAATGGTTACATCATCTGATAATTCAATTTTATCCGGTGAATCTTCAAACTCTTCTTCCAATACTTCATTTGATTCAACTTGTTCCGGATTCTTAAACTCATCTGCCGGGGAAAATTCTTCTTCTCCAATTTCGCCCCCTTCAAAATCACTCAGTGCATCTTCTTCATCCAGACTGAAAGCATTGTCATTTTTAGTAACATTACTAACATACTCAACTTTCTCTTCAATCACTGCATCAATTACTTTGTTGTAAAATGTAGCATCATACTCGTAAAGTACATTATCACCCATAGTTTGAGAAAGAGCTTCGCTGTACCTGGTGAGTTCTTTTTCATATAAAAACATGTTAAATGCTTCAACCGGAATAGTAGTTTTCCCGGTATTTCCAATATTAAAAAATGAAGCCGCGTTTGAAACAAAATTTAGCAGAATGTCGCGCTGGTTAGATTCTGCGCTTATATTATCAACACGGTTTACCAGTTCTGAAAATTCATCTTTATTAAGAGCAATAATTTTCTTTTTGCTAAGAAAAGATACTATAACCTTATTGAAATAGTCGTAATAATAGAGATGATCAAGGCGTTGTAAAATTTCACCGGTTGGCATGTGTTTTTTGTCACCAAAAACGATTTTTAAAAGTTCCTGTTTTGGTGAACAAATAAAATTAACATTAAAATTTATGGCTTCCTCAAACAATCCGGCATAATATTTTAACGAAAACTTTTTACGCTGTTTTAATATTACATCCACCTCTGCCATGTGGCGGGCAACGTCATCACCCGAGTAGTCAAAAAGGGAATTCCCGATCAATGCCTGCCTGTCCTGATATATAAGGCAATCTACTGCTGCTCGCACGTAAGTTTCGATAGCAGGATGAATATCTATCTCCGCGAGTTTTTCGATAGTAAAATAAGGTCCAAGTTTTTTCAACTGATTGATATTAAAATCATAAATAAACTTTATTTTTTTATCGAACATATTTTCACCGGTTAATTTAAGAGCTAGTCAACAAGTAAATTTAACCTATTTTGGTTAAATAGTCCACTATAGTTAATAATAGGTGGCCAGCGAAAACAAATGAAAATATGGGAATAATGCCGCATGCCGGGAAACGGGTGCAATGGTCCGTGCTTTACATTAATCTTGCTTATTACGATATCAAATATTATTATTACAGATACTATATGCAGACATATGGTCTATTATTGAAAATTAAAAAGACAATATCCCTTTTACTTCTGATGGTTTACCTATTTTCCAATAACCTGTGGGTAATCCCTGTAGTAGAATATTATTATAATCTTGATGATATAATAAAAAACTATTGCGTGGAACGTGACCTTGAGGAAAATGTTTGCATGGGGAGCTGTTATCTTAATAACAAAATCAAAGAGGCAGTAAAAGAACAGAAGTATGGTGACACCACTTCGGAAAAACCAAATTATTCACTTCAAATTGTATCATTACATTTAACACCATCGCTCGATAATATTGAACCACATTCAAACCATGAAGCTTTTAATTCTTTCTATTTTTTTACTCTCACGGAAAATAAAACCCAAATCCTTCTACCGCCTCCTAAAGTTTAAGTTAAACATATAAATAACTTAATCTTAAACTTTGGAGGAAAAATTGAAAAAACTCTTAATTTTTGTCCTTTTTCTGCCATTATTGATAAATGCGCAGGATGAGGATTCAGTTAAAGTATATTTACTTAATCAGATTGAGATACGTTCGCAAAAAATTGCACTGCCCGATAATGTACTTCCAATTGATAAGGATAATCTTGGGACTGTAATCAACCATAAAGGATTTAATCTTATCAGGAAGGGTGTTTTTTTCGCGCAGGATATCTATTCCGATGGTTTTAAACGCGACGATATTAATGTAATAGTTGATGGAGAAAGATACCACAGTGCATGTCCCAACCGTATGGATTCCCCACTAACAAGAGTTAATCCAATGGACATGGAGTCGGTTGAACTTGTAAAATCAACGAGTGGAAATCAATGCGGATTGGCGGGGAAGGTTGAGTTTATCCGTGCAACTCCCGTCCAGCAATTGAGGATCAAGGGGAGTATCACCGCGCTGGCAGCGGCTACAAGCGGGATTGATGCAGGATTTAGCATAGAAAAAATGGGGCAGCGTTTTTCGTTCAGATATGCGGAAGGGTTGCCTTATTCCGATGCTGATTCTAAAAAATTTACCGATCTTTATTCATACCGCGACAATTACAAGTACAGGTTGGGTGAAGTTAGTTATTACGGTAATTCTTCCAATTGGAAATATGGCGCTTCTATTGCTTATAATGAGAATATTTCTTTCCCTTATCTTCAAATGGATGAAAGATTTAACCGGGTAGCTAACGGATTTGTCAGTTATGATGAAAACAAGTTGTATTTTAATTATACCAGTCATCTCATGGATAACACGCTTCGTCAAAGCATGATGTTCATGGAAACCGATGCAAAAAATCTTACAATTGGCCTTGTGGGTAAAACTTACGACTTTTTCTACCGTAACTGGAAAGCTGATAATCAGATCCGCGCTATGGGGATGACAATCACGAATAATCTTATACCGGAAATAAACAATATCGGCTTCTCGCTGCTTCACGAGGAAAACGCCGGTAGTGTAAATTATTCAGGAAGGTTTGGATTTTCCTATTTTAATATTAATGAGCGAGAATCTGTAAACTTTTATAAACAATATGTTGAGGAAGCAAAACCTTCTACTGCATTTTTTACATTTTCTTTTAATACATCATATACCACATTAATCCAAAATGTGGTTGGTTTCGGATTAATGGCCGAGATTAACAGTGAGGCTCCACAAACCGAGGCACTTTTTATTTCTGTAAAAAAGCCGATGTTAAATCCGGATTGGTCTGGTAATCCTAATCTTTCCCAGCCCCTGAAAGCCGGTCTCAGAAGTTCAATTCTGTATGATAAGTTTTCTCTGGAGTTATTTGCAAATTACGTTTGGGATTATGTGAGTCTAACACGACTGACAACCATTAAACCGGTTATGACATATAAAAATATAGATGCGTATTTTGCCGGATTTAATCTGGGGTATGAATCGTTATATTTCGATTCAGAGCTTAATTATACTTATGCACAAAACACGACAGAAGAGACTCCCCTTGCGGAAATTCAACCTTTAAACTTGAAAAACACGATAAAACTGCCACAAGTTATGGGTCTGAATTTATATATAAGACACACGTATAATAACGCCCAAACCAGGATTGATGAAAATCTGGGAGAAACTACCACCCCGGCATATAATAAATTTGATGCAGGCGTGACATACTCTTTCTCTGAATTGACGTTGAATATTGAGGCAGAAAACCTTACAAATGCAAAATATTACCAGCATTTAAGTTACTTGAGAAATCCTTTCGCATCAGGAATGCGCGTTTATGAACCGGGAACAACCTTGAGGATAAATCTTAGATACGGTATGTAATTTAAATTTCCTATTAGTTTGGGACAATTAGTTTGAACAGACTGATTGTCCCGACTGGATTCCCCATCCCTCCGGGAGTTTATTAATCAAGAGTGACTAAACCCATACACCGAAGTGCATCCCACCCCAAGAAATGCATGGTGAGATTTCGACAGGCTCAGCATTCTGCAAAGCTATGCACTGAAGTGCTTGCCACCCAAAGAAAAAACATAACGGCACAACTTAACATGTCTTACCCTCGAAAGAGGGAATCCCCGACACAAACCCGCAAAACAAAAAACGAGATGCCCGTTCAAGTCGGGCATGACAGGGCTTACATGATATCATTCCGTGAAGAACCCACCCCCAACCCCTCCCTTTGGTAAATGGAGGGGAGAATGAAATAACAAAACCAGCATGTCATTCCTGCCTTGAGCAGGAATCTCCGACACAATTAGCTTTTTCTCATCCCTCTTTGAAGAGGGTGGCCCGATTTATCGGGACGGGAGATGACCAAAAGTCGTTTACCCCGGTACAATTCTGTTCCGCACCTACAGCGCGGGATTATTGTCTTGTTACATGCTGTTACCGATATTCCGCCCCGATGGGGCGTTCACTTTCTAAGCCTTGCGAAGAAGGTAGCTTTTTGCGTTCTTTGCAAAAAGACGGAGGATGACCTAAATAGGAAAATCTCAGACTTTTGGTCATCCCCCATTCCGGCAAGCCGGAATTTCCTCCTATCGAAGGGGGAAAATTGTGGTGGGTGAGCGCTTCAGCATGCTCAGTTCATCGCCTGTCGAACCCCTAAACCCCCATATACAAACGTGCTTGTCACCCAAGAAAAGCAAAACGACACAACAAATCCCGTCATTCCTGCCATGAGCAGGAATCTCAGACACAAACCCGGCATAACAAAAAACGAGATGCCTGCTTTCGCGAGCATGACAAAAAATTAAAAAGAACAGGTTCCGCACCTACAGCGCGGTATTATACTCTTTTTACATGCAGTTACCTATATTTCGCCCCGATGAGACTTTTTTTAAGAAAATAGCGGGCTATGTTTGCTAAAATGAAAGCGGGGCTAAATCAAGGCTGTGAACTATAAGTTGAAATGATGATGTTCATTTGGATTCGACACTTGAACCCGAATGTTTTATTTATGTACCATTCTTTAACGGAACGGCATTTTTGTGTAGATAACACATTTTCGGGTTAAGTTTTATATTCACTCTCTTGCACAAAAAGTCAAAGCTTAAAAAAAATACTTTATTTTAATTTAAATAAAATGTAGTTTCAAAAAACTCTCTTATTGAGAGAGAGTTCAAAATTTCCGTAATAGTTCGCGGATAAAAAAGTTAACTACATCTTAATGTATTATTAATTTGTTGGAGTGAAAATGAAAAAAACTTTTATTGCTCTAGTTTTCTTTGCTAATATGCTTCTTGCACAGATCGGGGTGATTGATGATTTTAATATTGAGCCTACAGAACCCGACTATTGGCTTAAAGTCACTTCCGAAAATACAAACTTGTCGGTTGCTTACCTCAATATTGCTTATGTCACATCACCAGTGGTTGAAGGAAAGGCATTAAAGATGCAATATAATATTCATGATTCCGATGTTTGGGGAGGGTTCTTTCAGGCTCAGCACTGGCACCCCGATACTAATGCCTACTTTGATTTTTCTGATTTCGAAAACCTGTCAATCTGGTATTATAATGCAGTCCCACAGAGCGACCCGGGGCGAGTAGAGTTCAGACTGGAGCTATTCGATGCCAGCGATTCACCCAATGGACCGAATACTTACGATGCCAATCAAACTGAATTTTATTACAGTTTTCACCAAATTTTAGATGATTCCCCAGGTTGGCACCAGATTACCTTACCATTAGAAAAAACTGATACTTACGATAATCAGGGATTTACTTTAACCGGATGGGCTGGTATCCTGGGGAATGAAACTCTTGATTTGGATAAAATTAAAGGTTTTGGATTTGAGTTTTCTGTGATACCCGGTGATGAAGAATTTGTTTCCGGTGAAATAGTTTTTGATCAATTTTTAACTGAGGGAGCGAGGGAAAAACCATTAATCATTTTTAATGGTAATAGTGTTAGCCAGAATTTTTCTCAATTTACCTGGGGTCAATCAACCTTAAATCTATTGCCGGGGGGTGGACAAACCACTTCATCAAACGCTCTTCTTTGGGTTCAGGGGGATGAGTGGGGTAATGGATATACCGGTGCGGGTTGGAATATAGACCCTTCGGAGAATATCAGGTTCCGATGGGATATTGACACTTTAAAATTCACAATGAAAGCTTCAGCTTTAACTTCTGATATTCGTCTGCAATTCGAATCCGGGCCGGATGGCAAAAAATCTCTTGATTTCACCCCTATCTCTGATAACGATTGGCATTATTATTCATTCCCACTTGCCGATTTTATCGATGCTGATGGTACAACTAATTTTGATCCATCGGCAATATCAGTCTTTCAATTTTTCGCTCCGGGTAATTCAGTTTCCGGAAATGAAATACTTTTTGATTATATATGGACAGGCAACCCTATTATTGACATTGAAGCCCCTGAAGCACCGGGATTGATTGCTGTGATTACCGGGAATTATTATAATCTAATCACATGGGCAGACGTTCCCGGAGAGCAAGGTGAAACTTACAATGTTTATTATAGTAATCAGCCCATTATCAGTATAAATGACCCGGGTGTGGAAGTTGTTAGTCTGAATATTGGTGAAAATATTCAAATAGTTGAACATGATTTACGTGCACCCAAATTTGATCAATCCGTTTCCTACTATTATGCTGTTGATTGCACGGATTCGTTTGGAAATATTAGCGAACCGGGAGTAACGATTTCTCCAACAACAAATCAGGCGAAAGGAGTTGCCGTAATTGAACCGGTTTCTCTTCCTTCATTTGTTGCAGATGGTGACCTTTCAGAATGGAACGGAATTATGCCATTCAGGATGTATCCCTCCGATGGTTCAGGTACTATCGTGCCCAATACGATTATTGATGGAGACAATGATCTTTCGGCAGATATTAGACTGGCTATCGATAATGAGTATATTTATTTCGCATTTGATATTCAGGATGACATTATAAGCAACGATACCAATTTTGCATCATATTTTATTGACGCACCCGATTTATACATTGGTTTATACGATTGGCATGGTGCTCCGCATTTTGGTTACCAAAGAGGAGTTGAACCGGATTATCATTTCAGATTTGGGGTTAATGGTGTGATATTAGATAACGTTGCAGGGACTATAATTAAATATAACACGGGAGATAATGAGTATTACTGGGGTGAAAAATTCCCTACCGGATATATTGTGGAAGGTAAACTTTCACTTGATCTCATCGCTCAGGTTGGTAACGATGAACGGTTTTTCCCCTCAGTAGGTATGAGAATTCCGATCGATATTTCTATTAACGACAATGATACCCCCTCTTCAGATTTGAGAGAAGGAATTTTAACATATTCTCGCAACAACATGGATATGTCGTGGAATGACGTTTCTCGCTGGACCCACACCTGGATTGGCGAACAATGGAGTGTTGGGGATCCTTATTCAGGGGTTATTAATGTAACAGATGGTTGGAATATTGTTTCAATTCCGGCGGTTTTGACTGATATGATGGTTAATTCTGTTTTCCCGGATGCAGTTTCGAGCGCGTTTGAATTTAACACCAGTTACCAGAGTGTCGATCAGTTTGAAAACGGAAAAGGATATTGGCTGAAATTCGAAAATCAAGGAGCGTATCCCGTATCCGGCTTTGAAAATTTATCAAATGAAATACCTGTTGTTTCAGGATGGAATCTTGTTGGGGGATATGATTATGATATTCCTGTCTCCAACATTTCAAGTGAGCCTGCTGGTATTATGATTTCGAACTTTTTTGATTTTAATGGCGGGTATACACAGGCTAATGTGCTTGTTCCGGGTAAAGGGTATTGGATAAGATGTTCATCGGTTGGAACTTTACTTATTAATAATTCCTCAACGCAAAAAAAGAGAATCGAGACAATTGGCGAAAATTGGGTTTCTTTATCATTTTTTGATAAGAAAGGCAATCACTCGATTATGTATCTGTCCGAAGAGAATATCAAAACCGAAGAGTATCTTTTACCTCCTCTTCCTCCAGCGGGCGTATTTGATATCCGATTTGCAGACAACTCTTATGTCGAATCGAAAAACGGACAAAATAATATCAAACTAAACTCCGTAGAATACCCACTTACCATAACCGCAAGTGGGTCTAACATAATGCTCAAGGATGATATGGGAGGGCAGTTTATCAACGCAACACTTGCTGATGGCGAGAGTATCGTACTTGGTGAATCAAATATTAATACTCTTGTTGTTCAATTAAACGAAATACCCGTTTCGTTTTCTCTTTCACAAAATTACCCAAATCCGTTTAATCCTGTCACAAAGATTAAATTCGGTTTGCCGGAAGAGACTAGAACAATACTTGAAGTTTACAATGTTCTTGGTGAGAGGGTTGCGCTTTTGATAGATCAAACTCTCGAAGCCGGGTATCACGAGTATGATTTCAGTGGAATAAATTTATCAAGCGGAGTTTATTTCTACCATATCAATGCGGGTAATTTTTCTGATACAAAAAAAATGATGCTACTCAAGTAAAGTTCGAAGTTCCGAGTACTAAGTGCTTAGTTAGGGCGGGTAAAAACCCGCCCTTGTTATTTTAAACAAGTCCGCAAAGTTAGTGGCAGGATTTGGTTGGTGAGTCGAAGATGGTCCCTGAGCCTGCCGAAGGGCCGGGCATTGTGGAAAAGGTGCTTTGTACGGTGGTTCGAGAGCCTCACCAACCAAGCAGAAGTACCAATTGTTGTAGAGGCGTACCATGCCTGCCCGCAAAGCGGGAGGACCCGAACCCCCATTTACAAAAGTGCTTGTCACCCAAGAAAGGACACAACGACACAACTTATCATGTCATTCCTGCCTTGAGCAGGAATCTCCGACACACCCC
>Ga0070729_10003030_pt1 | contig 20304 bp, 22 predicted proteins | sample tdDd472_FD_66725 | JGI IMG/M metagenome (GOLD analysis project Ga0070729, IMG submission 66725) | Marine sediment microbial communities from the Atlantic coast under amendment with organic carbon and nitrate - tdDd47.2 | ecosystem: Environmental > Aquatic > Marine > Coastal > Sediment | place... | reverse complement strand
TTTTATTCCATCACTTTCGATTACAGAAAGTACATGCGGTTTTTATTTGATAACGCGTTTGTAGTGAGGATGTCGGGAGGTTATTCAGGCGGGGCAAATCCGCAGAGTTTCTTTCTTGGTGGAACTGAAAACTGGGTGAACAGGACTTTTCGTACTGGTGAGATTCCCTTGAATGATGCATCTGATTTTGCATTTTTATCCCCGGCATTACCCATGAGGGGATTTGATTACGCGGAAAAAATTGGTTCCAGATATTCACTGGTTAACCTGGAGTTGAGGATGCCACTGATAAGAGCCTTGTTGACCGGACCATTACCCTTGTTTTTCCAAAATATAATGGGTGTTGCATTTATTGATGCGGGTGCGGCATGGAATGATAATAAACAACTGAAATTGATTGGTACTACTGAATCGGGTACTGCGACAACGCAAGATTTGCTGCTTGGTACCGGTTACGGGTTCAGGATGAATTTTATCTTTCTGTGGAGGCTTGATATTGCATGGTCTTATGATTTAAGAGAGTTCTCGGGACCGAAGTATTACCTCTCTTTAGGGTTAGATTTTTAAATCGCAATATTAGTTCCTTTAATGAGAAGTAAATATTGAACATATAATGAATTAAACAGTCAATTTAGTTCAATAATCATGTAAATTAACAATACTTGTTCATCATTCAGTAGAGATTCTTTTGCAATTAAAGAGAGTGAGGACAGAAATTTTTCGGGAAGAGATTCTAACGAGAGGAAGTTTCCCAAGTGTATATAATTGTGATGATGGGAATGAATATTTCGTAAAACATTCTCAGCAAAACAGGAATTATTCTCATTTAATCAATGAGGTTATAGCTGGTCAGTTGGCAATTTATATCGATATTCCAATTCCTTCTTTTGCAATTGTTGAAATCGACGAAACTCTTCCATCCACAGAAATCTTTTTTAATCGAGGCAGACCAAGAGGGCTTGGTTTTGGTTCTCAGAAGTTACCAGGATTCAACAAATATATTCAAACTTCTGGAGATTTGCTCTCAAGCTTTGCTCTGGATAAAATTAAATTTTCCAATTCAATTATTGAAATATGTGCTTTTGATATTTGGATCGCAAATGGTGACAGAACATCTAACAATACAAATTTAATTCTTAATGAGAATAAGAATACAACAGCATTGTTCGTAATTGACCATGGTGCAGCATTTGAAGGTTTGAGTTATTTGTCTTTAGAAAATGAAATGAGAGAACCACCCTCAATTGGAGGTAATTTAATTGAAAATGAATTATATAATCTAATTAGCGATATTAATGGATTGTTTTTTAAGCAAAAAATTTCTGATATTTGTAATAAAATAGCAGGGACTAGTGATTTTGTAATAAAAGAAATTATTGATTCTGTTCCAAATGAATGGCACTTGTTGAGTGAAGAAAAAATGGAAATTTATAATTTCCTTTCGGTTAGAAAAAAAATGGTGAAAAAGTTTTTTTTTGATTTACTAGAAGAAATTGGTTGTTAAACGATGAACTATTTTTCGATTATAAAATATTATCCTGACACCGTACGTTCTGAAGGATTTGGTATAGGGCTTATTATTCTTAATGAGGAGGATAGTTATTATCGTATCAAAATTTCAGATGAGAGATTAAAGAGAATTAATAAGATATTTGGAATTAAAAAATCACCCCTTCTCGATTACATCCTTGAGGATCTGCGGGAGAATCATGTTGGTTTTTCAAAATTGAAACTATTATCTATATACGAGAATGGGGTAATTCAATTTTCTCATCCTAAAATGATATCAAGTGAAGATATTGATGAAAGATTTAATTACTATTATGATAAATTTGTTGCGGATTACAATGAACTTCCCATCAATTTGTCTAATGATAATGCTCCGAACAATATTAAAAGGCCGGGCTACAAACTTCGGAATCACTTTAAGAAAAGCAAATTTATAAATGATCATCTAAACATTGGATATAAATTTGAAGGAAGTAAAATTGCTGATTATTTTGTGGATGTTCCTAAAATTGATTTTATTGGAGGGAATGGCTCAATATTTGCCGGTGAACTGATAAATCTTGAAACCAGTGAAGAAACTTTTCAGGAAAACTTATCACGCATCATTACTTTGTATAGAGCCTTAGAGAAATCTTTTTTGAAATTGTTTATCCCAAATGAGTGTAAAATACTTTTGCTACAAGACCAGGTTAATAATAGCCCAAATGCTGAGTTATACATGGATAAATTGCAGACATGGCATAAAAATGTAGGTTTTGATTTAATGATTAAAGATACAGTAGTTGATTTTTCCAATGAAATTGAGAAAACAATTCACGATAAAGATATAATTAAATTTGAAGATTGGATTTTGCAAATTTAATAATGTATGAGTTAACCACAAGAATGAGATTGCACTTCGTGGAAATAAAAAAAAGCCGGTGTTTGCCGGCTTTTTTTTATAGTAAGAATATCCAAATTTTATACTGCTTTTTTCTCTGTTTTCCCTTCGGTTTTGCTATCTGATTTTTGGGTTGTTGATTCAGACGCGGCGGGTGTGGATTTTGTCTCGGCGGACTGCGCCGTACCGGATTTTTTGTAATCAGTAATATAAAATCCGCTTCCTTTAAAAACAGGAGCTAATCCTGCACCAATTTTCCTTTTAACTTCACCCTTGCAAACCGGGCATTCTGTTAAAGGAGAATCGGACATTTTTTGAAATGCTTCAAATTCATGTGAACAAACTTTGCATATATAATCATAAGTAGGCATATAAACCTCAATCTTCTAAATTCGGGTAGTAAAATAATAAAAAATTGTCTGGCACTCAACAGGAAAGAGCGCTAATAGTTATATCCAAACCTTATAGCACTCCTGAACATCAACATCACATAGGATGCACTTTCCGGGGAAAAGGTTACACCGTATTTAAACCCTACGGAAAAACTGATCCCCTCATAAAAATACTTTGGAAGCAAATTTGCAAAAATTGTAAAATCAATGCCGTGCGCCGAGCGGGTTTCAGAGCTGAACGTGTGATCGTTGATAATTGAATACCCAAGACTTTCCTCGAGAAAAAGCCTGCCGAAAAACGGTTGTGTAACTGAAAATGAAAAGGTGTAGTTGTTTATAAACGGATAGTAAGTGCTGGATTTATTATCGGGCAGAAAATATTCCAATTTTCTGGCGTGCATAAATGAAAGGTTAAAATAGGCAAAATTAAGAAAGGAGGGTTCGAACTGGAAAAACACTTCGGTTCCAAGTGCCGTGATATCAGGGGTTCTTCCGGTAATACTTCCTAAACCGGCGGAAGCACCGAAAGAATATAGTTTTTCCTGAGCAGGCAATATCCCGGATAGGATAAGAATAATAAATAAGGTGGCAGTTTTTATCATCGCCTCGTTCGTTTTGAATAAAAATATTCCAGAAACATTACAAGATCAAGATAAAAAACTGCCATCGAAAAAACTAAAACTCAACCAGTTCTTCCTGAAGAGTTCCAAGTTTGGAAATTACTTTTTTATCTGTTAAAACTTCAGGTGCAAATGGAGTTTTGCAATTAGTCTCGCCATGATCGATATCAACCTGACCAATGTTATTGGCGGTAATAAGTGCATATCTGTTAAGTGGTTTATTTCTTTTGCCTATTGCAATTAGCGCGAGGTTCATTGCTTCACGTGCTCTGTTTCTTTCGGCGTGAATGTTAGCCCTAATAATATCGAGATAGGCTTCAAACTCGGCATCTGAAACAGCTTTTTCTTTTCCGGCAAGTTTGGAAAGAAGCATATAGCCGGCACGTTTGGTATATTCATTTTCAGAGAAAGTCCATTTTCTCATAAAATCTACAGCGAAGGGTGATCGGCTTGCAACATTAGTTACAAAGACATCACAAAGGAAATAATAAGAGATGTTCTCCAGCCATTCGTAAATAACGGCTTTAGGAAGTTTCCGGGGTTCGCAAATCATAGTTGCGAGGAAGCGTGCATCGAGGTTACCTGATTTCCAAAGGTCTACGGCAAGAGTAGTGTTTTTCTTGAAATCTTTCGAAAAATCTTTCAATTTAACAAGACTAACGCCATACAGGTTATCACCGGCACCGTGTCTTTTCCAGACTTTGACGATTTGCGGATCGCCCAAATCCTTGAGTTGTTTGAGTATTTTATCAACCATTACGTCTCCCCTAAGCGAAGCATTGGTTAAAGGATAAACATTTATTTTGTTAAGGGAATAGCTCCCCTGGTGAACTGCAAAGAGTTCGTTTGAGGTTCATCTCGTGAAAAGGGTAATTTTGCGAGGAAAAATAGTTCAGAAAAAGTAGAGACATTCATTACCATTATTTTTTGTGCGAATAAACATACAGAGGAACTACTAACAACAGCAAATTAAAATTTATTTTACTATAGCAGTTCAAAATAATTAACTATCAATTTCTCTTTAACAAGCTTGGGGACGATGTGAGTATTGTTTTCACGAAAATATTTGAATTTTGTTTCATCTGAAGTATCTGTGATAACAACATTTTCAGTAGGCTTACCCAAAGCCAGTACAAGAATAATATTATAACTTGCGGGAAATTGAAGTTCTGATCTTAATCTATCTCTTTCTATCGAACCGATGATACAACCACCGAGACCATATTCAACAGCGCCTAAAAGCATGGTTTGGCAAACAATACCTGCATCGCATAAAAGATATTTGGGAGAAGTTTCAGCGAGAAGGGTGATATAAGCAGAGGGTTTTTCACTCTCTGAAGGACCATCCCAGTCGTTGAGATAACCCGCCCAACTTAACGTTTTAAATATCTTATCGTTCATAGCAGGAGAATTTGAAACATGGTAACGAACAGGCTGTAAATTAGCCGCTGACGCACAAAAACGGGTCAGAGAAATCAGTTCGATAATAATCGAGTTATCGATATGGTAATTTCCGTCGAACCTTCGGTAACTTCTATTTTTCTTTACAAGCTCTTTCAGCATAATGTATGAACCTTAACAACCTAAAACTAAATTTTTCTTGCGAATAAACCAAATTAATTCCGGAAAGAGTTGTATTGAATTTAGAGGGAATGGAATCATCCGGTTTTTTGCACGAGATGAAAGAATATATATATCATAGCCGGGGGGAGCAGTGCATAAAACCCAAGAAATAACGGTGAGAAGGGGTTGGGAACGGAATATACGACAAAGTTAAAATAGCCTAAGCATCCGAATAATACCGGGAGAAGGCACAAATAAAAAAAGCGGCGAAAACCTTTAGCGGAAGTACCATTGATAAGAAGTAACAGACCGAGTATTACAAGAATTATTTCGGAGACAGAAATTAAAATGCCCCAATCCGAAGAATTGTAGATTAGCGAAAACATAATATACCCTCAAAAATTTAGCCCTCAATACCTTAAGATAACATTTTGGGTAAACCATCGCAATATTAATTTTCCGGAAAACCCGGATGATTTATCAACTGGTGAATTTGGTCAAGGTGCCGTTGGATATGGATAATATTTATTTCAATTGCTTCACCGATAGAAAAGCGGAGGAGTGGTAAAACCGGAGACGATAATTTGATTTTTTTCAGGTCATAACCGTCGATATCGTTTATGTAATTGATATAACCAGAAATGACTTCGGTAAATTCACGTTCCGTGTTGCCGTTAACCTGAGCGATTGTCGGTTTGAACGCAGGAAATGTGGGGATTCTGAAAGTAGACTCGGGATTCAGAAATGCAAGCAAAACTTGTGCAAATAATGATGGTTTGTAACTGCTTATTTGAACGAGTCCTTTTTCTTTTGTTTTAACTTTTGCCGGGTCAAGTTTTTCGAGATAAAGTTTTAGAGATCGGGAAAGATGCGCAATTATTTCATCGATGCACCATTTATTTGCATCAGGTTTCCACTTTTTTTGTTTATCAGAGTATTTATCAAAAATTACCAGTATCTCATCTCTAAGATAACACAATTCCGATTTATTCGACTGCAGGAAAAGGTCTTGCAGAACTTTTGGTGTATAGTTCATAGTTCCTTTAAAATACCTTAATAATTTAACCGGAAATAAGACGCATTGTCATTATAATTGTTCCAGTTCATTTTTTAATGTTTTTGATAAACCTTTAACAACCAGGTTGTATGAATGTTCTATTAAATCCAATATAAATTTATCGGATAGAGAACCAATAAGGGAAACGGTATTCCAATGAACTTTGTTCATGTGATAACCGGGTTGAATTTCCTCGTGTTCTTCTCTGAGTATGACTGCTTTTTCAGGATCACACTTGAGGTTAACTGAAACCGGGTTATCTAAGGATGTGAGGCAAAATATCTTACCCATAACCTTGAAAACGAGAGTATCCTCATCGAAGGGGAATTCTTCGGATACTCCTTTTTTTGAAAGACAAAAAGTGCGAATTATTTCGAGATTCATTTTTCCACCAATATCAAATTGAATTGATTACAGATTATCCTTAAATTAAGAAATTAATTGAAACTTTCACTATAACTAATTGTATTATAACGAAACGTTAACAATACCGGTTTAATTATGAAAAAACTACTATTTCTTCTGTCAATTTTATCAATTACTGTTTTTAGTCAGGACATTGCAAAGCTGACAGAAGAAAATCAGGTAATAGATACAAACAAAGTTTTACTTCCCGAGGCTGTGCAGGTAAAAGTGAGCAAATTAGTAACCACTTTTTTATCGCGATACCATTACAGTAAAGTTCAGTTAAATGATTCGGTTTCAGCAAAAATATTTGATGATTATCTCAGCTCGCTGGATAATAACAAGCTATACTTTTTGCAATCTGATATTGATGTGTTTGAATTAAATAGATATAATTTTGATGATTTTATACTTACCGCAAAACTTCAACCTGCATTTGATATTTTTAATGTTTTCAAAAAAAGATTAAATATTCGAATGCAGAAAGTTTTCAAGCAAATAGATAACTGGTTTGATTTTTCGAAGGATGAGTATGTTGTGCTTGATCGTGAAGATGCAAAATGGGCAGTTACAGATTCCGAGCTGGATGATATTTGGAGAAAACGGTTAAAGAATGATGCACTGAATTTACTTTTAACGGGTAAAGAAGTAGATGATATTAAAGACGTGTTAAAGAAACGTTATTCAAGATATCACAAGGCACTTTTACAGTATAAAAGTGAGGATGTTTTCCAGCTTTACATGAACTCCTACAGCTCGGTGGTTGACCCTCATACAAATTATTTTTCACCAATTTCCAGTGAAAATTTTAAGATAAATATGAGTCTTTCACTCGAGGGTATAGGTGCTCAGTTGACACCCGATGGTGATTACACGAAAGTTGCTAAAATTATCCCTGGGGGACCAGCCGCCAAGGGAAAAGAACTTGGCGAAAATGATAAAATTGTTGCAGTTGCACAGGCTGATACCGGTGAGTTTGTAGATGTTATAGGGTGGAGACTGGATGATGTGGTACAGTTGATCAGGGGTGATAAAGGAACGCTGGTTAGGTTGAGTGTTCTCAAAGCAGATGCCGGATTAGATATGCCTCCCGTTGAAATTAAAATTGTCAGGGACAAGGTAAAACTAGAGGAGCAAGCTGCTCAAAAAGAGATAATCAACATTGATGAAAATGGTGTAAGCTTTAAACTTGGCGTAATAGATATTCCTGCTTTTTATATTGATTTTGAAGGTAAGAGAAAAGGCGAGGCTGATTACAAGAGTACTACCCGTGACGTGAAAAAACTTGTAAAAGAGCTAAAAGAAGAAAATGTTGACGGGATTATTGTTGATTTAAGGAATAATGGCGGCGGAAGTCTTGAAGAAGCAATTGATCTAACCGGACTATTTATTGAAGACGGTCCCGTGGTTCAGGTAAGGCAGATGGATGGCAAGATTGAACTTGGAGAAGACCCTGATTCGGATATAGATTATACGGGTCCGCTAGCCGTGTTGGTAAATCGTTTTTCAGCATCTGCCTCTGAAATTTTTGCCGGCGCGATTCAGGATTACGGCAGAGGATTGATAATAGGCGAAAATACATTTGGTAAAGGTACTGTTCAGAACTTAATAGATTTAAAAAGATATATTCCAACTCCGCAGGATGATCTGGGGCAGTTAAAATTAACTATAGCCAAATTTTATCGTGTTACGGGAAGCAGCACGCAACACAAGGGTGTAGTGCCGGATATTTCATTTCCCTCGGCGCTCCCGGCTGATGAGTATGGCGAAAGTTCATACGAGAGTGCGCTACCATGGGATATGATACGTACTTCACAATTCAAGAAATACAGCGACCTTAGTAAAGATATCCCGAAACTGGTATCTCGCCATGAAACAAGAATTACAAGCGATCCGGAATTTAAGTACCTGCTTGAAGATATCGCGGAGATGAAAGAAATTAGAAAACAGAAGAGTTACACTCTTAACGAAACCAAACGTAAACAGGAAAGGGAAGAGCGGGAAGCTATCAAGAAAAAAAGAGAAGAAGAACGTAAGAAACTTTCCGGCTTAAAGTTAAAGGGAAAAGAAGAAGTTGAAACTCACTCTGAAGATGAAATTTTGGATGATATCCGCCTTCAGGAAACCGGACATATATTGGCAGATTTGATATTGCTTAGTTCAAAATAGGCAAAGTTTTGGCTAAAACTAATGCAGTAAGGATAGTAGAGCAACATGAAATAAACTTTGAGCTTGTTGAATATGAGTTCAATGAAGATGAAATTGATGCCGTTTCTGTTGCAAATAAAATAAACGCAGACCCGGAAGAGGTGTTCAAAACATTGGTTGCCCGGAATAATGAAAACAATGTACTGGTTTTTGTTATTCCCGGCAATTTTGAACTCGACCTGAAAAAAGCAGCACTTGCTTCGGGCTCAAAAAAAGTGGAGCTGATAACATTGAAGGAGCTTTTACCCCTCACGGGTTATATCAGGGGAGGGTGTTCACCGGTTGGTATGAAGAAAGATTTCCCGACTTTTATTGATGAAACTGCTCAATTATTTGAACAAATATATGTAAGCGCGGGGGTGCGGGGTACGCAAATAAAAATAAATCCTGATGGACTCAAAAGTTTAATAAACGCCCGGTACGCTGACTTAATCTAGGTTCAAATCGATTTTTGCATGTAAACAATATTAAATTTTACCTCGAATTTCTCCCCGATATTTTCAAACTCACCAACCTTCCGGAATCCGTTTTTTTCATGGAATCTTAAACTTTGTTCATTCCTTGATGATATACTGGCGAGTATTTCAACAATCCCGATTTCTCTTGCATCTTTCTCAAGCAAGCTCAATAATTTTTTGCCCAACCCTTTACCAGTAAATTCTGGCAATAAAAAATATGTAATCTCGGCAGTATGAGAAAAAGTTTTGTACCTGTTATACGGGTGAAGCGAAGCGAATCCGACAACTTCGTTCTTGTGCATAATTAAATATGAAGGCATATTTGAGGTTATCTGCTCGTATCGCAACACCCAGTCAAGTGTTAGTATTTCATCAGGGTATGCAGCGAAGGAATTTGCCGTGAAATAGTTAATTACTTTTAATACACCTTCGCGATATATTTTATCGTATTTGATTATCGAAGCATCCAAATATTACTCCTCGACGAATTGAATGAAAAATTTTTCGGAAAGATAAAATTTAATCATTTTCCGGGAGGAGGTAAATTTGATTTTACTGTTGAGAAGGCATTTTTTTATATAGAATAGTGAGCGGCAGAATATCTCAATTCCAATGAAGTTGTTTTCCGGATGATCGCCGGAATGCAAGTAATTATCATCCGGTTGATTGAAAGGAAAGTTTGTCTTTAAACATTCGTTGAATGAAAAATTTATAAATATTTTGCTGATTTTTAGGCCCATATTATCATGAGTAACAAGTTTTTCGGGTTCCGGTAATGGATTACGGTAGTCAATAAAAAAGTATGGTATGAAATAATCCGCGAGTGGAAAGTTTAGTATCCTTGCATACCCTAAATCTGAAAAACTTGTTGGCTGGTTTATATCGGCAAAAAATTTTTGAAGGCTATCGAGGATAATTGAATCCGCCGAGATGGCTAAAAAAGCCGGTATAATTTGACCCATTTGCTGTAAGGCGCTGTAAAACCGGGCGATGTTATCCTTCGGTTTTACAGCAGATAATATCTCAATATATGGACCTGACGGGAATTTGATAAAGAAATTTTCTATACCGTTGGAATGTTTGGTACCAGGTTTTAGAACAAAACCTAAATTATTAAATAAAGTCTTGTATTCGGTAAGATTTGAAACAACAAAGTTAATGTGATCACTTTTTAACTGCGGGGAAACAGTTGTAAAGGGAAACACGAGCAGGAGAAAAATGATCATCCCAAAGTTAATCGACCATTTCATACTCGCCCAATCGGGATATATCAACACTTACCAGATTTTCGGTGGGATCAGTGATGAAAATATTTTTAAATTTCACGCCATATTTTACTTCATTAGCCTTATATGAATATCTGGTATGAACTGACTGATTAAAAGCTTCTTCGGTACCTTTAAGGAGGATAAGGAATTCCGCCTCCTTTTCAATAAGAGTATTAAGGTCAATACCCTTTAAAGGGCTGTTATCATCGATGGGGTGGACAATAGTCCAAAACATAGGGAAGAAAGGGACTTTACTTCTCTCAAGTTCAAGTTTGGCATATTTCCTTTTTTTTACGCCGTTCACATTATCCATCCAGCTAAAGGTAACAAGTGCTTCCATCTCTATAATCTGGTAAGAACGGGAATTTGCAATCCTGAACTCGAATGCCGTGATTCCATCCCGGTACGGAGCAACTATTGCCTCGTCACTGAATAATAGTTTTGCCTGTGGCCTTGAAATTCTGGCGAAGACCAGCCCCGTGACAGCCGCAAATCCAAGCAAGCCGGTGAAAGATTCAATAGTTACGATAAAATTAGCAATAAATCCGGAAGGGGTAATGTGACCGTAACCTATCGTGGTGGCGGTCTGGACGCTGAAAAAAAAGGCACGCATGAACTCCTCGCTAAAATCACTAACATTTTGGCCGAATAAAGCTTCCCGCCCGAATGCCATGTAAATTAAAGCAAAAAGAAGGTTCATGCCGATGTATCCAAGGAATGACAAGATAATAAAATTCAGCCATGAAGTTGTGAGGAGGTAGTGATAAATGCTAAGCGAGGTGAGAGGGTGTAAGCCTTTTCTTACTACATTAAATGAGCCATCTTTATTAATCAGGCGAAAATTACTTTTTTGAGATACGACTGAACCAAATCCCAAATCGGAATTTGGTTCTTTTCTAAAAATAGCCATACGATATCCGGATGAGTTATCTTTTAATCTTTCCGGATTTAATTTAGTAATTATTTAGAAATAATGACCGGAAATTTTATCGTGGTGTTAATGTTTGTTTCCGGATCAATAAAAAGGTTTTTAACATTGTACTCTAAATTCACTTCTTTAAGTTTTTCATCCACTTCGGGTGAAAATTTTACATTTATGATGCTTACCCTTCCAGCATAAAGAGTTACTTCTTTTCCGAAAGAATATGGGGCATCTTTTTCGGGTGCATCAAGAATATAATCCAAATCTGAGTTGTTACGAATTTGAAGAACTAATTTATCTCCCCGTGCCACGGTTATATTTTTGTTGAGTATTTCAATAGAGTTTTGGAAAATTGGTTCTAAAAATTCTTCCTTGCCATAAAGATTATTCCTGAACATAACCGCTGTTCTTCCTGCAAACAGAGCTTTTTTGATTTCCTGTTGGGATTTATCGGGGGCAAAAACGAGTGTTATCGCCCTTCGTTCACCCTTGTGAAACTCAAAAGCCATTCCTGTAGGGTAATGAATATCGGAGTTGCTCATCATGGTGATATTTTTTTCAATTGCCCAATCGTGAACAAGCGGGTAATAATCGAAGTAGTTAACAACTTCAATCCCATTAAGCATATCGTTTTCGAGAAGCCAGGAATGTTCCTCATACCAGCGGGGTACACCATCTTTTTGATGCCCTTTCCACCCTGGGTGATTCCAGAAAATAAAAGCACCTTGTTTTTTAGCTTCCCTGACTGCATCTTTCCAATCATCCTGTTTTAAAAGTGAAGCATCTGTAAGGAAAATCGCATTTATATGTCCCGGAGGCATTTTACGGGTAATTTCCGAGCCTTTAATTAGTGTAATATCGAGTTGGCGTGCCTCGGGTTCGGCGATCTCGTGAGGGCGATTAAAATCGATATTCATGTCATGCCTGTGGGGCAGGTATTCGATATGATCGGTAATTGCAATGGCATCAAGCCCTTCCCGCCAAGCTTCAATAACTCTGATATCTGGCCAGACGCTGCCATCCGAGAAGACCGTGTGCATGTGGAAATCGCATTTTAGTGTTTTGTAGCCGGGTATATCGGGGATGTGTATTTCTTTGCGAGTTTCAATTTGGGCGGAAATTGAAAAAACAATCAGCAAATATAAAAAGAGTAGATATAATCTTTTCATTAATTCCTCAGGTAATTATGAGGTAAAATAGTATAATTTAAGTTTGGGAAGTTAGTTCAATAATCATTTTTATTGATAGTTACTCTCGGGATAAAGAATATTGATAAAAAACAATAAAGCCCTGAAGTAAATATGGTCGAATAAATTCCAGGCAATAAGAATCCCGATTATGCCAATACCGGGTTGGAAAACGAAACTCATATATTTACGTGCGAGATCATCCGGCATGAAAAATTTTATTATCGCGCTGCCATCGAGTGGGGGTATAGGGAGGAGATTAAATGTAAAAAGTATCAGGTTGAGTGAAAAACCGATGCTTAAAAATTTTGCAAGTGCGGTATAGGTTCCGTTATCGTAAGCTCTCACAACAGATGAAATATTAATTGATTCGGGAGCATAAAAAATATTGTATGCTATGCCCAATTTTATGCCAACCGCACAAAGAAATAATATAAATAAATTAGCTGCTGGTCCGCCAAGAGCCATAGCTGCGGAACGTTTTGGGTGGTTGAATGCCCATTCAGCATTATAAGGGGCAGATGCCCAACCAATCATCCAGCCTCCTAGAAAAAATGAGATAATCGGGACAACAATGGTTCCAAATGGTTCACGTTTTACATGTGGTAAAGGGTTAAGAGAAACCTGTCCACCCTCGTATGCGGTTCTGTCACCCAGTTTCATTGAAATAAATGCATGTGAAGCTTCGTGGAGGGTAGTTGAAAAAAGGAAAATTATATACCACGTTAAACCATCAGCAAACTTATCCATCAATCCCTACTTTATCTTAATATGATTATCAAATGCCCAATCTGTTATCATCTTTTTTATACGTGATAAGTGGTATGAATACCAAATAGTATTTTTACCCGATTCTCGTATTATTTTTTCAAGCTCCGTGATTGATAAAACAGTAAGAGCTTCATTTTTCTTTAAACCGGAAACAAATTCAATTAGCATATTTTTGTAGATTGAATCTGTTATTTCCGGTAATGGAATAAATATTTCAGATTCTAGAATTTGTCTAGCAACTATAGCCTCAGATTTTTCCAAACGGTCTTGTAAATCTTCAATATTACTTTTTTTTGCGATTTCAAGAGAACGCAAAGCTACAGTAATAACCTCTCCCGAACTTTGGTTGAGGAAAGATTTATTCCAGTTTTTTTGAAGAAAGAAACCTTCCAGAAGACTTGATAAATTTACATACATACATTCTCTGATGCTTATAACAGAATAAAGATATCTTTTAGCAAAAACTTATGCAAGTAAAATTAGAATTATTCCACCAGATTTTTAGGTGAATTGTACTCCTCAACTTTGTTAAGTTTCTGCGAGATAGTTCTGGTTTTACGGGACGCATCGCCAATAGATTTACTTGCCTGTTCGAGTTTAACCTGAGTTTTATCGAGAAGCTCACCAAATTTATAAAACTCTGATTTAACAACGCTCAGAAGTTTCCAGACTTCCCCGGAGCGTTTTTCAATCGCTAAAGTTCTGAACCCGAGGCGCAGGCTGTTAAGTATCGCAGCAAAAGTTGTAGGGCCGGAAAGTACAACACGGTATTCCTGCTGCAGGTGCTCTGCCAAACCTGGTATACCTAAAACTTCAGCATAAAATCCTTCAACCGGGAGAAACATCACCGCAAAATCTGTTGTAATCCCGGAGTGAATATATTTATCGCGGATTTGTCTGGCTTCAAGTTTTATTCTCGTTTCAATTGATTTTAGCAATTTAGCACGGTCATCGAGCGAATTACCTGATGATTCATCAATTAGTTTATGATAATCTTCAATTGGAAATTTTGAATCGACCGGGAGAAATATTCTTTTGTCTTCTTCGTTGCCGGGAAGAACGATAACAAGTTCAACCCGTTTGCCGGTACCGGGAATGATCTCGTAATTGTACTCGTACTGCCCCGGAATGAGGATTTGTTCTATCAAATTTTTGAGCTGGATTTCTCCCCAGGTACCTCTTGTTTTTACATTTGTAAGAACTTTTTTAAGGTCGCCCACTCCGGAGGCAAGGCTTTGCATTTCACCCAAGCCTTTATGCACCTGTTCGAGGCGATCGCTAACCACTTTAAACGAAGAACCGAGACGTTTTTCGAGTGTTTCAGTAAGTTTTTCATCGACCACAACTCTCATCTGATCAAGTTTTAATTCATTACTTTTGCGGATATCTTCAAGATTTTTGGAAACTTTTTCTTCCAGTTGAGTGAATTTCTTTTCCAGAGCCAGTGATGAGGAATTTAGTATCTCGCGAAAGTTGGTGAGTTCAATTTTTTGAGTTTTATAAAGCTCATCCATTTTTGAAGCCATTTGTTCACTTAAAAACCGTGACGACTCGCGCATTTCGGAAGAGATAAATTTTATAAATTCCCGCTGGTCTTTCCTTGTATCGTTCATATAACCGGAAAAAAGCTTGTTGATTTCTTCAGCCAGGAATGTCTGGTCTGATTCCGTACGATTCTTCTTTATAACGAAATAAATCGTTAAGAGAGATGAAATTAAAATTACTGCCAGAATCGCAAGTAGAATCCAGAAGCCGGGGAAAAGATTTTCCATAAATACTTACCTGAGGATTGTCGATATTTTTTGTAGATTGCCACTATATATTACTCATTATTAATATACGAAATAATCCACCGGGGGTATATCCGGAAAGTAGATAACAAGAGTATAAAATTAATCTTTTTAGAGAATGACGGTAAATTTCAAAACACTCAGTGGCATTGTACTTACGACAATAGTAATTGTTATATCATTTATATTGTTCGGGTATGTTGTATTATTAAGATCGCTCCCGCCTCTTTCGGGAGAATTGAATTCCGGAAAAATTTCGCAGAACGTGAATATTTTTACTGATAATAATGGAATTGTTTATATCGAAGGAGATAATGACGAAGATGTAATCCGGGGGCTGGGGTTTGTGCATGCACGTGACCGTTTATTCCAGATGGAAATGATGCGGAGAGCTGCCTCAGGAAGGTTAAGTGAAGTTGCAGGGAGTAAAACGGTTCCAATCGATGTTTTATTCAAAACTATCGGGCTTACCAGAATTGTTGAGAGGGATTTTGATAAACTTGAGCAGAGCACAAAAAATTATCTTAATGCTTATGCCGAGGGTGTTAATTTAATAATCGATAATTACGGGGTGAGATTTACACCCGAGTTGAACTTGTTTCCCGGCGATTTAGAGAGATGGACGGCTGAAGATTCGTACCTGATTTCCAAGTTCATGGGATGGATGCTTAATTTGAGCTGGTGGACTGACGCACCGTATATTGATCTGGCAAGCCAGTTTGGTATCGAAAAAGTTAATGAAATAATCCCGCAGTTTGAAGAAAACTACCCGGTGATTATCTCGCAATTAAAACTTCCGGAAGCAACGCCGGTGATGGATATGGTCTCCACCGATAAAATAGTTAGAGAATATTTGGGGTTCGAGGGGACACAGCTTGGTTCAAACAACTGGGTTATTTCTCCGGTAAAGGCAAAGGGGGGGAAAGCGATGCTGGCGAACGATCCTCATCTTGCTGTAACGTTCCCGGGATTATGGTACGGTGTTGTTTTAAGTTCGCCCGAATACCAGGCAGGGGGAGTTTCAATTCCAGGTGCGCCCGGAATTGTTATCGGGAGTAATGGAGCCGTTGCCTGGGGGTATACTAATGTAATGGCTGATGATTGCGACTTTTATGCTGAAACAATTGACAGTGCAGGTAATAAATATTTGCTTGACGGAGTTTGGGCGCCGTTTGAGATTATTCAGGATACAGTTTTCGTGAAGGACTCTGCTGATGTTGCTCTTGAGATAAAAATAAATCACCGCGGACCGGTAATTAATATTATTCGTCCAAACAGGCTGATGTATCAGGAGCCGGGGGATAGTGGTATTGTAACGATGCGGTGGACCGGCAACGAATTTAGTGATGAAATCGGCACTATTCACAAAATGAATAAAGCATTTGATAAGGATTCTTTTGTAAAAGCTGTGGAAGGATTCAAGTTGCCCGGTCAGAACTTTTTATTTGCAGATTCTGCGGGGAATATTGGGTATATCTGTGCTGCGAGGCTTCCGATAAGAAAAGATAACAATCCCACATATATATTTGACGGCAGCAATTCTGAAAATGACTGGAAAGGTTTTGTGCCTTACAATGAGATGCCCAAAGTTATCAATCCATCGGACAATTTTGTTGCATCGGCGAATAATAAAGTTGTAAAAAATTTCAGGTATCATATTTCCAATATCTGGGAGCCAACATCGAGAATAGAGAGAATCAGGGAATATCTGACGCAGAATAGACTTTTTGGAATTGACGATTTCAGAAATATGCAGATGGATATAAAATCGGTGTATGCGGCAAAAATAGTTCCGGCAATATTAGAGGTCTTTAAAGATGTGGAAGTAAAGGATAATAATCTTAAAATAGCTTTGAGTTTACTAGGGCAATGGGATTTTAAGATGGAAAAGGAAAGCCAGACACCGGCAATATTTTCTGTATTTAAGATGAAATTACTTGAAAATTTATTTCTGGATGAGATGGGAAGTACCTATTTCAAGGAGTATGTATTTCTTACAAATATTCCACACAGGATACTTGAGGAATATTTATCGGGCAGAGAATCGAGTTGGATTGACAATGTAACGACGGATAGAGTGGAAAAGATAGATGATATTATCAGGGAGAGCCTGGTTGATGCTGTTGCTTACCTTGAGGAAAATTACGGAAATTCGCCGGAGGGATGGCAATGGGGAAGATTGCATAAATTAAAGTTTACTCACCCATTTTCACAAGGTGCGGAATTCCTTTCGGGAGTGTTGGATATTGGCGAATTTGAGATTTCCGGTGACGGAACAACGTTGCACAATACTGAGTTTTCCTTCGTGAAACCTTATGATGTTAAGGTTATTGCTTCTACGAGGGTAGTTTATGATTTTAATGAACCGGGCGTGATAAATTTATCTTTGCCTACCGGGCAATCGGGGCATTTCAAGAGTGATTATTATGATAATCTTACTGCCGGATGGCTAAATGGTGAATATCTAAAAGTATCTCTGGATAAAAAGATTTTTGCAAACAATAATTACGAATTGTTTGTATTAAAGAGTGGCATGTAATAAATTTAGCTCAGAATTATTAACTAATAGAAAACAGAATGAAAGTAATTGAACATTTAGAGAAAGCGACAGAACCTTTAATTAGTTTTGAAATTATTCCTCCGAAAAGAGGGGGGCATGTAAAAGATGTGCTATCCGTGCTGGAAGATATTTCCGTGTATAAACCGCCATTTATTGATATTACCAGTCATGCAGCCGAGGTGATTTACGAAGAAAATAATGATGGCGGGTTCCAGATGAAGATAAAGCGCAAAAGACCAGGTACCCTGGGATTATGCGCACTGATACAGAATAAGTATAACATCGATGCGGTTCCTCATGTTATTTGCCAGGGTTTTACAAAAGAGGAAACAGAGGATTTTTTGATAGAGCTTCATTACCTCGGGATTGATAACGTACTGGCGATACGCGGAGATGAAAGTCAGTTTAACAAACCGTTGAAATATGGCAGGAGTGCCAATCACTATGCGCTTGATCTAGTTAAACAGATAGTTGAGATTAACAAGGGCCATTATCTGGAAGAAACGCTCCTTGATGCGGAACCAATGAGCTTTGGAGTTGGTGTTGGGGGATACCCCGAGAAACATTTTGAATCACCAAACATGAAAGCCGATATTATTAATACTAAGGCAAAAATTGATGCAGGTGCAGATTATATTGTTACCCAGATGTTTTTTGATAATGCGAAATATTTCAAATACGTGGAAGATTGTGGCAATGCAGGTATCAATGCCCCAATAATTCCGGGGTTAAAGATAGTTACATCAAAAGCACAGGTTTATAATTTACCAAAGATATTTCATCTTGATTTGCCGGATGATCTGGTGAGCGAGGTGTTGGAAGCAAAAAAAGAGCATGTTATGGATATAGGAGTAGAGTGGGCATTTAAACAAGCCGAGGAGCTTTTAAACCACGACGTACCCGCGATACATTTTTATATAATGCAAAACTCGAAACCGATTAAAAAATTGATGCAGAAATTAGGCAGGTAAGATTTAGATGAAACTAAAAGAAGCAACGAAACTTCGCTTCAGCAATATAATAAAGCGAAAAAAATTAAAGTGGGGTATAGCAGGATGTGGAAGATTTAGTGAAACTGCCGTATTGCCCGTACTTACATCCCTTCAAAGGAGTCAGGTAGTTGCTGTTTACAGTAAAGATTATAATCGTGCCAAAACACTGGGAAACAAATTTGCGGCACAGTCTGCGTTCAGTGATTATACCGAGTTTCTGAAAAGTGATTTTGATATTGTGTATATCGGTAGTAAAAATGCAGATCATTACAAGCAGGTAATGGAAGCCGCCAGAGCAGGCAAACATATTTTGTGTGAAAAGCCACTCGCGATTACTTCGGTGCAAGCCCGTGAGATGGTTGAAGAATGCGAAAAAAATAATGTTGTGTTAAGTATAAACTATGTTCACAGGTTTCATCCTTTATCGGTAAAAGCCAAAGAATTAATCGAAAGAGGATATCTAGGTAAAATTGTAAATATAACGGCTAATTTTGATATTGACTATGTGCCGGATGAAAATTTCCGGTTCAGGAAAGAAGAAAGCGGCGGCGGGGCATTGAGGGATTTAGGTACACACATGATTGATGTGCTTAGATTTTTCGGCGGAGAGATCGCGGAGGCACACGGATTTGTTGATAACATTGTGTATAAAAGCGAAGTTGATGATTTTGCTGGAGGTATAGTAAAGTTTGAACGCGGAGGATATGGTAATTTTAGTTGTTCCTTCAGTGTAAAAAAAGGTTTTAACAGGATTGAAATTATCGGTCACAAGGGTTCATTGAGTATTGAAAATCTTGTGGGAGGGCGTACTAAACCCGTGAAACTGAGTATTAATCTTGAAGGTGAGGCACGGAAATCTTTCAGGCGGCGGGGGAACAAGTTATTGTACAGGTTCAGAGCGTTACAAAATGATATGCTCGCGGGTAAACGACCGGAAGTTAACGGCGCTGATGGTTACAGAAACATGTTAATAATGGAATCGATCGAACATGTTTCAGTATAAAAAGGAGTTACTTAAGTTTTGTTATAAAGTTTATGAAAAGGAATATGTAGCGGCAACCGACGGGAACTTATCGCTGCGACTGCCTGATGGAAACATTTTAATCACCCCTTCGGGTAAAAATAAAGGTGAACTGAAGATAGAAGACTTTATTGTAGTCACTCCGAGTGGTGATAAGGTTTACGGGAATGGCAAGTGCAGCAGTGAGGTTAAGATTCATTTACTAATTTATAAAAAACGAAATGATATAAATGCAGTTGTTCATTGCCATCCAACATACGCCACAGTTCTTTCGATAACGGAAAATAAGTTTGAGTACCCCGTGTTGCCGGAGGTAGTTTTGACCCTGGGGAAGGTTCTCTTGTGTAAATATGGGACTCCATCAACCGATGAATTACCGGATTCCATGGAACCTTATGTAAACAAGGGGGATGCTTTTCTGCTTCAGAATCATGGTGCTGTTACATGTGGTAAAAATATTGAAGATGCGTATTTTAAGATGGAAAAGTTGGAGCATGCTGCTCGAATTTTATATCTGGCAGGGGATGTTGATAAAATGCGTTTATTGACCAGCGAAGAATTAAAAAAATTATACTTTGCTGCTGAAAACACTTACGGTTTATCAGTGGCAGCAGAAAATAGATACCGGACTTAATGATGAAAATTGTGTTGTTGGTTGGAGGGGCTTCACCTGAAAGGGAAGTTTCGAAGGAAAGTTGTAA
>Ga0070729_10003029_pt1 | contig 20309 bp, 17 predicted proteins | sample tdDd472_FD_66725 | JGI IMG/M metagenome (GOLD analysis project Ga0070729, IMG submission 66725) | Marine sediment microbial communities from the Atlantic coast under amendment with organic carbon and nitrate - tdDd47.2 | ecosystem: Environmental > Aquatic > Marine > Coastal > Sediment | place... | reverse complement strand
GTTAAATGCTTTGTTAATCAACATTTTAGCCTTTGGAAAATTTTGAGGTTAATCACTTTTACTAGCGTATTATCAATATATTGAGTTGATATGTCCATTGTTTTCTTTATATATGCACAAGAAGAATTATGCGCCAATTTTGTTATGAATAACGAATGGTACATTGTCCAATATTCTCTGAAAATCTCGCTTTTATCATGCCGGTAATCTGTTTCTACAATGCTTATTTGCAATCATGGAGGTTGATTTATGTCAAGCAAAACGGAAGATACATTTACGTATTTATGATTACATGAGGATACAGCAATAGACTTTAGAGATACATCGTATGACATCAGAGCACACGAGGATATATGAGATAACAGCAGAGAACATGAGGCTACATGAGCCTACATCAAGCTACATTTTTCGTCTCACCGAATCCTTTCATATTCTTTAACATGTTGATATCATTAGAAATACTTCTCGCCCAGGCAAGAACACCCAAACGCAAACATGAGTATTTTCAACAAGTTATCAAAACATAATTACTGGCCAAGTTGACCTTATTAGAAACTATAGAAGTTTTTCCCGTCCAAAAACAGCATATTTGGATTTTTCAAATTTAATTATAAGTAATATCGACAACTTACGAGAGAATTTTCGTGCATAATCTTGTTAATTTGGGGCAAATTTCGTCATTGGTAGGGACACAGCACTGACAATAAAATCTAAAATATGAGACCAATCGCAAAAGCTATTTTTCCATGGCAAATAAATATCCAATGCCTCTGATGGAAATGATCTTTCGCGGATGATTTTTTCCATCACCGATTTTGCGTCTGAGTCTGGAAACCCGCAAATCAATTGATCTGTCGATGCCATCGTATTCAATGCCACGCAATTCCGAGTAGATCTTGTCTCTGGACAAAACTTCTCCCGAATTTTGGGCCAAGTAGTACAAAAGATCAAACTCCGCGGTTGTCAAATGAACATCTTTGTTGTTAACAGTCACTGCCCTGCAGGCAGGATTAATCGTCAAACTTCCTGCAACTATTTCTCCATACATCTTCAATCCTTAAATGCTTCTCGGTTGTAAATTTACAGTAAAGCCAATGATATCAAGGACAACCATTGATACAGAACGTTACATATTTTTTTGTTTTTATGTTCACCACGAGTAGTTAAATATTTTAAACATACAAAGCGATACAATAACAATACAAACATTTGTACTTCAAAACCGAATACCATCATCAGACGGAAATTAAAGGACAGGACTTTTCTTAGTCTTGTCTGACTGATGATTCAAACATTTTTCAGGAGGTACAAGATGTCAATTGAAGGAATTAGCTCAAGTATTTCAAGTGCGGCAATGATGCAACAAATGAAGTCTCCAAGCGAGAGATTTCAGGCAGATGACACAAACGGTGACAGCGTGCTGGATGTCACTGAATTCAGTGCAGTAGCAGAGAAAATAAGTCAGAGATCTGGTGAAAACATTGATGTCGAAGCGCTTCTGGCAGAAAATGATACCGATGGCGATGGTGCCTTAAATAAGGACGAAATGATGAATTTGATGGAGAGCATGCGTCCGGCAAATGGCGGTGGTCGCCCGCCAATGGGTGGTGGTCCTCCTCCAGCGGGCGGTGCAGGTGAGGCTTCCTCAACTTCAACAGAAGAGGAGGAGTGGCTTGAACTTTTAGAGGAACAAAGTGAGGAGGACAGCCTGGTCAACAAGGCCATGACAGAATATTTGAAATCTGCCTCCTACGAAGGAACAAGCTCGAATTTTCAGATTCAGGCATAACTTTTAGATTTATCATGTAACGGACGATATGATCAGTAATTATTTGTACTTATAAGAAATTCCAATCAGTCAGACAACCAAAATATGTGGCCGATTACAGGGATCGTGATCGGCTGCCAAATTTGACTCTGAACTTAGTGCTTGTAATAACAGATGATTTCAGCAATTGGAATTTCTCTCTTTTAATTAATCCTATTATATGGTAGGAATCCAGACTCCTATTTTGGTATAAATTGACACAGGAGTTGATATGGGTTTACTTGCCAATGTTGTGAGTCTTAGTCAGTATAAAGTTGTTGGAATTTCACCGAAAGATAACTTTGATCAGTGGTGTACAGAGCAGCTCAACCATTTTGGTTTTCGCTCTATTGATGATGTTGTTAAAGAGAATTCAATAGGTTGGGTCACTCTTGACAATATTCATGTCAACACTTTCGATGACCTTAACGCCTTTTCGCGGTCGCCATATCTTTGCTTTAGCCTGCGTAAAGATGAGCGCAAGGTTCCACAGGCTGTATTGAAACACCAGCTGGATCTTGAATGTCAGAAGTGGCTGGCACAGCATACCGACCTAAAGTGGGTTCCCAAACAACGCAAATCAGAAATAAAAGAGCTGATTTTCAACAAACTGATGTCTAAAACATTGGCCGTACCGGCAATACATGATGTGGTTTGGAACACGCAAACGAACTTGATCTCGATTTCCACTTTAAACCCCAAAGTATTGGAATTATTTGAAAAACACTTCAAACAGACTTTCGATGGTCTGTCTCTTGTGGCTATCCACCCCTATTCTCGTGCCGAAATGGTAATTGATGCTTCGCTTTCCGGCAGACTGGCCGAAAGCAATAAAGCCACCTCGGACAATGTGGTTGACCTGATTAAAGACAACGCATGGCTGGGTCAGGATTTCTTGCTCTGGCTTTCTTATATGACTGTCGAATCAAGCTCCGAATACATGATCAATCAGGATGGCCCGGCAGAGCAAAAAGAGCCGTTTGTGGCACATGTCAACAGTCGCGTGCAGGCAATTGGTGAGGATGAAGACGGCACCAAAAAGATTATCTTAACCGGCCCACAAAGCCGTTTTAAAGAGCTGAAAACTGCCTTGCAAAATAATCTGGCAATCAACGAGGCCACCATATATTTCGAGAAAGATGAGCTGGTCTGGAAGATGACACTTAAGGGTGAAATGTTTACCTTTGGTTCTTTCAAGTCGCCCAAGGTCACCCTGGAGCGTGACGAATTGACCGATGAGATTGACGAAAAGCAATCCCTGTTTTACGAGAGAATGTATCTGTTGGAACTTGGACAGCAAATGTTTGACAGCCTCTTCAAATCATTTCTTGAAACCCGCCTGAGCAATAAATGGGCAAACGCCAGAAAAGAAATCAGCACTTGGATAAAAGGTTAAAATATCGTATAGTTAGCTGAAATAGTTCAAGGAGAGGTACAATGGCTGGTAATGGAGAACTAAATAAACTACATAATCTGGTTCATGATCGCGCAAAAATAATTAGCATCAAAGATATTAAGAATGTACAGGACTTTCGCTCGAATGTTGAAGCAAAATCTGACGACATTACTGTTAACTATGCCAGATTGAAAGATCAGCTTTTGCTAGCCGTTAATGTGATTGACGACTACTTTTCAGGTGCCTGCAATGAGATCCCTCTTTATTCCATCTCGCTTTTATCTGTGCTGGTAATGTATTTTCTGGATGACAACGACCTGATCCCAGATTCGACTCACGGTATCGGTTACCTTGATGATTTCATGGTCGGAGAAACCGTTTTCGAGTCCATCAGAGACGATCTGGAAGAATATTGCGAAGTTAAAAAGATTGATTTATCAAAATGCTATCCATAGTTTTCACTTTAACTTTCAACCTCAACTAATGGATATAACATAAGATGTTTGATTGGTTAGAAAAGAGAAAAGTCAACAAAATACTTGAAGAGCCTTTCAAGGACGAATGGCGCGATTTTTTAGACGAACATATGGTTCACTGGAAATATTTGCCCGAAGAAAAGCGTATTCACCTCGAACATCTGACACAGGTTTTCATGAGAATCAAGAACTGGGAAGGTTGCAACGGTCTGGAAATGACCGAAGAAATTAAGCTCTTAATTTCAGCTCAAGCTTGCCTTTTAATCCTCAATCTGCCCCACACTCTTTATCGCAGAGTCGAAAGCATTCTGGTTTATCCAAGCACCATCAGACCAAAATCACAGCGCAGAAGCTTCTTTTCCGACCAGCAGATTATGCCTGAAAGAAGCGATCCGGTTATTGGTCAGGCGCATATGCGCGGGCCGGTTGTGCTGGTTTGGGACTCGGTTAAAAAGTCAGCCAGACACCCCGGACGGGGCCACAATGTCACCTACCACGAGTTTGCGCACAAGCTGGATATGCTGGACGGCAGAGCCGATGGAACTCCGCCATTATACAGCAAAGCAGAATATAAAGAGTGGATCGAAGTCTTCAGCAAAAACTATTTTGCGATGAAAGAAAAACTCGAAAAAGGTCGCAAGACTTTCCTGAATCCCTATGGTGCAACTAACGAAGCCGAGTTTTTTGCAGTTGCCACAGAGTATTTCTTCGACAAGCCCTGCCAAATGCAAGAGTCCCGCCCCGATCTTTACGCAGTTTTGTCAGCATTTTACAAGCAAGACCCGGCAAAAAGGGAAGAACTTTACAAAGCGAGCCATTAATCATGCCAGAAATATACATCGACGCCGACGGTTGCTCCGTCAAGGATGAAGTCTACAAAGTAGCCGAACGCTATCAGATGAAAGTCTGGGTAGTTGCCAACAAATGGCAAAAGACCCCGAATCTGGAGATTATCGAGTCTGTGGTTGTCAGCAACAGTTTTGATGCTGCCGATGACTGGATTGCCGAGCATGTACAACCAAACGACATTGTAATCACCTCCGACATCCCTCTGGCGGATCGCTGCATTAAATCCCAGGCAAAAGTTTTAGGCCCGAAAGGTCGCGAATTTACTGAAGATTCCATAGGAAACGCCATGGCTGCCCGCGAGCTGAATTCTCACCTGAGAGACATGGGCGTGATAAGCGGTGGCCCCAAACCCATGCAACAAAAGGACAAATCGAGATTTTTGTCCAAGCTGGACGAAGTTGTGAATGCGGTTTTGCGCGGGTAGTTTTTTGTTGTAACCCCAAAATTTTGTAGGTGTGAATTGGGCTAGAATTTTGCCCGAGTGGCCAAGCTTATATAGCGCATGCCGGGCTATTTTTCCTCCCGACACACGCCATCAAAACCTAATCAAAATATTCGTAGGTGCGGGTTTCGCATTCTAGATTCGGGGTGCCATCGCAATGAGTATCTCTTTGCGTATACGTAAGGTTTCCCTTTTCATCGAAGATCCAGCTTTTGCAGTAGTCGTAGGTGCCGTTGCAGTCGTTGTCGTGATTATGCTCAATCATATTCCCTGCAGCATCATAGACAAAGTTTTCACAAACAGGACGTCTACCACATTCGCTGCCGGATTCGTGTGTCAAAATATTATCGTTGTCGTCATAGGTCCATTTCTCGCAGGTGTCCACATCATCATCGCAATACATTTCAAATTGCTTGGACTGCATACGGCCCTTAGTATCGTAGGTATACGCATAGCAATTGTTGGTTCCAACACCATCGCACTTGCGTTCAGACTGCTCCGTTAACATGTTTCCGGCACTGTCGTAAGTCCATGCGTCACAATGAAAGCTTAGATGACCCTCACATTCTTCATTGCGTACGTGATGACCTTGATCATCAATGATCCATTCTTCACAGTATTCATCATGAACACCATCGCAATCATCGTCTTCTTCTTCAATTAGCATATTGCCGTTTTCGTCGTAGGTCCACAAATAGCATTGACGGATATTATTTCCATCACAAGTGCTGTCTTCCTGCATGGTGATTTTGTTACCATTTTCATCGTAGGTAAACTTATAACAATCCTGATTTTCCCAGGGAGTGTCAGTACAATTGCCGTGATCCGTTTGAACTGTAACATTGCCGTTCTCATCATATTCCCATGAATTACAAAACAGGTAACTGCCATCACAAAATGCATCGTTCTTTTCTTCCAGCAGGTTTCCATTTTCATCATAGATTAAATACTGGCAACTTGACTCTTTATTGTCACATGAGTTATCTGCTGTAATTTCTATAACTCTTCCATTAGCGTCATACAGGTAATATTCGCAGTAATTGTATTCACCCCCCACCAAACTAAGAAGATTACCATTGGCATCGTAGCTCATTTTTAAAGTACTTTCAGGAATACCATTACAGTCTTCATCAGACTCAATTGTTACCGTTTTTTGCACAGGAAGATTCACAATCTCTATATCTTCTTCTGCAATCTCATCTTCTAAAACTTCTGTCTCTGCCAAATCGTCTTCGACCAAATCACCATCGGCAACTTCTGAATCTTCCAGATCTCCATCAATGACAGCCTGATCATCGTCTCCATCCACAACAACCTCACTTGATCCGCAGTTATAGAGAAAAAATGACAGCACAAACACTACTAAAAATAGTAATCTTGACTTTTTCATAACACACCCCTTTTATGATTTTTGTGGCTGGTTTAATTTAAATTTCTACTGGGGACATTATTACATGCATGACGTTGTTTTGCAACAAAGTAATTTGATCAAGCATGTTTTCAGATCGAAAATATCTACAATTCCGTTTTGTTCGATTGTATTAGTTACCTGACAAGAAGGTAATCTGTTATTGCTTAATGTAGGTGTCTTTGGCTGTACCTTAGCTGCTTCGTTGATAATTTTTCATCTACCCATTGCCAGTTCACGGGTATGCTGTGGATATCCAGCCAACCGAAGTCGCGACAGTTAGACATTTCTACTTTCAGTACAGATGTATGCGCCGGAACTTTAATGCTGTAATCAGAATACAGCATATCCTGGCCCGCCTTTACAATCATCGAATCGCGGTAAATTGGCTGATCATTTGCGACTGTTTTAATCTTACACTGATTGTCTGCATGGATGCGCAAAACTAACGAATCGCTTTTTACCACAGGAATTTCATAGCGAATCTGTGCCATAAATTGCTCGTCATATTCTATCGGCAAACTCATTTCCGGCACATTGGTTCCCGGCACCAGAGCGGAAATCATTCTAGCAGTTCCAGACCAGAATGGTGTTCTGTTTGGCAGCATACACTCAACAGGTGAAACAGCAGTTTTGGATTGCATTGTACATTTTGTTGAATTGAAATCCAATGCCGGACGATACATCAAAACATTAACCTTGGGATTTTTTACAGAAATTGTTTCGGTAAATTTGGCAGTAGAATAACCTTCCACGTCTTCAGTGGTGACCCAGGCATGTAGCCCTTCTTCGTCTCCTCGATAATGATAATCGTCTGTCAGGAAAAAGCTGTAAAAACTTAACTCCTCGTTTTGCATAAGATTGGAATGAACCCGTGTTTGATAGTCCGAGGCTGAAGTCAAACCATGTCGTTTCATTGCATCAACAATATTTTCCTGAGCATGTAAATCCACTTTGCCTTTGTATATCTGATTGATTTTAACTTCCCTGCTAATGTCAATAAGATTCAGCGAGAACAAAATCATGAAAAACACGACCACAAGGTTAGACAATCTTCTGGCAGGTTTAAAAGGTACAATGTTCAGCAGATCGCCAATAATGTAGGCCGCTGCGATGGAATACAAAGGAAAATATACTGCAAACACTTTATCCCTTAGTGAGTCGTAGGAGATAGTGAAAAGTATTGTAGCCAGCAAAAGACATACGCAAAGCACTTTACCAAGATTTTTGTTTAAACTTTTCTTCATGAAAGAGAGCGATAAAATTACCAGTGGTGCCAGCAAATACAACGTTGTTTTTGAATGAACCAATGCTGAATGGGAATTGACTGTACCAATAAGCCATTTTGAAAATGGTACGTTCCAGCCCTGATCCACTATGAAAAAACCTATAGTAAATACATTTGGTAAAACGAAAAATGCGATGGCTCTGGTAATGTTTTCCGTCTTAAACGAGATTTTACTAATTAGAGGAATAATAATCAGCACTGGCAGAAACACGGCATTCAACGCATAAACCTGACAGGCCACAGCCAGTGCCAATGCAGCCGGGGCAAGATATTCGGCATTCTTTGTAGCAAGCATGTGCCACAAAAATATTATCATCAAGGCGATAAATCCATGCGGTAAAAAGCCGTGAGCAAAGCTGTGGAAAAGATATAGATCAAACATGCTTTGAGATACAAAATATGAGGTTGTCCAGATCATGCAAAAAAGAACTGTTGTTGCAGTTCCGCAGCAGCGCGACAAGAAGATAGCCACCACAAGCATTGTGAAAATGAACAAAGGCAGATTGAGATAGGAAAAAGCCTGCAAGTTATCCGTAAAGATCGCCATGCAAGCGGTTATGATAGTGAACAATGGACCGTGATAGAACACGCCATCGTTGATCAACGCGCCTCTTAGTGGAAACTCGATACCACGCACCAGCATCAGAGCCTTGACAAAATTTCGGTCGGCATCATCGTTGAATATGGGAGAAAAACTCCACATATCCAAATGCAGAGTTATCATAAGCAGCGAACATATTGCCACAACCAACCAGACTATTTTGTCAATCGGCATTCCCTTCTGCACTCTGTTCCACTGAAGGAAATATTTGGCTAACAATATCAGCGGTAAAATTGCCAGGAGGAAAAACAACCAGTTTTCCGGTCGGGTGTTTGTGCTTTCAGGATTGATACTTGCACAAATCAGCAGCGGAAATATCAGGCTAACAGCAAGCAATATTAGTTGAGACACGTGCCCTGGTGCCCCCCGCAGGCCAATCTTTCTGCCATTGTGCAAAGCCAGCCATAAAAACACCAGCGATAGCAGCGCAGCAATGATACCGGCCCACCATACAGATGCGGTCTGACTATCGTCCGGCACCGCAACATTTTCAATATTCTTAAATTCCGACTCCGGGAAAATGCCACCGATAAAGCCATCGTCAGGTGGCTCACGAAACAGACTCTCAACCTTCTGTAAGACATTTTCAGGTGGCAAAGAAAATTCTGGATGAGGTTGAATACTGATTGCCCCATGCCTCCAGACAGATCCTGCATGAGGTTTTCTGTGATCTATCTCAAGACCATATTTTTTTGAATCATTGGTAAAGACGAGACGACAAAACTCGGAATGCTTTTGCACATCTGCAATAATCCAGTTTTCAGCTATTACCTGTCCTACTTCAAAATTTTGAGAATTTGGAGAGGAAAAATTAAAACACAAAACACACGCAAGTAACAATGCCATAATTAGCAAAGTTGATGGGATTACGCCCGAAAATGCCAAACCTTTTTCTTCTTTTCTACTGCTCACAACTGTACATCCAGACTACTGCTAAGAAGATTTCCGAAACTATTCAATTTTGAAACTTTATTTTTCTTTATAACTTTGAAGTACTAATAGCGAATTACAACTTTTGAAATACAACTTTTGACAAACTTACTTTATCTACATTTAGATAAAGTAAGCACGGTTGGGATACTACTACATATATTTTAAAAGAAACAGAAATTTTTCAAGAAATGTGCACCTGAGATAATTTAAATGGATATTTAACTTTTTTTATTTTCTGTTTAACAGCATCTTTTACAAGAAATCGACCCCGAAACAGCACACATCAATCATTTTCAACAGTTGGCTTGACATAACTGCATTCTATATGGTGTATTTACTTATATTGAAATATGTGCATCCTGGAAATCTACCGGACTTTTGAGTCATTGCAGTATTGCCAATGTTGGCAGGTGTGAACCGTTTATCTATGTACGTTTAAGCAACATGAGGAGACATAATGAGCAAAGTTGAGAACAAGATATCATCTTTTAAAACAATTCGTACATTTTTAAAGGTCGGAGCATGTTCAGAAGCAGTAATGAACGTACTTGATCGGGCTTATGAGCATCCATTGGAACTAGAGGAAAAGGCTAGCTCTATCTTTGCCGGTGGAATCATGCAACAAGGTTACCAGTGTGGAATGATCTGGGGAGCAGCACTTGCAGCAGGAGCTGAGTCATACAGACTATATGGAACAGGCCAGCAGGCTGAGGCCGAAGCAGTTATTGCAGCTCAAAGGTTGGTAGAATCTTTTAAAAATCAAAACAAAAACATTAATTGTCTGGAAATTACAGACACCGACTGGACTTCTAAATTTGAAATGTTCAAATATATGATTACAGGTGGCCCCATTGGATGTTTTCGCATGTCAGGCAGATATGCGCAATTGGCCTATAGCGAACTAGACAGTAATTTTTCTAGCGAACACCCGGAGGTCTCTTCCGCATCTGTGAGTTGTGCTGCAATGTTGGCCAAGAAAATGGGAGCCTCTGAAATGCAAGTTGTAATGGCTTCCGGGCTGGCAGGTGGTATTGGACTTTGTGGCGGTGCGTGTGGTGCGCTTGGTGCAGCAGTTTGGATTATTGGAATTAAAGCCATAGAAGAAGGAGTAGCCGGCAACAATCTGTGGGATTCTAAAATTGTAAAATCAAGAGTCGACCAGGCAATCGACCTATTTTTACAACAATCAGACCATCAATTTGAGTGCGAGAAAATAGTCGGACACAAATTTGCCAGCGTTGCAGAGCACTCAAAATATGTTTGTGATGGTGGATGCTCTAAAATAATTGACATCCTCGCTAAACAATAGATCAGACCATCTTGCTGGTTATGTAGCAATCCCTGATTAAAGTTAGGTTTGCGACTAGAGGCAAAAATATTCCAACCATAAAACCAAACAACGTTTTCAGTATGTTATCTGAAAACGTTGATATGAAAACTATGGCGACCCCAGCGGGAGTTGAACCCGCGCTACCGGCTTGAGAGGCCGGCGTCCTAACCACTAGACGATGGGGTCAGAAGCATAAAATAAAAATGGTTCGGAGACAAGGATTCGAACCTTGATTAACGGGGCCAGAACCCGTCGTCCTGCCATTGGACCATCCCCGAACACTTAATTGCTTTTTTCCTCTTCCTTGACAAAGCAAAAGAGATAAACCTTGCCTTTAATAAGACTAAGATTAGATCCTTCCCATTTCCCAGCTTTTGGTTGCAGATTCATATAATGAATAGCACGAACGCCAGGAAGAGTAACAGCGATGATTTTCTTTACTTTAGAATTACCGGCATAAGCTCTGCGGTAAAACTTCTGTGCCTGCGCGAATGACATATCCAACAAATACCTGTTAGTCTCAATTTGTTCTGCCTTTCTGGGCAGTTTGAAACCATGACAAGTACTATCGGCTAAAACCTGAACAGGAGAAAACCATGTAATTAATACGAAAAGTAAAAGAACTGTTATGGACTTGGTATGCATTGTTTACCTCACCCAATGTGCGGGCGGAAATTTATATGATAGCTGCCATCTTGTCAAGGATTTTTCACACAGTTTTTTTTACTTTGTTATTTTTTGTAAAAACACCAATAAAATCAACTCGACAACTCTTTTCTATATACACTTTATTTGTTATTTCCAAAAGCATTTTTGTTGTTTTCGATTAAATTTCCAACAACAGCAATTAGCAGAGACACAGTAATAGCAAATAGCAAGGTGAATTCCTGCTCATTAAACCTTCCTATCATTCCGATAGTTGAACCTGCGACAATAGTTACTATCATGGTGTATTTTGGCAATGCCTTCTTTAAAAACAAGGCAAATATCGCTGGAACTGCCAGACCGGATGTATAGATTGTATAGCTGATAAACAGTGCCTTTAAAACACCACCAAGCCACAAAGCAAGAATTGCAGAGATTATTGCCATCACAACCGACAAGAAAGCTATTGTTTTGGCATTGCTTTTACCAAGCAAATCTACCGATATAATAGTAGCCGAGGTAAAAAGACAGGTATCTGCTGAAGAAATTATTGCAGCCAGCAAGGCAACAGAAGCAACGGTCACCCCAATATTGCCCCAAAAAATCTCAGGCAGTTTTACCATCAATTGTTCTTTGGCCGAAAAATCCACAAACAATCCGGCAAATGTTCCTACAAAAATAACCATGGCCGATATAAACAAAAGACCAACTATAGTGTATAGCAGGGTTCTTTTTCTGAGTGAAGCGGTTTTGACTGTCAGCAATCTGGAGAAGATATCCGGCCCTATCAAGAACGGAAAAGCTACTGCAATTGCGATATCAACCATTTTCAGGGAACCCAATGGCTGATAGTTCAGTTTTTCTACATCCAAACCCGTAGCAAGCATCCAAACCACGAGGGTCAGTAGTAGAATGAAAATCAGTACGATCTGAAATTTGTCAGTCTTTAAAACGCCTCTTTGTCCGCTAAGGGCAACATATGCAGCGACACAGATAGCCACAACCACCACAACAGGCAAATATGACCCGGGTTGTACAGCTTCTGCAACCTTTCCTACCGCAGCAAACTGTGCTGCCACAATACCGATCCATGTTGGTATGATAACAAGCGCAGAGGCTATCCTGACCCCGGCACCTCCATGTTTTCCAAGCATGTCAGGCAGTGAGAGCGCTTTTCTAAAATCCACCCGATCTATCAGAAAAATCAGCACTGTCAGACCCAAAATACCAGCACCCAACCATACAAAAGCGGAAGGCCCATGTTTCTGAGCCAGCCCGGTAGTTCCCAAAATAGCACTTGCACCCATTATTGTTGCTACAAGAGAGGCTGCCGCAGAAAGCGGACTCACTTCTCTGCCCGCCAGCACAAAGCTTCGAATGTCTTCCGACTTTCGTCTGTTTATCCAACCTATTACCGGATGCAATATAATGAATAATATCAATACAATAAAAGCAATACTCAAAGTTTTCTCACCTGCTGGAATGTTTACGGTTATTTTTAACTATACGATATTACGTTTCCGAGAAACAATCCATAATTTTTTTCTGATAATGATTATACCTATTTAACATTACTGTCATTCTTTTATACAAACATATAGATTTATTTTACTATATTTTATATAATTTAATAATATTTTAAATATTGTTTGGATATTTTACATTTATTCACTATAATTAACACCTATTTTTTGCAAGCAATGGAGTTTTTGTGGTCGCAAGCAGAATAAAAAATAATATTTTCGAAGGAAGACGTTTTCTTATTTCAGCTGTATTAGCATCTGTTGTTCTTCTGTTTGCAGACCAGACATCCCTTGTTTTATGGTCGCCTATTTATTTTTATAATACCGGAGATTTTTTATGGAATCTATTTGTGTCCACCTCGTTCCTGAATGTTTTAGTAACCCTCTATGGCCTAACAGGTGGAATATGCCTTCAGGCTACGGCAGACCTCGTGGATCCATTCGGAGCGATAAGCCGGAAACTAAAAGAGGCCCGAGCAAATCCATTTTCCGATCAGCAAATATCCGCAAATCTTCTGGCAACACTGGTGGCAGCAGGCGCATATTGCCTCGCAACCATTCTGGTTCAAATACACGTCAGCACAGCGTACAACAACAAAATGTTGGCGGCCATACTTATGCTGGCTATTTTAATCTCACTTCTACCAGTCGCCCTCGCCGTTTATCAATTGGTCAGTCATCTGACAGAACACGTCGTTGGGCCCATAGAACGCATTTTTCCCAAACGCGTCTTACAGATTGAGATTGTTTCTGTATTTCTCTTTTTTATTTTACTGGTAATCTTATTTTTTGTTAAAAATCCATATATTCTTGAAGCAATTGATTTCCGCCCATTTGGTGGAATTGCCCTGTTCATAGTAGCACAGATTCTAATCTATATACTGCTACGTCACCCCGTTGTACTGCCGGCATTCAAATCTGCATTTTTCCATCTGGCTGTATTTACCTGGTTGATTCTGGCAAGCTTTATGACTGTTGCAACTATTAACAACTACTCTTCTTTCCCGCAAACGGCTACCGTGCTGGCAAACCACAGTATGTATGTGAAACATGTTATAAACGGTGTTCAAACGCTGGTAGACCGAGATAGTGATGGATTTTCCCCTTTATTAAACGGTGGCGACTGCAATGATTATGACAGTGGCATCAACCCTCTGGCCCGTGACATACCTGAAAACGGTATAGATGAAGATTGTCTGAATGGTGATCTAAAGCTTATTTCCAGCAAATATAAAAATCCCCCAAGTGAAACTTTGCAGCAGAAAATCGCTGAATTGCAAGGCGATTACAACATCATTCTTATTTCAATTGATGCTCTAAGGGTTGATCATCTTGGCTACATGGGCTATTCACGTGACACATCACCGGAAATTGATGCTATTGCAGAAGACAGTACGATATTCACCAGAGCATATTCTCAGGCACCAAACACGCCTCAATCCATTCCTTCTTTCATAACCGGGACGTATCCCAGCCAAATTAAATGGAACAAATATTCCAACTTCCCCAAAATACTTTCTGAAACAGAAACTTTGACAGAAAGGCTCAAAGGCCATGGATATCAGGTCGCTGGAATATTTTCCCATTGGTTTTTTGAAAAACGAAACCTCAAAAGAAGTTCTGATGTCTGGGACAACCGAGCTTTTCGCACCCGGGGACATTCTGAAAGTAATTCCACCGACGATCTTGTAACCGACAACGCCATTGAGAATCTGAAGAAAATGAGCCGAAATGAAAAACCGATATTCATGTGGTTGCATTATTTCGACCCTCATTTCTTGTATAAACGCCACAAGGGAATCAACTTTGGCAAGAAGCAGATTGATCTTTATGATGGAGAAATACGATATAGCAGCAGTCAGGTTGGAAGGTTTATAGACTACTTCAAAACCACCCCATTGTATGACAACAGTGTTATTTTCATAATCGCCGATCACGGAGAAGAGTTTGGAGACCATGGTCGCAAGTGGCACGGAAGCCATATATATGAAGAGGCAATCAGGGTTCCACTGATCGTACATTCGCCCAAATTGCCCACCGGGAAATTCACCAAACCAGTTGGAATTATCAATGTTACTCCAACTATTTACGATCTTGTGGGAATTGATCCAAAAGAAACACAGGCACAGGGCGAATCGCTAATGCAGGCAATACTTGAGCCTGAAACCATTAGCAAAACTGTGGTCTACACTGAAAAGCTAAAGGTTCCCACCTTCCCCTGGTCTATGCAAGCCATAATAACTGAAGACTGGAAGTTGATATATCGCCCGAATGAACAATCCTTCGAACTTTTCAACTTGCTTGAAGACCCTCATGAAAACGAGAACCTGTATACCAAATCGCCCGATAAGGCAAAGGACATGGTAGACCTGTTCACACAAGTCAGAGCAACTCAGATTGACCGAGAAGACTAATCCCCCTTACCCAAATTTAACAAGAATGTTTAGCGACGGCGTTTTCTGTTATTTGGTTTAAACGGAGCACCACCACCTCTGGTGTCATCACGATGTCTGTGCAGAATTAAACCATGGCTTGGATCGTAAGGGGATACGCCAACTGTCACACGATCACCAAGAATTACTCTAATACGGAATTTTCTCAACTTTCCCGCCAGTCTGGCTAGCAAGTCCTGTCCTGTTTCAGTTTCGATTTTGAAATTTCCATCAGTTAAAACTTCCACTACAGTACCTTCAAGTTGAATTAGATCATCACGACTCATGAGCAAAAAATTCCTTTCGGCAATTACTGGTATCATTGGTTACGCACTTAAATATTAAACCGCTTTAATTCATAAATCAAAGCACATTTTCAATACATCATAGAGGCGTGTTTAGTCAAGTGATAATTAACATTCAGGAACTTATATCCCAAACTGGCCAACTGACTGCTGAAAATTCACATAAAACCTGTTCAGAATGTTTGAAATACTTGACAGTTTCAGCATGTTAGTGTTAGATCGTCTCTGTTTGGAAAGTACTTAATCTATTGATATTATTCAGTCAGAGGCATTATCTTATGAGTACACTGCGTCTATTCTCTATATTGACGATTTTTTTGGCTTTGGTAACGCTTTTACACAGTAGTGTAATCGCATCAGACCCATTTGTGGGAGCTGAAACCTGTGGACATTGTCACAAAGCACAATACGAAGCATGGAAAAATGGTCCACATTCAGGATCTTTGTTTACTCTAGATCTTGAACATCGCAAAGATCCCAGGTGTATCGGCTGCCATAGCGCGACTCACAGCGGTGCTGAGAGAACCGGCGTACAATGCGAATCATGTCATGGAAACGGAACACATTATTCCAAATCCTACATCATGAAGGATCGAAAACTCTCGGAGGCTCTTGGGCTGAAAGTTAAAGATTATGAGAAATGCTTACAATGCCATCAGGGAGATTTACCTTGCATAAAGGAATTTGATGCGAAAAAAGACTGGAAAAAGCTCCCGCACAGCAAGACCAGTGAAAAAAACGAGTAAAATATACAACATAACCTAAACATACCATCACAGAAAACAAAAGCATGAGCAACCAGCCAACAAACAATACATTTGCAGATAAAATCTGGCAGCTTTTCACTTCTGTCAAATTCACCATAGTACTTCTGACACTATGGCTTTTAGGCTCCGTAGCCGGAACCTTGATCCTGCAAAATGCAACACCGCCACAATATGTAAAACTGTACGGAACAACCTGGAGCAACGTTTTCTTTCGCTTTGGCTTTTTTGATGTCTACCACTCCACCTGGTACAGTCTGATTTTACTTTTGCTGATTTTGAACATAACCGCCTGCACCCTCAACACCTACAAGGCAAAATATGCTTTGGCTTTTACTCAACCTAAAAGACGCAGCGTAAAAGGCGTAGGGAAATTATTTTTAAATTATTCTTTTGAAACCGAAAATGTGAGTAAACATTTAGATAAATTATTTAAAATAATTTCTAAAAGATACGTACATACAGAATCTTTCGAGGAAGGTTCGGTAAAACGAATTTATGCGCAAAAACAACCTCTGGCTCATTTCATGGTTTACTTTGTTCACCTGAGTTTGATTCTCATTATACTTGGTGGAATGATAACCGGATTTTTCGGTTTTGAAGGCATCATGGAAATCCCGGAAAAAGGTGAAGTTGACTACGTTTTCAAAAAGACTGAACGTGGTTATGTAAGAGAATCAGTCCCCTTCTCGGTTCGCTGCGATGAATTCACTTTTCAAAAGTTTGAAAGCGGTATGCCAAAAGATTACGTTTCCAAACTGACAATTATTGAAAATGGTAAAGATGTATATTCCCAGAGGATTGAAGTTAACGATCCACTAGCATACAAAGCATATAATTTCTACCAGTCGACCTACAGAGAACTGGCCCCTCTCAGCATCTTTGACAAAAAAACCAATAAAACAACGAATGTGAATCTTCCCGTTGGCGAAAGACAGAGTCTAAGAGATCCTGCGATTACTCTGGCAGTTGAGGCATTGCAGTCCGGCAAATCCAACATGATGGCCTCGGTGGCATGGGCCGATATGTCAGGACAGGTCAACAGAGTTATGTTAAGTGGCAACAGCGAGCAAGACAAACAAATGCAAGCTAATAATCCCTATGTCATAACGTTTTCCAAACCGCAGCCAGCCTATATAACGGGACTTCTGATATCGTCTGACCCTGGTGTCTGGCTTGTTTGGCTTGGTAGTTTCCTTATGGTGGTTGGTCTATATCTGACTTTCTATTCATCGCACCGAAGAATTTCCATAACTGCATCTGGAACCAATATTTCCATAGCTGCTTTGACTTCGAAAAACCCGATTGCTTTCAAAAGAGAACTTGAAAAGTTCATTAAGGAAGCAGAACTTGAATCATCAACACCTGTAGCAGAGGAATCCAAATGATTAGCACAACCGTATTCGGAATATGCTTCCTCTTTTATGTTATTGCACTTATAGCCAGTATCACCGCTTTGGCCAACAAAAGAGAAGTGTTCCATAAATCCGCCTTCTGGCTTTTCAGTATAGGCTTTCTATTGCACACTGTTGCTCTTCTTATTCGCTGGGCAGAAGCCGGTGAAGTCGAAGTTGCAGCTTTTCAGGTGGCAGAAAACAGGATAATTGAAGGCTGGGAATGGTTTGCCGTCTGGATCAGTCATCCGCCCTGGAGCAACCTCTACGAGTCTCTGGTTTGCTTTGGCTGGGGCATGTCAATGGTTTCCCTGTACGGCATGAAGAAGTTCAACATTCCTGTATTACCGGTTTTCGCAATTACGCTCTCGCTGGTTGTAATGGGCGCAGCATCTTTGCTGGTAGACCAAACCATCAGCCCTCTTATCCCTGCCTTGCAAAGCAAGTGGATCCACCTTCATGTGACAATGGCAACCATAAGCTACCCGGCATTTGGCCTTGCTGCAATTATCGGCCTGTTCTATCTGGTTAAGGTTGGGGTTAAAAACGAAACCTTTGGACTTTCCATCGCCATAACTACGATAATCATCTTGCTTATTGCAGGCGGTGGTTCCATGTTTACCAGTGGCGATTACGAGATAAGCATTTTAACCACACACGGTGAGAAAAGTTTCCCGTTAACATACGCTGCACAGGATGCAGCAGGACAATCATTAACTAAATCGGCACGTTTCAAGCTGGCAATTCCCGGTGCAGGAATCGCAATGATTTTCTCGCTGGCACTTTTGTTAATGGCATCTGTAGCTGCTGCATTCAAATCTGCACTAGCTAAAGAAAAATTTGAAAACATCTTCAAGCTTCTGGTTGGTGCCGGCTTTATCGGTTTGTCAGTTTCCCTTGCCCTGATAATCTATACCACAGCTTTTACGCCACCATTTGAGATGTCACAAGAGCAGATTCAGTCTGTAATTGCAGCAAATCACACAGGTGCCAACGGCGCATCACTGGTGGCAAACTACGAGTTACACGGCAAGGCACCATTCAACTTCTCGCTCTCCGGAAATCCATTTGAATTCATGCTGCTGGTGGTTTCATGGCTCTCTCTGCTGTTTTATTTTCTGGTTGTAACCAAAAGAGAATGGCTTACCGAGCAATTGCCATCTGAAGACATTCTGGATGATCTTTCCTACAAAATCATCTTGTTCGCCTACCCTTTCCTTACCCTGCTTATCATAACGGGCGCAGTTTGGGCCTATTATGCCTGGGGCAGATACTGGGGCTGGGATCCAAAAGAAACCTGGTCGCTGATAACTTGGATCGTCTATAGTATTTATCTGCATGTAAGAATCACCCACGGCTGGGAAGGAAAAATTCCTGCTGCTATTGCACTTGCAGGCTTCGGCATTGTAATATTCACCTATCTTGGTGTAAACATACTATTATCCGGTTTGCATTCATATGCAACCGGCTAGAAAGGATATTAAGTGATACTTAAAAGTGCGAAATTTGTTACCAGCGCAGCTAAAGTAAAACAATGCCCGGAAATAGACATGGCAGAGGTTGCCTTTGCGGGGCGTTCAAACGTTGGTAAGTCTTCTTTAATGAATATGCTTTTAAGGCGAAAGCGTCTGGTAAAGGTGTCAAACACACCCGGTCGCACACAGCTATTAAACTATTTTCTGATAAACAATGAATTTCATCTGGTAGATTTGCCCGGATATGGTTTTGCAAAAGCTCCAAAGTCCGTCAGAAGAAACTGGGAAGATGTCATATCGGAATATCTTGCCACAAGAGCACAGCTTGCTGCTGTTGTTTTACTTTTGGATATTCGCCGAAAGCCCAATGCAGATGACATCGGAGTTATTCAAATGTTTCAGGAACAGGGACTTCCCTGCATACTGGCCATTACCAAGGCCGACAAACTGCCTTTGCAGAAAAGAAAAAAACAGATTTTCGCAATTGCCAAATCATTGGGTCTGGAGGCAGGTGACTGCATTATGACATCTGCTCTTAAAAGTTGGGGACGTGACGAATTATGGAGTTCTATCGAATGTTTTCTGGAAGCTCCACAAGAAGAATACGAAGAAGAAGCAGAAGAAGAATAACGAGTTTTATTGCATTCTTCCTAGTTACTTTGACGATGCTTCTATCCACACTGCTATTTGCAACAGAAGTCTTTGTGGATGAAATCGTTGCGTCTGTCAACAACTATGCCATAACCAGAAGCGAAGTAATACAGGAAACCCGCTTTATTCTAGTAGAAAAAAAACAGGGATGGTTCGGTAGGCTACCACACGACCTGCTTGATAAGGTTTTAAAAAGACTTATAAGTAAACAGTTGATATATCAAGAACTTGAACGTATAGAACCAAATCGGGCAACTTACGAACAGGATGCTTCTTTAGACAGAACAACCTTGTTGGAAAATTTCAAAGCAAATTTTCAGAGCGAAGTTTATTATGATGCATTTCTACGATCAACCAGACTGACAAAAGAATCCCTTACGGCTCTGCTGATAAAAAACAAGCGTATTGAAAACTTTATGAAAAGACGCCTTGAACTTTTATCCAGAGTTAGTAACGAAGAAATAAACAAAGAGGTTGATAAGCGACTGGCAGCCTCGAAAAAAGATAAAACCAAAAGAAAAGAATTGTTCGATTTCGTAAAACAGGAGCTTGAAAGAAACAAGTATAATCTGGCTCTTGAAAACTGGCTG